>Ga0315278_10000800_pt1 | contig 27116 bp, 23 predicted proteins | sample YL17G06_0_MG_FD_203880 | JGI IMG/M metagenome (GOLD analysis project Ga0315278, IMG submission 203880) | Sediment microbial communities from Yellowstone Lake, YNP, Wyoming, USA - YL17G06_0 | ecosystem: Environmental > Aquatic > Freshwater > Lake > Sediment | place: USA: Wyoming | collected... | reverse complement strand
TCGCCGCGAGAATGGAGTATTGTTTGCCGGCTTGGCGGTCTCGCCAAGCCGCCGAGTTCATCTGACTGACACCTTCGACAACTAGAGGGGGGAAATGCAGATCACCGTCAACTATATGGCCGTCGTCGTCGCCGCGATCGCGGGTTTTCTCGTAGGTTTTGCCTGGTACACGGTTTTCGGGAATGTCTGGATGGAGGCCCTGGGCAAGAAGAAAAAGGACTGCAAGCCCGCGCCACTGCCCTTCATCATTGCCGGCGTGTCCTGCCTGCTCATGGCCTGGATGCTCGCCGGCCTGATGGGACATTTGAGCGATATCACAGTCAAAGGCGGGGTTATCAGCGCACTCTTCGTCTGGCTTGGTTTCGTGGTGACGACGACGGGTACGAACCAGGTCTTCCACGGCGATAAGCCGGTGGTCACGGCAATCGACGCGGGACACTGGCTTGCCGTGCTTGTGGTCATGGGCGCCATCCTCGGGGCGTTCGGAGCATAGGTAACGTCGAGCCTGCAAGTGCGTCTTAGGGCGTAAGAAGGAGCGGTCGCATGGCCGAGCATGGAACCCATAAGGCGTACAAGGCGCACAAGGTGCCGAAGCGCTGGAAGGAAAAGGCCTATATCGACAAGGACGAATACGAGAAGCTCTACGCCAAGAGCCTGAAAAACCCGGACAAGTTTTGGGCGAAGCAGGCCAAGCGCATCGACTGGATCAAGCCTTTCACCGTCGTCAAGAATTGCTCGTTCGCGTACCCGGACGTTTCGATCAAATGGTACGAGGACGGCACGCTCAACGTCACCGCCAATTGCATCGACCGCCATCTCAAGAAGCGGGGCAAGAAGACTGCGATCATTTGGGAACCCGACGATCCCAATGCTGAAGCGAAACACATCACCTATCGCGAGCTGCATGAGAATGTGTGCCGCCTCGCCAATGTGCTGAAGGCGCACGGCGTCAAGCGCGGTGACCGCGTTACGATTTATCTGCCGATGATCCCGGAAGCGGCCTACGCCATGCTCGCTTGCGCGCGGATCGGCGCGGTCCATTCCGTGGTGTTCGGCGGCTTCTCGCCGGACTCGCTTGCCGGCCGCATCGAGGACTGTAAGTCATCCTTTGTCATCACCGCCGATGAAGGGTTACGCGGCGGCCGCAAAGTTCCGCTGAAAGCGAATACCGACAAAGCTTTGAAGAAGGTCTCCGGCGTGGGGAAGGTGCTGGTGGTCCGCAGGACCGGCGGCGACGTGCCATGGGTGCCGGGACGCGATCTCTGGCTCGACGAAGAAGTCGCCAAGGTCGGCGCGGAGTGTCCGCCGGAAGAGATGGGCGCGGAAGACCCGCTCTTTATCCTCTACACCTCAGGCTCGACGGGAAAGCCCAAGGGCGTGTTGCATACGACGGGCGGCTATCTGGTCTTCGCCGCGCTCACGCATGAACTTGTGTTCGATTATCACGATGGCGACATCTATTGGTGCACGGCCGATGTCGGTTGGGTCACCGGTCACTCCTATATCGTCTACGGTCCGCTCGCGAACGGAGCGACGACTCTCATGTTTGAGGGCGTGCCAAACTATCCGGACCCGTCGCGCTTCTGGCAGGTCGTCGACAAGCACAAGGTCGAGACGCTGTACACGGCGCCAACCGCGATCAGGGCGCTGATGGGCGCGGGCGACGATTATGTGACGAAGACAAGCCGGAAATCGCTGAAGCTGCTCGGCAGCGTCGGCGAGCCCATCAATCCCGAGGCGTGGGAGTGGTATTTCAACGTCGTCGGCGACGGGCGCTGCCCGATCGTGGACACGTGGTGGCAGACAGAGACCGGCGGCATTCTCATCACGCCGCTTCCTGGCGCCACCAAACTGAAACCAGGCTCCGCAACGCTGCCATTTTTCGGCGTCGAGCCCGCGATTGTTGACGGCGAAGGCGCTGTGCTGGAGGGAGAGGCTTCCGGCAATCTCGTCATTCTCGACGCTTGGCCGGGACTGGCGCGAACTATCTATGGCGATCACCAACGCTACATCGAAACCTATTTCTCGACCTACAAAGGCAAATACTTCACCGGCGACGGCTGCCGCCGCGACGATGACGGTTATTATTGGATCACCGGCCGCGTCGACGACGTGATCAACGTCGCCGGCCACCGCATGGGCACGGCCGAAATAGAATCCGCGCTGGTGTCTCATCCGAAAGTGTCCGAGGCTGCGGTCGTCGGTTGTCCGCACGACATCAAGGGCCAAGGCATCTATTGCTATGTCACGTTGATGTCAGGCGAGACGCCGTCGGACGCGCTGAAGACCGAGCTTCGCGATTGGGTGCGGAAGGAGATCGGGCCGATCGCAGCACCGGACTTTATTCAGTTCGCACCGGGCCTGCCGAAGACCCGCTCTGGCAAGATCATGCGCCGCATCTTGCGCAAGATCGCGGAGGACGATTTCAGCAATCTCGGTGACACTTCGACGCTCGCCGACCCTGCCGTCGTCGGAGACCTGGTCGAGAACCGGCAGAACAAGAGAGTCGGGTAAGCGCTTCGGAAAGACAGCCGTCGCCCTTAAGCCGCCATGGTGCGAGCCGTCGCCGAGAGAAGCGCCATCCAGGCTTCACGTGATTCGGGCGTGAAGCGCCCCTCGAGCGATTGCTCCAAGGTCCAGATCCACGCCATGACGAAGGTCACGTAGTCGCCGCTTCGTACGCCATAGTGCCGGTGCCGCGCGCCGAGCAATTTGAGCACGGGCGTCAGCTCCTCCGTGTGATCGAGCGAAATGATGGCGAGCTTCAGCGCGCCCATCAGCTCACGCCTTTGCGCTTTGCGGCGCCCCTTGAACAGGGCCTGGAGCGACGGGTCCAGCTGATAAAGCCTGAGATAGAACAGCGCCGCGACGAGGTCGGAGGCAGACTCGACGCGCTTGAAGCTTTCGCGAATCAGCCGCTTCTGGGTTTTGGTCAACCGGCCAGTTTTGGCCGATTTCGGAAGGTGCCAGGTCTTCCGGGAAACACGAGAATTGGTCGTGGCAAGGACGGCTGTGGCCATGGACTTGAACTCCGCTACGCGAGACTGCGGCAGAGTTTGCACGTGAGCCATTGACGGACCGTTAAGGTAAGCGGGGCGGAAACCAATTGGTTCATCCTAGGACGGCTGGCGCCAAAAGCGAAGGGGCCGGCGATTACCGGCCCCTTGCCACCCCTACCCCACTCGTTTCGCGCTCGAACTCGCCCGCGTCTCTGCAAATCGAGGGCCACGCCTTGTCGTCCGCCTTAGGCCCACCACATATTCACGCTCGTAAGGTTGACGGGCGCGTCCCGGCAATGAAGGAGTTCGGTTCATGAGTTATTTCCGCACCGCTATTTTGCTCGCGGCGATGACCGCGCTGTTCATGGGCATCGGCTTTCTGGTCGGCGGTCAGGGCGGCATGGTCGTCGCGCTGCTCGTGGCGACGGCCATGAACCTGTTCGCCTATTGGAACTCCGACAAGATGGTGTTGTCGATGTACGGCGCACGCGAAGTTGACGAGCGGGCGGCGCCGGAGCTTTACGCCATGGTGCGGCGGCTTGCGGGCAACGCCGGCCTGCCGATGCCCCGCATCTACATCATGGAGAACAAGCAGCCGAACGCCTTCGCCACCGGGCGCAATCCGGAACATGCCGCCGTCGCGGTCACGACCGGCTTGTTGCAGACACTGAACAACGACGAGCTCGAAGGCGTGCTGGCGCACGAGCTCAGCCACATCAAGCATCGCGACACGTTGCTCATGACGATCACGGCGATGATTGCCGGCGCGATCTCGATGCTCGCCAATTTCGGCTTTTATTTCGGCGGCGGGCGCAGCAACGACAACAATGTCGGCCCGATCGCCACGCTGCTGCTGGTGATCCTTGGGCCGCTTGCCGCCGGGTTGGTGCAGATGGCGGTCAGCCGCGGGCGCGAATACGAGGCGGATCGCGGCGGCGCCGAGATCAGCAAGCAGCCGCTCGCTCTGGCTTCGGCGTTGCGCAAGATTGCGGGCGCTGCCGAGCACATCAATAACCCGGCGGCCGAGCGAAACCCCGCATCGGCGCATCTCTTCATCGTCAACCCGCTCTCCGGCGCGCGCATGGACAATCTGTTCTCGACGCATCCCAATGTCGAGAATCGCATTGCCCAGTTGAACGATATCGCGCAGACCATGGATGAGGCGCGAGTGCCGCAAAGGCCCAGTGGCGCCAGCGCAGCCGGTCCTTAGGGCTAAACGAACTAACAGATGAAATCTTCGCCGAAGGAAGCGGGCGCCAAAAAGAGTGCCCGGATGGCTCAGGCCGGGCTGCCCGCGCGCCGCGCCGCCGTCGAACTCCTCGTTGCCGTTCTTGAGAAGAAACAATCTCTCGATGAGGTGCTGGGGAGATCTCTGGCTACCGGCTGGCTGCTCAACCTGCCGCAACGCGACCGCGCGTTGATGCGGGCAATCGTCGCTACCGCATTACGGCGGCGCGGGCAGATCGATCATGTGCTCGCGAATTTTCTCGAACGCGGGCTGCCGGAGAATTCAGGCACACTCTACGCCATTCTACTTTCCGCCGCCGCACAGCTCATTTTTTTGAAAATCCCCGCACATGCCGTGATCGATCTTGCCGTTACGCTCGCGCAATACGATTCCCGCGCCAAGCGCTACGACAAGCTTGCCAACGCCGTATTGCGCCGTGTCGCCAAGGAAGGCGCGGAGATCGCGGACCGGCTCGATGCGCCGCGGGTGAACACGCCGGACTGGCTGTGGCAGCGCTGGGTGACGAATTGGGGCGAGGAGCGAACACGCGCGATCGCCAGTTTGAACATGGTCGAGCCGTCGCTCGATCTCACGGTGAAAAGCGATCCGGCGCGCTGGGCAGAGCGTCTCGAGGGCCGCGTGCTGCCGACGGGAAGCGTGCGGCTCTTGCCCAAGGGACGCATCGAGCATCTCGACGGCTATGAGGAGGGTGCGTGGTGGGTGCAAGACGCAGCAGCCTCCTTACCGGTACGTTTGCTTGGCGACGTAGCGGGCTTGCAGGTCGCCGATCTCTGTGCGGCGCCTGGCGGCAAGACGGCACAGCTGGTGCAAGCCGGCGCCTCCGTCATTGCTGTCGACCAATCGGAAACGCGTTTGAGGACTGTCCGCGCCAATTTGAAGAGGCTTGGGCAGGAGGCGACGGTGCTCGCCGCCGACGTCACGACTTGGAAGCCGGAAGAGCGTTTCGATGCGGTCCTGCTCGATGCACCTTGCACCGGCACCGGTACGGTCCGCCGGCATCCAGACATTCCTTATCTGAAGTCGGCAGCGGATATCGTGGCGCTGGCTGGCCTTCAGACGCGGCTCCTCGACAATGCCGCGAGCCTGCTGAAGCCCGGAGGCAGGCTCGTCTATGCCACCTGCTCGCTCGAACCCGAGGAGGGCGAGGCACAAATTGCCGCCTTCTTGGTCCGGCACCCTGATTTTGCCCTGGATCCGGTCAGCCCCGACGAGGTGTTCGACCACGGGGAATGGGTGGAAAACACCGTCTCGCTCCGAACCTTTCCCGATGCGCTTCGGCTCGAAACCCCGGAATGGAGCGGAATGGATGGGTTTTTTGCGGCGAGAATGGTCCGTCGCAAATAAGCTGGACGCTGCATTTACCAAAAGCAATTAGCCAAGCGATTTGCTGCCACTTGATTGTGCACGGCGCAAAGTCGACAATGCACCCAAGTGGTGTGGGGACCCCCAGCTAAGTGCCAGCGTCGCGCGGGGGCGTGAAGAGTTCAATTTGTCATGGTGGCTGAATATCAGGCCATAGAGCGGCGCACGCAGCCGATGATGTCACGTGGCCCAGGTCCTTGGCGGCGCTTCGTGCGCGCGAGAATGGCGCGACTGAGCTATCCCGGCAGCAAGGCGGAGCAGCTTCTGCTCGCGCCGCAGGAATTGCGAACCGCCGATCCGAGCTTCGCGACGGAGTTCTACAATGGCCATTTCGGCCTTGCGGGCCGGCTCGCCGAAGTCGGCGCCCAATCGCCCTTCCAAATCGCTCCGCCCTCCGAGGCGTGGGCCAAGGAGTTGCACGGCTTCGCCTGGCTCCGGCATTTGCGCGCGGCGGGAAGCGAATTGTCACGCGAGCAGGCCAAGGTCCTCGTCGCCGATTGGGTGAGGCTCAATCGAAATGCGCGCGGCATTGGCTGGCAGCCGGAGATCGTGGCGCGCAGGATCATCTCCTGGCTCTCGAACTCGGTGGTCATTCTCGATGCCAGCGACCCGCGCTCCTACGAGTTGTTCTTGAAGGCGCTGACCGAACAGCTCCGCTATCTCTCGGCAAGCTATCGCGATGCGCCGGACGGCGTGCCGCGCCTCGTTTCGCTGATGGCGCTGATCTATGGCGGGCTTTGCATCGCGGAGCAGCAGGCCGTGGTCGAGCGCTACTCGGCGCCGTTCAACAGGGAGCTGGAGCGGCAAATTCTGCCCGATGGCGGACATATCTCGCGGAACCCCGCCGCGCTGATCGATCTCCTGCTCGATCTCTTGCCGTTACGGCAGTGCTTTGTCGCGCGCGACCGGTTGCCGCCGAAGCAACTCACCGACGCGATCGACCGCTCCATGCCGATGCTGCGCTTCTTTCGACTCGGCGGCGGAAGCTTCGCGCGCTTCAACGGATGCGGAGCCACGCCTACGGACGCGCTCGCTACCGTGCTCGCCTATGACGACATCGAGGGTGCGCCGCTACGCGCGGCGCCAAATTCAGGCTATGCGCGCATTGAGCGCGGCGGCACCAAGCTCATCGCGGATATCGGCCCAGCCCCGGTCGCGTCGGTCAGCACGGCCGCCCATGCCGGGTGTCTTTCCTTCGAGCTGAGCTCGGGACAGGTTCCGATCGTCGTCAATTGCGGCGCTCCCGGTGTTGACCAGGACGATTGGCGAAGCTTCTCGCGCTCCACCCAAGCCCATTCCACGCTTTGCTTCGAAGAGACTTCGTCGGCGGAGTTGGCCAGCTTCACCCAAGGCGGCTTTGGCGATGCGACGCTGATTGGACCGCAGAACGTGCAGGGCGCGCTCAGCGAAGACGGCGCCGTCATCGAAGGCTCGCATGGCGGATATGCTTCGCGCTTCGGCATAGGACATGGGCGGAGGATCGAGGTTTCACCCGATGGCCTCACCATCAGCGGCGAGGATACGCTCGGCGCCTCGCGTGGATCGAGGGCGGGAGAGGGCGGAGCTTTCGCCATCCGCTTCCATCTGCATCCGTCCGTTGGCGCGCAAGTATCGGCGGATGGCGCCAGCATCGAACTCATTCTGCCCAATCGCGAGACGTGGCGTCTCAGCAGCAACGCGCCGGCCATCGAGCTTCACGAGAGCGTCTTCCTCGCCGACGAACGAGGCCCGCAGGAGACAGCGCAGATTGTGCTCAGCGGCCAACTCGGGGCTGCTCGGGACGTGCATGTCGCCTGGGCTCTCGAGCAAACTGCACAAGCCGGCGGCGGCAGCCTGATCGACCCGAATCCGAGCCCCGGTGTGGCTTAGACGCTCGTTTTTGGCTGACGCATGATCTAGTCGGAAAAACCGGTACCCACTTTTCCGGATCATGCTCTAGCTGGCTGAGTGCGGCGTTTCGTGGTACCCGGCGGCGAGGCCTGAACGATAGAGTCCCCATCATGGCGAAACGAAAGATTGCCCGCGCGCTGCTCTCAGTCAGCGACAAGTCGGGGCTTGTCGAGTTCGCCCAGAGCTTGAGCGGCAAGGGCGTGGAGCTCGTCTCGACCGGGGGCACCGCCAAGCTGTTGCGCGAGGCAGGTCTCAAGATCATCGACGTCGCCGAATTGACCGGCTCGCCCGAGATGATGGATGGACGGGTGAAGACGCTGCATCCGAAGATCTATGGGGGATTGCTCGCGGTGCGCGGCAATGAAGAACATGAGAAAGCGCTGAGCGAGTTCGGTATTCCGCCAATCGATTTGCTGGTGGTCAATCTCTATCCGTTCGAGATGACGGTGAGGACCGGCGCGGACTACGCGACGTGCATCGAGAATATCGACATCGGCGGCCCTGCCCTGATCCGCGCCGGCGCCAAGAACCATGTATCGGTCGCGGTCGTCGTCGAGCCAACGGATTATTCAAAGGTCCTCGGCGAGATGGAGGCGAATGACGGCGCGACGACGCTGGCTTTGCGTAAGGCGCTCGCCGCCAAGGCCTATGCGAGGACGAGCCAATATGACGCCGCGATCGCCAATTGGTTCGCCGACTCGCTGCAGGAGCGCGCACCGGAGATTCGTGCCTTTGCCGGAACGCTGGCGCAGATTTTGCGCTATGGCGAGAACCCGCATCAATGGGCCGCGTTCTACCGGTCCGTGGAGCGCCGCTTCGGCATCGCGACGGCCGTGCAGTTGCAAGGCAAGGAACTCTCCTACAACAATCTCAACGATACCGATGCGGCTTACGAGCTGGTGGCGGAGTTCGATGCCGCGCAGGCCGCAGCCGTCGCCATCATCAAGCACGCCAATCCCTGCGGTGTCGCCATCGCGCCGACCTTGCGTGACGCCTATTTGAATGCGCTTCGCTGCGATCCGGTTAGCGCGTTCGGCGGCATCGTTGCGCTCAACCGCAAGCTCGACAAGGAGACAGCCGTGGAGATCGCCAAGATCTTCACCGAAGTGATCATCGCGCCCGATGCGGATGACGACGCCAAGGCAGTGATTGCTGAGAAGAAGAATTTGCGGCTCTTGCTTGCCGGGGGCTTGCCGGATCAACGCGCCGGCGGCGTGTCCTTCCGTTCGGTCGCTGGCGGGTTCTTGGTGCAGTCACGCGACAGCGGCATGGTCGCCGATCTCGATCTCAAGGTGGTGACCAAGCGACGACCGAGTAACGAGGAATTCGCCGATTTGATTTTTGCCTTCGCCGTCGCCAAACACGTCAAGTCGAACGCCATCGTCTATGCGAAGGACGGCGCCACGGTCGGCATCGGCGCCGGGCAGATGAGCCGCGTCGATGCCGCGAGACTCGCCGCATGGAAGGCCGGCGATGCGGCAAAGGCGCTGGGGGTTTCGACGTCGCTAACGGAAGGCGCGGTCGCGGCGTCCGATGCGTTCTTTCCTTTCGCGGACGGTCTGAACGTGATCGCCGAAGCCGGGATCAAGGCCGTGATCCAGCCTGGTGGCTCGATGCGCGACGACGAGGTGATCGCGGCCGCGGACGCCGCCGGGCTCGCCATGGTCTTCACCGGCATGCGGCATTTCCGGCACTAGTCTAGCTCACCGCGCCGGCTGCTTCACTCTGAGTAGCAACGACAGCCCTCCCAGCAAAAACAGCAAGCATGTGGCGATGCCAATGCGCTGACTCTCCGTCACCACGGTCACGGCACCGATCGTGAGCGGCGCCGCGAAGGCAGTGATCTTCCCGGAGAATGAGAAGAAACCGAAAAACTCCGTGGTCTTGTTGGGCGGCGAGAGTCTGGCGAGCAGCGTGCGGCTTGCCGATTGGATCGGTCCGGCGGTGAGGCCGATCAGCATGGCGAAGCCGAGATAGACCAACTCGCCGGTCGAGCTGAAAGCAGGACTGCCAGGGAGCTTGGGCACGACGCCGACCACGAACAGCACCTGATCCTGATCCACCGACAGCACCCCAAGCGAAGCGAAGATCAAGACGACGAGCATTGTCGTGATCAAGCGCTTCGAGCCGAAGCGGTCGTCAAGGAGGCCGCCGAGGGCTGCGCCGATCGTCCCGCTGATGGTGAGGATGATGCCGAACAGCCCGAGCTCGGTCGCGCCCCAGCCGAACACCGTCGCCGCGTAAATTCCGCCAAAGGCAAAGATGGCGCCGAGCCCATCGGCGTAGAGCATGCGCGCCAAGAGGAAGAGAGCGACTTGGGGTTGATCGCGGACGAGGCGCCTTACTCTCTCGGCGAGTTGCCACAGCCCTGCCCTCTTCTTCTCGGGCTCGAGCCTTGTGCGCGGCGTATCCGGCGTGAAGAGAAAGAGCGGCAGCACAAAGACGACAAACCAAAGCGCGCAGAATGGTCCGATGAGCCGGTCCCCTTCGCGCGTTGCTTCGTCGAGAGTCACGACCGGCGTGAGGCCGAGCAACGTCTTGCCGGAATCCGGATCGGCCACGATGAGGCCCGCGACAATGGCGAGACTGATGAGACCCCCGACATAGCCCGTCGCCCAGCCGGCACCGGATAGTGTTCCGAGCCGCCGGCTCAAAACCAGCGACGTCATCATCGCGTTGTTGAAGACGGTCGCAAGTTCGGCACCCATTATCGCCAAGCCGAACGACAGCAGCACGAGCGGGATCAGATCCGTGCGGCCTGGCAGCGCGAACCACAGCCCGCAAAGACCAAGCACAAGCAATACTGAGAAACCAGCGATCCAAGGTTTGCGGGGATGCCCTGCGTCGGCGATGGCGCCGAGCGCCGGCGCCACGATGGCCGCGAGCAATTCGGCGCCGCCCGTGGCGTAAGCCCAAAGTGCGGCACCCCAATCGGCGTCACCGACGAAGCCGTTGACGAAATAAGGCGCGAAAAGAAACGTGACGACCAGCGTATAGAACGGCTGCGTCGCCCAATCGAACAGCGCCCAGCTCGCAACAGCGAGCGGTCCGGCCCCCTGTTGCTGCGATACGTCGCGGCTAGAGCGAAATCCATTCTCGTTGTGCCGCGATTTTGCTCTTGGTGTTTGCCTTTGGCGCATGATCTCATCCGAAAAGTCTGCGACTTTTCGGGATCATGCTAATACCCCCGATAGCCATCGAGCACGATGAGGTGATTGGGTAGCTCGTCCTTGTGGCCCTGGTCCGGAGGGAAGTGTTGGGCGAGGACCTTGCCGCAGGTTGCGATGGCCTCGACCAGGCCCTTGGTCCTTTCGCCGCGCGCGAGATGGTGGGTGAGCTTGGTGACGACGCCCTCCCAAGTCTGATGCGGGACTTTTTTGTAGATGCCGTTATCGGCAATCACCTCGACATAACGCTCGGCGAAAGAGACATAGATCAGCACGCCGGTGCGGCCTTCGGTGGTGTGCATATTCTGCACGAGGAACTGATCGACGGCGCGTTGATGCGCGCGAGCGCGCTTCACCCCGGCAGGGACGATGGCAAAGCGCAGGCTTTCCAGCTGCGTCAATGAGACACCCAGAACGAAAAAGACCGCGAGCTGGATGAGATAGATATATTCGATCGGCATTTGCGTCGCGTGGATCAGCGGCAGCGGCACCGTGAGCGCGGCGAGTGCCGCCCACATCACCGCATTGGCGTAATAGCCACCGCTGGCATTGGCGGCAACGACGACGATCTCGCCGCTGGTCTTGGCCTCGGCCGCCGTGATCGCATCGGCGATTTCCTTTCGCTCTTTGGCGCTAAAGGGTCGCATTACCAGCTCCCCGAGGAGCCACCGCCCCCGAAATCGCCGCCGCCGCCAGAGAAGCCGCCGCCTCCCCCGCCATCGCCGGAGCTCCAGCCGCCCCCGCTCGATCCGCCATCCCACCCAGGACCCGGCATGATGATGGGGCCCCCGCGCGAACGTCCGACGGCGCCGGGTTGCGAAGCGCGATACATGCTGTAGACGAACCAAAGAATGATGATGGTCCAGAAGATCACCATCAGCCAATCGATGGCGGGCTGGTCCGCATCCTGTCGCGCCTTGGCGCGTTGCTCGAGCTCGGCCGCATCGCCGGTGAGCGCCAGCACAATGTCGTGCACGCCATCCTTGATCCCGGCGGGGAAATTGCCGGACCGGAACTGCGGCAGCATCGAGGTGCTGATGATGATGTTGGAAATAGCGTCGGTGACGAGCGGCTCGAGCCCGCGGCCGACTTCGATACGCACTTTTCGCTCATTCGGCGCGACGATGAGGAGGACGCCGTTATTCAGCTCTTTGGTGCCGATGCCCCAATGCCGGCCGAGCTGATAGCCGTAGTCCTCAATCGTGTAGCCTTGCAGCGAAGGCACGGTGACGACGACGACCTGATCGGAGCTCTTGTCTTCGAGCGCCTTCAGGTCGGAAGTGAGCTGGGCTTTGTCGCTGGTGCTGAGGAGATTGGCATCGTCAACGACGCGGCCGGTCAACGCCGGAAACGTCGGCTCCGCGAATGCGGAGCCGATCCAGAGCAGAACTGCGAAACTTACGGCGCGAGCTATGAAGCGCCACGGCATGGAGGCCATTTGGTCCTCGCTTAGCCTTGGCTAAAATTTGACCTGCGGTACCTTGGTGGTTTCTTCGGCGACGGTGAAGTTCTGCATCTCTTGCGCGTCCGGATAGAGCAGAGCCCGCCACCAGCGGCCGGGGATAGTCTTGATCTCGGTATTAAAGTCCTTCACCGCATTGATGTAGTCGTGCCGGGCAATAGCGATACGGTTCTCGGTACCTTCGAGCTGCGATTGCAGAGTGAGAAAGTTCTGGTTCGACTTGAGCTCGGGATAGGCTTCGCTGATCGCGAGCAGACGTCCAAGGGCGCCGGTCAGCTGGCCTTGGGCTTCCTGAAATTTCTGAAAAGCTTCCGGATTGGTGAGGATGTCGGCGGGGAGCTGAACTTGGGTCGCCTTGGCGCGTGCCTCGGTCACCTCGGTCAGCACCTTCTCTTCTTGCGTGGCGTAGCCCTTCACAGTTTCCACGAGATTGGGAATGAGGTCGGCGCGGCGCTGATATTGATTGAGCACGTCGCTCCACGCAGCCTTGGCCTTCTCCTGCAAGGTGGGGATCGTGTTGATGCCGCAACCCGCAAGCATCATGCCGGCAATCAAAACACCAAGCGCGCGTGAAGCGCTGCCAAAGCGCGGATGCGACAGTGCCAACATGACATCCTCCTTATGAAGTGGCCTAAATCGCTCGTCGAACGGGATGTATTGACGGCCCTTCCTGGAAGCAAGGGGAATTGCTCATCCGGGGTGTCGCCTGAACGCGGTAAAGCCCGATTCTCGCCTTCGTCTTATCCCGAAGCTGTGCTCGGCTGTGCCTGCGAGGCGAGGGCCGTTCCCAGTTACGCGTATGGGTGTTGCCGAAATGGAACAGGAGCAAGCTAATCGCCCGGATGGAGCTACACGCGCCCACCCGCCTACTCCCACAAGAGCTCAACAAGTCTTAGATTTTGCAGCGATTCTATTGGCACGGGGATTCGCGCGGCGGGGTCAAAAACATTGCGCGCCATTAGGTAACCAGAAGGCATCTACTGGCCAAATTAACCACCCTCGCCTAGTGTGATTCGAGGGGATTTAGGGGCTAACGGGGATGATCGCTGAGGGATCGGCCACTGCCGGGTGTGTGAGTATGCGTAAAACAAAACTCGGGGCGGTCATGGTCGCCGGAAGAGTCGTTCGTGGGTTTGCGGCGCTCGCCGCTGTCACTGCAATTGGCTTTGCGCTACCCGCCGAGGCCAAGAAGGACAAGCGCGACGCCAACCCCGCAGAGTCCGGCATTCCGGACATCCATAATGGCGAACCAATGACGCTGATCGTGTCGTTGAGCGCGCAGAAGGTCGACATCTACCGGGGCACGACCCTGGTTACGACGTCGGCGGTTTCAACCGGGCAGGCCGCCTATCCGACCAAGGCGGGCGTGTTCACGATCCTCGAGAAACAGCGCTATCACCATTCGAACATCTATAGCGGCGCGCCGATGCCGTGGATGAACCGGATCACCTGGTCCGGCACCGCGCTCCATGCCGGCGTCGTGCCCGGTTATCCGGCTTCGCATGGATGTATCCGGCTCCCCTATTCATTTGCTCCGAAGCTTTTCCAAATCACGACTGTTGGCGAACATGTTGTCGTCGCCAAAGGCCGGCCGACGCCCGAGATTATCGAGCATCCGGTCCTGTTTCAGCCGCTGCCGCTGCCCACGGCACCCTCTGTCGCCAAAGAACCAGAACCAGAGCGGCATACAGGCCTGACTTCGGGTTCGAAGCTCGCAGTGACCGCACCAATCGTCCTTGCCAAAGCCGAAATGCCGAATACCGCGACGGACGGCCCCAACGAGGCCGGGATCGGCGTGCCGGCCATCGATGGGCATGCGACGGCCGAGGAGGAAGAGAATCCGGATCGGGTCCACGCCATCACGCCGGCGCCTGTGACGGTAACCGATCATGCCGTCGGCGGGGCGAAACCAACTGAGCCAGAATCGCATGCAGCGCCGGCCGGCAGTGAGGCGGCCGCCGTTACGACCGACACGCCCTCCGTCGTCGCTATACCGGCGGCGGAGCCCTCGGTCGTGTCGCCGTCCATCGCCGAGGCGCCTGCACCAGACGTCAAAGCCGAGCCGGCGTTCGCGCCACAGGGGACGCTCCCGGAGCCCCAGCCCGTTGCTTCGGTTGTCGAGGTGAAGGCCGAGGACCCAAAACCTGAAGCCGCCCTCCCAGAGGCTTCGGCCGTTTCCCCCGCGCCAGAGGTAAAGACCGAGCCGGTGCCAGCGCCGCAGGCTACGCTTACCGTTACCACTCCTGCCATCGTTGCTCCGGCCTCGCTCAAGCCGCTGACCTCGGCTGAGCTCACCATCGACCACGGCACCAAGGCCGCCGCAATTCAAGCCGCCGAGCCACGGTCCGAAGCTCCCTTGCGCATCCTGATCACGCGCCGGACCAATCGCGACCGCACCGTCGGCGTGCAGGATATCCTCGCCTCGATGGGCTATCTTGAGCCGCAGAATTTCGATGGCACGATTGGCAGGCCCACCGTTACGGCGATCAAGGCCTTCCAGAAGGCGAACGGCATGCCCGAGACCGGCACGTTCAACGACGCGCTGGTGCAGAAGGTTTATGAAGTCGCCGGCAAGGGCGAGCCGCCAATCGGGCATCTTTGGGTCCGGCAAGAATTCGGACGTGTGTTCGATGCCGCGGTGTCCTTCAAGAACCCCGACGAGCCGCTCGGGACTTACGTCTACACCGCGCTGAAATTCGCGCCCGGCGAAACGTCGACAAGGTGGATAGCGATCGCGGTCCAGGAAGCACCGACCAATCCGCTGGATCGCCTCGAGATCCCCGACGACGTTCGCCAGACGATCTCTGAGCGTCTGACACCGGGCTCGTCCCTGATCATCGCCGACACGGCCATCAATACGGCGGGCCTGACCAAGGGTGCCGACTTTTTGGTTTGGGCAAAGGATCTGCCCACGTCGAACGTGACCGCGGCCTCCTTTACGACGGAAGAGGCCAAGCCCCGGGTGAAGAAGCGCTATCGCAACACGGCGCGGCGCTATGAGCCGATCCCCTATCAGCGGCGGCAGCCCTGGTTCGCCCGTGGACCCTGGTAAGGGGCGCGAAAAACAAGACCTAACGCGAGGCCCCCTTTCGGGGGCCTTTGCACATCCAGATTTCGATTTGTCGTTTGGGAAGAAAATTTGGAGCGGGCGATGGGATTCGAACCCACGACCCTAACCTTGGCAAGGTTATGCTCTACCCCTGAGCTACACCCGCATCCGGCCAACCTACGGCGCCAAAAGAGAAATTCCTTCGCGCGTTCGAGGTGGAAACCGGTTTGTAGTTGATCGCCAAACCGATGTCTATAGCCGCACCGATTGTCCTAGAGCGCTATGACTTTGAGGTTGAGTCACAATAGCGCTCTAGGTTTTTGCTTGAGCATGATCTTTTCGGAAAACCGGTTCCCACTTTTCCGGATCATGCTCTAGGAACGGCTGTGATGCCCGCAAACCGCCAGCAGCTTCTGGCCCGGCTCGACGAGCTCGGTATCGCCTCGGTCACGATCGAGCACGAGCCAATGTTCACCGTCGAGCAGTCGATGGCGCTGCGCGAGACGCTGCCTGGAGCGCATACGAAGACTCTGTTTCTCGACGACAGATGCGGCCATCTCGTGCTGGTGGCCGCAAAGGACGACACCATGGTCAATCTGAAGGTGTTGTCGAAGCAACTCGGCACGGGCCGGTTCAGTTTCGGCAAGGCTGACCTTCTCGCCGAGGTGCTCGGTGTCACGCCGGGCTCGGTGACGCCCTTCGCGCTGATGAACGATGGGGCCTGCCGCGTTACGGTGGTGGTGGACGCCGAGTTACTCAAGTTTGACGAGGTTAATTTTCACCCGCTGGAGAACACCGCGACAACCAGGGTGGCGACACGCGATTTGACCCGCTTCATCGAAGCTTGCAGTCACGAAATTCACATATTTCCACTTGATTGAGCGAGCGGAATGTCCAGTTGCCAAATGGCCCGCTGGAGACCATCTTTGCATGCATATGGCGAGCGACATGACCCTCGATACCCCTATTCTCGGCGGCGACGGCGCCGATCTCGTTAAGGACACGACCACCAAGGATTTCGTCCGCGATGTGGTCGAGGCGTCGCGACAGGTGCCGGTGCTGGTGGATTTCTGGGCTCCTTGGTGCGGGCCCTGCCGGCAATTGACTCCGGTACTGGAAAAGGCCGTGTGCGCCGCCAAGGGCGCGGTGAAACTGGTCAAGCTCAATATCGACGAGCATCCGCAAATCCCAGGTCAGATGGGCGTGCAATCGATCCCAGCCGTGTTTGCCTTCCAGGACGGCAAGCCGGTCGATGGATTCATGGGAGCGCTCCCGGAAAGCAGAGTAGCCGATTTCATCGCGCGCCTGATCGGCCAAGAGAGCGATGACGGAAATTCGGAGCTCGAAGCCGCAGAGGCCGCCCTCGCCGCGGGCGACGTCAATAAAGCTGCGCAGATTTTCGGCGAGGTCTTGCAGAAAGACTCGGAGAGCGCGGAAGCCGCGGCGGGACTCGCGCGATGCTATATCAAATTGGGCGACCTTGCCCGCGCCGAGCAGACGCTCGCGCTCGTAGCGCCCGCCAAGGCGGAGAGCGCTGCCGCGGCAAGCGCTCGTGCCGCACTCGATCTTGCCAAGAAGGGCGCCGATGCCGGCGACGTCACCGTGCTCCGCGCCAAGCTCGATGCCGATCCGAGTGACCATCAAGCCCGTTTCGATCTAGCGCTCGCGCTCAATGCCAAGGGCGACCGCGAAGGCGCACTCGATGCATTGCTCGCCATCGTCGCCAAAAATCGCGGCTGGAAAGACGAGGCCGCGCGGAAACAACTGTTGCAATTATTCGAGGCTTGGGGCGGAGCCGACCCCGTCACTATCACAGGTCGCCAACGTCTCTCCTCGCTTCTGTTTGCGTGAAAGTATCGAGGTGCCGCTTGGGGGTAACTGATCGCTATCGCAGCGCCGCGGACCTGCCCAAGGCGCTTCCCCTGTTTCCGCTCCGGGGCGCGATTCTGCTGCCGCGAACGTCGGTGACGTTCAACGTGTTCGAGCCGCGCTATCTCGCTCTGATCGATAAGGTGCTCGCCGCGGACCGGCTGTTGGGCATTGTGCAACCGGCGCCGGAAGTCGGCGGCGTGGAGTCGCCCGAAGGAAAGAGCTTCCCCTTACGGCGCGTGGGTTGCGTGGGACGCCTTTCCGCCTTCACCGAGGGCGACGATGGGCGCTATCTCATCTCGCTCATCGGGATCTCACGCTTGGAGCTTATGAGCGAGGTGAGCTCCGAGGAGCCGTTCCGCATCTTTCGGATCAGCTACGGGGAATTCGTCGCGGACTTCATCCCAGGCTACGGTGAGGACGACGTCGACAGAGAGCGATTGCTGGAAACGCTGAAGAGTTATTTGCAGGCGAACGATCTCGCCGCGGATTGGGACCGTATTAATGGGGCGGGCAACGAACGGCTGGTCAACACGCTGTCGATTTTGAGCCCCTATGGCGCGGAGGAAAAGCAGGCCCTGCTCGAAGCGCCGGATTTGAGAACACGTGCCGAGGCGCTTGTGGCGCTTGCCGAGATGGAACTCGCGACCAGGGACGACGGATCCGGCACGACGTTGCAGTAATTTGGTGAGGGTTAGGAGACAGAGCAATGGCTACAGAACAAGACAAAGCCGCGCGGCTCGATCCGAAGCTGCTCGAGATTCTCGTCTGTCCCCTGACGAAGACGGCGCTGAGCTACGATGCTGAGCGGCAAGAGCTGATCAGCCGCGCCGCCGGCCTCGCCTACCCTATTCGCGACGGCATTCCGATCATGCTGCCGGACGAGGCGCGTAAACTCGATTGAGAGTCGACACTTGTTTGCGCATGATCTCGTCGGAAAACCGGTTCCCACTTTCATGCGCTAGGGCAGTTCGCCTTTGAGCAGGCGCGGGACCTTTCCGGTGAGGCCAGCGGCTTCGCGGACAAAAAAACGTTTCAATGGCGGCGCGCGATCGACGATGCCTAGCCCCAGATCGCGGAGCACGCGCAACGGCGCGCTGTCATTGGAAAAGAGCCGGTTGAGGCTATCCATCATTGTCGCGGAAAGCGCGCTGTCGAAACGCCGCCAGCGTTCATAGCGTTCGAGCAAGACGGGGCTGCCGATATCGAGACCGAGACGGGCGCCTTCGACGACAATCTCGGCCAACGCCGCAACGTCGCGCATGCCGATATTGAGCCCCTGCCCTGCCAGCGGATGCACGGCATGCGCGGCATCGCCAATCAGCACGAAACGATCGCTCACGAATCTTCGCGCAATCTGAAAATCGAGCGGAAAGGCTTGCCTTGGGCCCGCGAGCTCGATGGTACCGAGATGCTCGCCGAAGCGACGCGTGAGCTCGGCGAGAAAGCTCGCTTCGTCGCCCGCCATGATCTCGGCGGCGCGGCCCTTCTCCTCGGACCAGACGATCGAAGACCGATTGCCTTTAAGCGGCAGAATGGCGAACGGACCCGACGGCAGGAAATGCTGAACGGCTTTGCCGTGATGCGGCTTCGAATGCGCAACGGTAGTCACGATGCCATTTTGCGGGTAGGACCAGCTCACGCATTTGATGCCGGCTTGCTCACGGAGGCGCGATCGCTTGCCGTCGGCGGCGACAAGAAGGCGGGCTTCGATTTCACTCCCGCTGGCGAGCGTCGCCACCACGGCGAGCCCCGTGACGGCAAAGCTCGTAACGCTATCGGGCGATATGATCTCGATCGTGGGCTCGGCGAGAACAGCTTCCGCAAGGGCGCGCCGCAGATCGGCGTTCTCGACCATGACGGCACCGGGTTCGCCCGACTGAAGTTCGGCATCGAAGCCGACGAGATGCGGACGCAACCTCGCATCGAGCGGGCTGTCGGTGATCTCGATGGAGATGAAGGGTTGCGCTTTATCCTTCAATGTCCGCCAGACACCGAGCGCTTGCAAGAAATGCACGGTCCCGGCCGAGAGTGCCGAGGCGCGGGCATCGGCCCGACCGAGACTCGAGGCATCGAGCCGTTCGGCGTCAACCAGTGCGATGTGGAACTCCGGGCCCATCAGCTTCGCGAGCGCAAGAGCGAGCGTCAGACCGACGAAGCCGCCGCCGGCGACGAGAACATCGCAACTTTGACGCGCCGTCGTTTTCCTTTCGGCGCTCATGCCGCGCTTCCTGCCACGCGTTTCCCTTCGACCAAGAACCTGCTAGACGGCAAAGCGACCAAGGCTAAGAAGAAACCGCCATCATGAGCCAGGCTCTCGATCAACTCCTCGCCATTCTCGATCTCGAGACATTGGAGCAGAATCTGTTCCGAGGCTTGAGCCCGCAAGCCGGCTGGCAGCGCGTGTTCGGCGGGCAGGTGATTGGGCAGGCTCTGGTCGCCGCCTATCGCACTATCGAAGATCGCGCGGCTCATTCGCTGCATGCCTATTTCCTCCGCGCCGGCGATCCCAAGGTGCCGATCATCTACGAGGTCGATCGCATCCGCGACGGCGGTAGCTTCTCGACGAGGCGGGTGGTCGCGATCCAGCACGGGCAGGCGATCTTCTCCATGGCCGCATCGTTTCATAAGCATGAAGAGGGGCTCTCTCACCAGGCAAAGATACCGGACGTTCCTCAACCCGAAGCGCTGCCGAGCGAGGCAGAACTCAAAGAGCATTTGATTGGACGCATGCCCGAGCCGCTCAAGGCCTATTGGCAGCGCGAGCGGCCCATCGAAATCAGGCCCGTGGACCTGTCGCGCTACACATCTCCGGGCAAGCGTACTGCGAGCCAGCAAGTCTGGATCAAAGCCAACGGCGAACTCGGCGACAATCTCGCGCTCAATCAATGCGTGTTGGCCTATGCCTCGGATTTCACGCTGCTTGATACGGCGTTGATTGCCCATGGACGCTTCGTGTTCGATCCAACCCTGATGCTGGCGAGCCTCGACCACGCGATCTGGTTTCACCGGAATTTCCGGATCGATGACTGGCTGCTCTACTCCCAAGATAGCCCAAGCTCGGCTGGCGGCAGGGCGTTTTGCCGCGGCACGCTATACACGCGTTCTGGCGAGCTTGTGGCCTCGACAGCGCAAGAAGGGCTCGTGCGCGAGCGCCGTCGCTGACTCTTGTGATTGAAAAATAGGCAATTGACAAAACTTGCCTAACTCGTAGGCGCCGTTTCCCCACGATGCCCTGAAGCATAGGGCATGCCGCACGGCCAAAATCTCTTTAGATTCAATTAATTACCGCCCCGCCTCGGAGTTGGCACGAGGCTTGACTCTCCTTTCGGGTTCCGAGCGGCTGGACCGGGTTTTCCAAAGAACGAGCCGCAACATGGAGGGGTAGAGAGATGAAGCTGGTGATGGCGATCATCAAGCCATTCAAGCTCGATGAGGTGCGCCAAGCCCTCACCGAGCTCGGCCTGCAAGGCATGACCGTGACCGAAGTAAAGGGTTACGGGCGGCAGAAGGGCCATACGGAGATCTATCGGGGCGCCGAATACGCCGTGAACTTCCTGCCCAAAATCAAGATCGAAGTGGTGATACCCGCCAAGTCGGTCGACAAGGCTGTCGACGCCATCGTCGCCGCGGCCAAGACCGGGCAGATCGGAGACGGCAAAATTTTCGTCGTGCCGGTTGAGCAGACGGTGCGCATCCGCACCGGCGAAACCGACGAATCCGCGCTTTAGAGGGGGGAGGTAATATGGTGACCCTAACGAGATTCCTTTTCGGTCTGGTCGCGGCGCTCGCTGCGCTGCTTCTCGCCCATTTTGATCCGGCGCTGGCGCAGGAAGCCGCTGAAGCGGCAACCGAAGCAGCGCCCGCCGCGCCGCCGGCTCCCTTGCTTAGCGCGGGCGACACGGCCTGGATGCTCACCTCGACAGCCCTCGTGCTGTTGATGACCATCCCTGGCCTTGCATTGTTCTATGGCGGCATGGTCCGCAAGAAGAACGTGCTGGCCACGGTGATGCAGAGCTTTGCAACGACCTGTATCGTCACCATCGTTTGGATGGTGATCGCCTATTCGCTGGCGTTCAGGGACGGTGGATCGCTCAACGCCTATATCGGCGGCATGGACCGGTTCATGCTCAAGGGCATGGGTGTCGGCGAGCTGAAGGGCACAATACCGGAATCGGTATTCATGTGCTTCCAGATGACCTTCGCCATTATCACGCCAGCACTGGTTTGCGGCGCGTTCGCCGACCGCATGAAGTTCTCGGCGCTGGTGTTGTTCATGATCCTCTGGTCGATCTTCGTCTATGCGCCGATCGCGCATTGGGTCTGGGGCGGCGGCTTCCTTGGCGGTCTAGGCGTGCTCGACTTTGCCGGTGGTACGGTCGTGCATATCAACGCCGGTGTGGCGGGCCTCGTTTGCGCCCTCTTCCTCGGCAAGCGCGTCGGTTACGGTCAAGACAACATGTCACCGCACAACCTCGTTTATAGCGTCATCGGCGCGGCCCTGCTCTGGGTCGGCTGGTTCGGCTTCAACGCGGGTTCGGAATTGGCCGCTGACGGCCGCGCTGGCATGGCCATGACCGTGACGCAGATCGCTACAGCCATGGCTGCCTTGGCCTGGATGTTCGCAGAATGGTTCGTGCACAAGAAGCCGAGCGTGCTCGGCATCATCTCCGGTGCCGTTGCCGGTCTGGTCGCCATTACGCCGGCTTCCGGCTATGTCGACCCGGTCGGATCGCTCTGGATCGGCGCTGCCGCCGGAGTAGGTTGCTTCTTTGCCGCCACAACGATCAAGAGGGCCCTCGGCTACGACGACTCGCTTGACGCCTTTGGCGTGCATGCGGTCGGCGGCATCATTGGCGCTCTCCTTACCGGCGTCTTCGCAAGGCAGGCCATTGGCGGTGACGCCGCGGTCGGCCTCATCGACGGCAATTCCGGTCAGGTTCTGACTCAGGTCGAAGGCATTCTTGCCACCATCATCTGGTCTGGGTTGGCGACGTTCGTGATCCTCATCGTGATCAACATTCTGATCGGGGTCAGGGTCAGCCAAGCCGTGGAGGTCGAAGGTCTCGACATCAACCTGCACGGGGAGGTCGTGCAATAGGGATTCCGCGTGGAACCTTAGAGGGACAAGAACTTATTCGGAGCTAGGTCTCTCCTCCCTTGATCGATGCTCCAAACCTAAAAGCCCCGGCGCGTTGCCGGGGCTTCTTTCTTTCCAGGCCTATTGAAGCGCGCGGTGCCTGAAATTTCTTTGCGCATGATCTGGTCGGAAAACCGGCTCCCACTTTTCCGGATCATGCGCTAACACCGCTTCCATGCCGACTGACGGAAAAGCCACGGCGCTCGACGCCATCGTCGCCTCGCCCTTCGCGCGCCTCGCCGATCTTCTGGCCGGGAGCGAGCCTGGAGCGAATCCGATCGATCTTTCGCTCGGCGAGCCGCGGGCGATGATTCCTTCCTTCCTCGGCCCGATCTTGCAGGAGCGGCTCGGTGAGTTCGGCCGCTACCCGCCGATCAGGGGTATTGCAGCGCTCCGGGAAGCCATCGCCGGCTGGATCGGGTGCCGCTATCCGAGCCTCGAGCGCGGAATCGACCCGGAGCGCCACGTCCTGCCGCTCAATGGGTCTCGCGAGGGGCTGTTCTCAGCGATCTTCCCAGCGCTGGCGCGAAGAGACTTTGCGGGAAAGCCGGCCGTCCTGATCCCCAACCCCTTCTATCAGGCCTATGCCGCTGCCGCTGCGGCCTCAGGTGGCGAGCCCGTCTATCTCCCGGCGCGGCGCGATACCGGGTTTCTGCCCGATTTGGAGGCACTCGGCGAGGACCTCTTGCGGCGGACCGCAGTCCTTTATCTCTGCTCGCCGTCAAACCCACAAGGTGCCGTCGCGGGGCGGGACTACCTGGCAAAAGCCATCGAATTGGCGCGGCGTTTCGATTTCCTCATCTTCGCGGATGAGTGCTATTCGGAGATCTATTCCCACACGCCGCCGCCAGGCGCCCTGGAAGTCGCCAATGCAAGCCAGGGTCGTTTTGCCAACGTACTCGCGTTTCAGTCGCTCTCCAAGCGATCCGGGCTGCCAGGCCTGAGATCGGGATTCGTCGCCGGCGATCCAGAATTTATCGCAGTTTTCGGCCGTTTTCGCAACGTCGCCTGCCCGCAAATGCCGCTCCCCATCCAGCATGTCTCCGTCGCCGCCTGGGGCGACGAAGCGCATGTGGAGCAGGGAAGGGCGCGTTACCGGGAAAATTTCGACATTGCCGACTCGATACTCGGCTCCCGCTACGGCTATCAGCGCCCGGCAGGGGCTTTTTTTCTCTGGCTCGACATGAGCGCATACGGGGGCGGGGAGGCCGCCGCGAAAACCCTTTGGCAAGACTGTGGTGTCAAAGTGCTGCCGGGAACATACCTCGCCCGTGTCGAGCCTGACGGCAGCAATCCTGGCAAAGACCATGTCAGGATCGCCCTTGTCAGCGATGCTCAGACGACGCGCGAGGCATTGACGCGGATCGGCGTCAGGTTGGGTTAGGGGATGGCTGTCCGACGTAGAGTGAAAGAGAAGCGGCGGCTCTTGCCGGGCGCGGTCCATACGGGCCTGCGCCGAATCGTGCTTGGGACCTACGGATTCGTCATTGTCTCGGCGACCTGCGCTGCCTGGGCGAGCCTCGTCACCTGGTCTGTCCACGACCCGAGCCTCAACAACGCCACCAGAATCGCGCCCAAGAACCTCCTCGGCAACTGGGGTGCCGTGGTCGCAGATATCTCGTTCCAATCGATTGGCCTCGCCTCGATCATCCTCTTCCTGCCGCTGGGGGCTTGGGGCTGGCATCTCCTGTTCGGCGAGGCGCCCGATCGCCGCAAAATGAGGCTGTTGGCTTGGCCTGCCTCAGTGCTCGTATTGGCGGCGGCGCTCGCAGCCTTACCGCAACCGAAGAGCTGGCCGCTGCCAAATGGACTAGGCGGCATTCTCGGCGATTTCATTATGGCGGCAGCGCATATCATCGGGCCGTTCCTGCCCGAGGCCGCGGTCGCTTTCGTCGCGGGCCTCGCCTTTCTTATCCTTGGCACCATGCTCCTCCTCTTCGCTTGCGGTACGAGCGCATCCACGCTTGTGGCGCTTTGGGCGCCGAGAACGAGGATTAGCGGCGAATGGGCCAACGCTTCGCTCGGCGCCGCCATGCATCTCGCCATGCACACCCATGCGAGGTTCAAGCGGACCTTCGGGCGCCCGAGGGCGGACGATGCGGATTCGGAGTCATTCGAGCGCAATCAGCCCGCTGAAGACTGGGCCGAGCCAGATGCCAACGGCCGCATCGAACCTTCCTTCGGGGGCGCCCTTCTCGACGACGATGATGAGGATTGCGACGAGGAAGAAGACGGCGATATCACCACGCCCGATTACCGCATCACGCGCACGAAGCCTGGAGAGAAGCCGCGGCACCGGACCCTGAAGCGCGCCGTGCCCGAGGTGCCTTACGAAGCGCCTTCGCTCAAGCTGCTGCAACAGGCGCCCTCACGAAAGGGCCGGGGCGTCAGCGACGAGGTGTTGCAGGAGAATGCCCGCGAGCTCGAAAGCGTGTTCCAGGATTTTGGTGTCAAGGGCGAAATCACCAATGTGCGTCCGGGCCCCGTGGTCACGCTCTATGAACTCGAGCCGGCGCCAGGTACAAAATCCTCCCGCGTGATCGGGCTTTCCGACGACATCGCCCGCTCGATGAGCGCCGTTGCCGTGCGCGTCGCCGTGGTGCCTGGCCGCAATGTCATCGGCATCGAGCTACCGAACGACCGGCGCGAGATCGTGATGCTGCGCGAGCTGTTCGAATCCGCGGATTTCGACGAGACCGACGCCAGACTCGCGCTCGCGCTCGGCAAGAATATCGGCGGCGAATCGATCGTCGCGGATCTGTCCCGCATGCCGCATCTGCTCATCGCGGGCACCACCGGCTCCGGCAAATCCGTCGGCATCAACACCATGATCTTGTCGCTGCTCTACCGGCTGTCGCCCGAGCAATGCAAGTTCATCATGATCGATCCGAAGATGCTCGAGCTCTCCGTCTATGACGGCATTCCGCATCTCCTCGCGCCAGTTGTCACCGATCCGAAGAAGGCCGTGGTGGCGCTGAAATGGACCGTGAAGGAGATGGAGGAGCGCTACAAGCGCATGTCGAAGCTCGGCGTGCGCGACATCAAGGGCTATAATTCGCGCGTGCTTCAGGCCGAGGCCAAAGGCGAAATGCTGACGCGCACCGTGCAGACCGGATTCGATCGTGCCACGGGGCGCGCCATCTACGAGCAAGAGGAAATGGACTATGATACGATGCCGTACATCGTCGTCATCGTCGACGAGATGGCGGACCTGATGATGGTCGCCGGCAAGGACATCGAATCCGCGGTGCAGAGGCTGGCGCAGATGGCGCGCGCCGCGGGTATTCACCTCATCACCGCGACGCAACGTCCGAGCGTCGACGTCATCACCGGTACGATCAAGGCCAACTTCCCGACGCGTGTCAGCTTCCAGGTGACCTCGAAGATCGACAGCCGCACGATTCTCGGCGAGCAGGGCGCGGAGCAACTGCTTGGCCAGGGCGACATGCTCTACATGGCGGGCGGCGGTCGTATCACGCGCGTGCATGGTCCCTTCGTCTCCGACGAGGAGGTCGAGAAGGTCGTCCGCCACCTGAAGAAGCAGGGCGTGCCGGATTATCTCGATGCCGTCACCGACGATAGCGACGAGGAAGACAGCGAGGGCTCCAAGGACGCCGAATATGGCGAGAGCGGCGACGAGCTCTACGACCAGGCCGTAGCCGTCGTGCTCAGGGACCGCAAGGTTTCAACCAGCTATGTGCAGAGGCGGCTCGGCATCGGCTACAACCGCGCCGCGACGCTGATCGAGCGCATGGAAAACGAGGGCCTGATCGGCGCCGCCAACCATGCCGGCAAGCGCGAAATTCTGGTCGGCGGCGACGAGGCGGCGACGCCTTACTAGCCTTTGGGCCGTCGATTCTTGCGGAATACCGAGATTTTCCGGTTTCCGCCCAGAAGTTGACCAGATTCAACGGAATCATCTATCGAATATCACTGGGCAGCGCGACTCAGCGCGCTGCAAGGGGGGATGATCGATGCGCCGACCCATATGGCTCGTACCAAGCCTGGTCTTCGCCTGTTGCTTTGTCGTTGGCCCCGCGGCCGCGCAAGAGAGTTCCACGAGCGTGCCAAAGGCGCCGTCGGCGACCGGCATCGTTGTGCCCCAGCCTGAAGGCGCCGAGCCGGATCCCATCGAGCTGCCCGCTGAGACGCCGGTTGCGCCGAAGGATCAGCTTCGTCCGGCGCAGGACCTGCAAGACGAGCCGGCAGCGCCTCCGGCTTCCGCGGTTACCGCGCCGCCAACTTCAACAGGCAACCCGGCCGCCGAGCCGGTCGAGCTCAACCAGGAGGGCCGTGACGAGGGCGCAGGCTGGGAAACCGCTGTCGAGGCGGCGCCCGCCCCGACACCCCTGATCGGCGAGCAGCAGGATGCGGCCGTCCAACGCATCAACGCCTATTTCAACGGCATCACCAATCTGCAGGGCAATTTCGAGCAGGTCGATTCCACCAACAAGCACACGACCGGGCGCTTCTACGTGCAGCGCCCGGGCAGGCTCCGCTTCGACTATGCGCCACCAAGCGCCCTCAAGATCGTGGCCGATGGCCATTTCCTCGCCATCGAGGACGGCGATCTCAAGACGGTCGAGAAGTACCCGCTGGAGTCGACGCCGTTCCGGCTGTTGCTGACCGACGCCGTCGATCTCAGCCGCGATGCGCGCATTGTCGGCGTGGAGAGCCAGGAGGGATCGCTCGCGATCGCGCTCGAGGACAAGGGCGGGCAGGCCGCCGGGCAGATCAAGCTCTTCTTCGACAGCAGCACCGAACTGACCTTGAAGCAATGGGTGATCACCGACGCCCAAGGCCTGTCAACCAAGGTGACCATCAACGACATCGTCCCGGGCCGAAAGGTCGCGGCCGACTTCTTCAATTCCAACGAGCAGCAATTTCAGCCTTTTCGCTGATTTCGCCACCGAAATCGGGGCTCGCTAG
>Ga0315278_10000798_pt1 | contig 27138 bp, 26 predicted proteins | sample YL17G06_0_MG_FD_203880 | JGI IMG/M metagenome (GOLD analysis project Ga0315278, IMG submission 203880) | Sediment microbial communities from Yellowstone Lake, YNP, Wyoming, USA - YL17G06_0 | ecosystem: Environmental > Aquatic > Freshwater > Lake > Sediment | place: USA: Wyoming | collected... | reverse complement strand
CAGAAGACTTTCAGGTTACAAATTTCTTCGTCAGCATCCGATTATATATAAAGCCGACTACAAAGGATTAAATTACTTTATAGCAGATTTTTACTGTGATTCAAAAAAGACGGTTATAGAACTTGACTGTTCAATACATGACGAAAAAGAAGAATATGATCAGTTTAGAGATGAAGAGATGAAATTATTGGGGTTACATGTTCTGAGGTTAAAAAATGAAGAACTCTCTGAGATGAATATCGTCATTGAAAAGATCATATTATATTTAAATACCATAGTTTAGCACTCAATGCTATACTTCCTGATTTCCCCCTCTTTGCGAAGCAGAGAGGGGGATTAAGGGGGTGAGTTCATGGGGAATAGAGAGATGTAGAAAAAAGATAGTTTAGCACTCAATGCTATACTTCCTGATTTCCCCCTCTTTGCGAAGCAGAGAAGGGGATTAAGGGGGTGAGTTCATGGGGAATAGAGAGATGAAAAGAAACGATTTCAGCAGAAAAAAATGATGGATTAAAAACAAGTATGACTAACTTTTTTTAGTAATAAATAATTTAGGGTGTTGCAACGCTGAAAACAGGACGCCGAATAAGGATATTACTTATTTAATTAGATCCAAATAACTCACTGTCCCTGTCTCTGCACCAGCTTCTCCTTTATTTGCCATCGGACATCCGGGAACAGGACAATTAATTACTTTATGTTCATTATTATCAGCCGGCTCCCATCCCATAATAAAGTATAGTACAAAGAATCCTATTACATATGCTATAGCAACGTGCCATCCATTTTTAACCCAGAGAACTACATTACGGGCTTCAGGAAATTTATTGGTTATAGCTACACCTGCTGATGAACCAAACCAGATCATTGATCCTCCGAACCCCACACTATATGCCAGCATTCCCCAGTCATAATGGCCCTGATCGAGGCAAAGCTTGGTAAGAGGGATATTATCAAATACTGATGAAAGAAATCCGAGAGCAAGAGCAGTGATCCATGAAGCATCAGGGAGTTCTTCTACCGGCATCAGGGAAGCACAAAATACTAAACAGAGAAGGAATATTGTGCCTTTGATCGCTCCGGGTACCTCTTTCCATGGAACAGGTCTGAGGAATGATCCTATTACGAGTGCGATCCATACTCCCAGAGCAGGCATATCGTAAAGTATATTGGAAACTATTGCGCCGGCAAGGATAAGACCAACGTTAAAGATTTTTACCCAGTCAATTTTTACTGATAAATCCGCATCTTTTTGAATTCTTTGGTATTTGTCCTGCTGGTGCGAGGCAAACCAGGCAAAAAATAATAGAGCGACACCTGCTGCTATGAACCCGTGCAGAACATTAAATGCGCTGACACCATCAATCCACATCATTGTTGTCGTTGTATCACCGACTACGCTTCCGCTTCCTCCTCCATTGCTTGCGGCGACAATGGCTGCGATATATCCGATATGGACTCTCTTTTTAAATACAACCAGTGCAATAGCTCCTCCTATAAGAGCCGCAGCAATGTTATCGAGGAATGATGATAAAATGAATACGAAGATTAAAAGTATAAACGGGCCTTTCCAGTCATCAGGAAGAAATCTTGGCAATACATCCGGAACCCCTGATTCTTCAAATATTTTTGAAAGAATTGCGAATCCCAGCAATAAACCCAGAAGGTTGAGGATTATACCCCATTCCCCCTGACGTAACCCTTTGTCTATCAGTTGTTCACCAAATGGAGTCTGACCGAAAAGATGTTCGATAAGATGAAAGCCCGGATCAAAAACAAGTTTGAAAGTCAATAATACCGTAAGGCCGATTACCGCTACCCGGAAAGTATGTTTGTGAAACAGAGCAACCCCCAGAAGGATAAGTCCAAAAATAATAAATTCAACCCTTACAGGTCCGATTGACGGCACTTCTCCTCCTGCTGCAAAAAGACTGAAAGGGGAGAATAGAATCAAAGCTAACATTAACAATTTCTTGCCGTTACCGAGGATGACTGATTTGAAAAAGTTTCTCATTAATTCAGGTTTAGCTTAAGTATTGTTGAAAATTAAACAAGGCGGCAATTTAGAAATATTTTTGTATTCCTCATCCAATAAAAAGTTATCCTTTTAATTTTTTATTGAATACTTCCAAACAAACAATTTCCAGGTGGTTTCTATCACAAATCCTATATTTTTTATATTTTTGTATGTTTATTTAGATTAAATACAAGTAACGTCTTTTTAAATTCACCTCTCCCTAAATCCCTTCCCCAAGAGGGAGGGACTTTAGAAGCGGCTCAAGGAATAAATTAGTATCCCTCGCTCTCTTGGGAGCGGGGGACGGGAGAGAGTGAGGCAATAACTAAGGAAAGAGGTATTCTTGTTTAATTTATAACTAGCAACCTGAGTGAATTATTTATTTTGTAATCGAAGAAAATCAATTTTCAGAATAACAAAAGGATTTCAGGGTTGTTCTAATTAATAGATAAATGCCGTTGAGAAGCAATTAGATGGAAAAAGATCAGGATAAAATATTAAATGATGTAACCTCAGGCGAATACAAATATGGGTTCTATTCCGATATTGAAATGGAAAGGATCCCGAAAGGACTCAGTGAGGATGTGGTAAGAATTATTTCCGGGAAGAAGAATGAACCGGAGTGGTTGCTAGATTTCCGGCTGAAATCTTATCGTCATTGGTTGACTATGAAAATGCCAACATGGCCAAATCTTAAAATACCAGCTATTAATTATCAGGAGATTATTTTCTATGCTGCTCCGAAACAGAGGACAACGCTTAATAGTATTGATGATATTGATCCCGAACTGAAAAAAACATTCGATAAGCTCGGAATACCGCTCGATGAGCAAAAACATCTTGCCGGTGTAGCTGTTGATGCTGTAATTGATAGTGTTTCGGTAAAGACGACTTTCAAGGAAACACTTGCTGAAATGGGAATAATATTCTGCTCATTCAGCGATGCCGTAAAGGAATATCCCGGTCTGGTTAAAAGATATATGGGCTCGGTAGTGCCATATACTGATAATTTCTTTGCCACTCTGAATTCGGCTGTTTTCAGCGATGGCTCATTCTGTTATATTCCAAAAGGTGTAAGATGCCCGATGGAACTCTCAACTTATTTCAGAATAAACTCGGCAAATACGGGTCAGTTTGAACGAACCCTGCTGATAGCAGATGAAGAAAGCTACGTTAGCTATCTGGAGGGTTGCACTGCTCCCTCAAGGGATGAAAACCAGCTTCATGCCGCAATTGTTGAGATAGTTGCAGAAAAAAATGCCGAAGTGAAATACTCTACAGTTCAAAACTGGTATCCCGGCAATAAGGAGGGAAAAGGAGGAGTTTTCAATTTCGTAACCAAAAGAGGAATGTGCAAGGGAGAAAACTCAAAAATATCGTGGACCCAGATTGAAACAGGGTCTGCTATAACATGGAAATATCCTTCATGTATTTTGCGAGGAGATAATTCAACAGGTGAGTTTTATTCGGTTGCCGTTACTAACAACCACCAGCAGGCTGATACAGGGACTAAGATGATACATATCGGGAAAAATACAAAAAGCACAATCGTCTCAAAAGGTATTTCAGCTGGAAAAGGACAGAACAGCTACAGGGGACTTGTTAAGGTTCTGAAAAATGCAACAAATGCAAGGAATTTTTCACAATGCGATTCATTATTGCTTGGCGACAAATGCGGAGCTCATACCTTCCCATACCTGGAGGTTGATAATCAGACCGCTATCGTTGAACATGAAGCAACAACTTCAAAAATCGGGGAAGATCAGATTTTTTATTGCAACCAGAGAGGTATCTCAAGAGAAGATGCAATCGGCCTTATAGTTAATGGGTATGCTCGTGAGGTAATTAATAAACTGCCGATGGAATTTGCTGTTGAAGCTCAGAAGCTTCTTCAGATAAGTCTTGAGGGTAGCGTAGGATAGAAAAATAATTTTATACAATCATATATTATCATGTTGATTATTAATAATTTAAAAGCCGAAATTGCTGGTAAAAATATTTTGAAAGGAATAAGTCTTGAGGTTAAGCCAGGGGAGATCCATGCAATAATGGGTCCAAACGGATCAGGGAAAAGCACTCTTGCGGCAGTTCTGGCAGGACGTGAGTTTGTTGAGGTAACTGAAGGAACAGTGACATATTTCGGGAAGAACCTGCTCGAAATGGCAGCAGAAGACCGTGCAAAAGAGGGGATATTCCTTGGATTTCAATACCCCATCGAAATTCCGGGGGTAAGTATGGTGAATTTCATGAAAACAGCTGTTAATGAACATCGTAAACATAAAGGACTTGATCCTCTTTCAGCATCAGATTTTCTTAAAATGATGCGCGAGAAAAAGGAGCTGGTTGAGATAGATTCGAAACTTGCAAACAGGTCAGTCAATGAAGGTTTCTCAGGAGGAGAGAAGAAGAAGAATGAGATTTTCCAGATGGCGATGCTCGAACCAAAACTGGCTATACTCGATGAAACTGATTCTGGTCTCGATATCGATGCTCTGCGAATTGTGGCTAACGGAGTTAATAGACTTAAGAAGCCCGATAATTCATTCATAGTAATAACGCATTACCAGAGGCTGCTCGATTATATTGTGCCGGATGTTGTTCATGTTCTGTACGATGGCAGGATAGTTAAAACAGCCGGAAAAGAACTCGCCCTTGAACTGGAAGAAAAAGGATATGACTGGATTAAAAAAGAGGTCGAAAATAATATACTGGCATGAACGGAAAATCTGAAGTAACAGAAAGATATTTGGGGCTTTATAAGGAGAATATTGACAAGATTTACGGTATTTCTTCTCCTTATATTAATTCCTTCAGGAAGACGGCTTTTGAGAAATTCAGAGAGCTTGGTATCCCCACAAAGAAGAATGAAGCCTATAAATATACCAACCTGAATACCTTTTTTGACCATGATTATAAAAGCTATTTCATGCCCGTGACGTCGGATTTTGTTAAAGCCGAGGAGTTCCGGTGTGATGTAGCTGACCTTGATACACATGGGATAGTTTTACTTAATGGATTTTATCCGACGATAAACGAGAAACTCCGTCAGCTGCCCAGTGGGGTATGGATCGGTAGTCTGAATGAAGCAGCAGTAAGATTCCCTGACAAAATTGAAAAGCACTATGGTAGATATGCAAAAAGCGAGACTGACGGACTCGTTCATCTTAATACTGCAATGGCTTCAGATGGAGTTTTTGTATATGTCCCTGAAGGAGTAACTCTTACAAAACCTGTTCAGGTCGTCAATCTTGTTCAATCAGATGAGGATATGTTCAATCAGCACAGGAACCTTATAATTGTTGAAAAAAATGCGGAATTTTCCATAATAATCTGCGACCACGCTCTTTCACCGCAAAAGTTTCTGACAAATGCTGTAACGGAGGCTTTTGTTGGCGAAAACTCACATTTCGATATAATAAGAGTGCAGAATGAACATAATGCTGCATGTAAGATAACCCATACATTTATCCATCAGGAGAAAAACAGCGTCGCCTCTTCAAATAACATGACGCTTCACGGTGGTCTTATCCGGAACAGCACATACCATTACCTTGGAGGTGAAGGAGCAGAGTGCTATTCATACGGCTTGTACCTTGCCGATAAATGGCAGCATATTGATAATTTTGTAAATGTTGATCATGCTTTTCCGCATTGCACCAGCAACCAGTTGTTTAAGGGGGTTCTTGATGATATGTCAACTGGCGCTTTCAATGGTCGTATCCTGGTACGACCGGATGCGCAGGGTACACTGGCTTATCAGAAGAACAATAACATACTTCTTACCGACGATGCAAAGATGGATACCAAACCTCAACTCGAAATTTACGCCGATGATGTAAAATGCAGTCATGGGGCAACAGTAGGCCAGCTCGACGAGAATGCTCTGTTCTATCTTCAGTCCAGGGGAATTGATAAGCGCGAAGCCAGGCTTATGCTTATGTTCGGATTTGCCCACGAGGTAATTCAGAATATTAAAATTGAACCTCTCCGCGAAAGAATGGATAACCTGGTGATGCAGCGGCTTAAAGGTGAACTTTCACGTTGTGCCAGTTGTATGGTAAAGTGCGGATAATCTGAGAACAAGTTGAAAGATATAGCAAACATAAGAGCTGATTTTCCAATTCTGAACAGGAAGGTTTACGATAAGCCACTTGTCTATCTTGACAATGGGGCCACTACCCAGAAACCTCAGTGTGTGATTGATGCTGTCAATGAGGTATATACAACATATAATGCTAATATACACAGGGGCGTCCACTTTTTGAGCGACGTGTCATCTGAAGCTTACGAAAATGCAAGAGAAAAAGTAAGATCTTTTATCAATGCCGGAAAAAAAGAAGAGGTTGTCTTTACATCAGGGACAACCGGTTCAATAAACGGTATTGCTTTCTCCTTCGGCGAACGATATATTAAACCCGGTGATGAGTTAATAATAAGCCATCTTGAGCATCATGGCAACATTGTTCCATGGCAGATGATGTGCGAAAGGAAAGGCGCTGTTTTGAGGGTTATCCCAATTAATGATGCAGGAGAAATAATCTTAGAGGAATATGTGAAGATGCTTTCATCAAAGACTAAACTTGTTTCTGTCACGCAGGTATCTAACGCTCTGGGGACAATTCTTCCTGTAAATGAGATAATTTCTTCTGCACATTCCGCTAATGTACCGGTTCTCATTGATGGTGCACAGGGTATTCAGCATGGTGTTGTTGACGTGAAAGCAATGGATTGTGATTTTTATGTTTTCTCCGGACATAAGATATACGGACCCACAGGCCTCGGTATCTTGTACGGTAAAGAGAAATGGCTTTCCGAACTGCCACCGTTTCAGGGTGGTGGAGATATGGTCGATAAAGTAACATTTGAAAAAACTACATATAACGAACTTCCCTTTAAATTTGAAGCCGGAACAATGAACTATACCGGGGCAATTGGCGTCGCCAGTGCATTGGATTACGTTATGAGTATCGGAAGGGAAAATATTGCACTCAGGGAGAAAGAACTTCTTTTCTATGCAACTGAACGACTATCAGGAATAAAAGGATTGAAGATATATGGTAATTCTGTCAGGAAGATTCCGACAATTTCATTTCTTTTGAAAGATATACATCAATATGATGCCGGTATGATTCTTGACAAGATGGGAATAGCTGTCAGGACCGGAACACATTGTGCCCAGCCTGTGATGGACCATTATGGTATAGACGGCACAGTAAGGGCATCGATCTGTTTCTATAATACAAAAGAAGAGATTGACACTCTTGCTGCCGGAATTGAAAAAGTGATAAGCATGTTCGCATAAAAAAATTATATGACAATCGACGAAATACAGGATAAAATTATTGATGAGTTTTCTTTGTTTGATGACTGGATGGACAAATATAACCTTCTTATTGATCTGGGGAAGGAATTGCCCGTTATTGATCCGAAGTTCAAAGTAAAAGATTTTCTTATTGAGGGATGTCAGTCGAAGGTCTGGCTCCATCCCGATTATGATGGCAAACTCATAACTTTTACTGCTGACAGTGATGCAATAATAACAAGAGGAATTGTATCTCTTCTGATAAAAGTGTTGTCAAACCGGACCCCGGAAGAGATAATATCTACCGACCTCTATTTTATTGAAAAAATTGGTTTAAGGCAAAATCTCTCTCCGACACGTTCCAATGGATTGCTTTCAATGGTACGTCAGATCAAGCTTTATGCTATGGCATTTGATGCAATAAAAAAATAGAATTACAAAATGGATCCAACTGAACAACTGGAAATTGAAACCAGGATTGGAGATGTACTGAAAAGTATTTTTGATCCGGAAATCCCGGTAAATATTTATGATCTTGGACTCATCTATGAGATAAGTGTTGATGATGAGCATGTTGCGCATATTACAATGACACTTACTGCTCCTAACTGTCCTATGGCAGAGGAGCTTATTGAAGAAGTCAAATATAAGGTGGCTGGTACAAGGGGTGTGAAAGATTGTGATCTTAAACTTACTTTTAATCCGCCATGGGATAAAAGTATGCTAAGCGATGAGGCAAAGCTTGAACTAGGATTTCTTTAGAATTATTAATGTATGACCACTTCAGCAGATAAAACCCTTTCATTGCTGATAAAGGAGAAAGCTTATAACCTTGGCTTTGATCTTTGCGGCATAGCTCCTTCAAGATCACTTAAGGAACGTGAAAATGTTTTAAGAAATTGGTGTTCTTCAGGAATGAATGGAGAGATGAATTATCTGGCTAAGGATATTGAGAGGAGGATAAATCCTGAATTCCTGGTTCCGGAAGCAAAATCACTGATTGTAACAGGGCTTAGCTATTTTACGGATAAACGTCAGACAGAATCCGGGGTTCCGGTACTTTCCAGGTATGCTTTTGGTAAAAATTATCATGATGTTATCAAAGGAAAGCTTGATAGACTCTTAGCTTCAATTAAATCTTTAAAATCAGAAACAAAAGGGCGCCCCTTTGTTGATTCAGCTCCCCTTCTTGAAAAAGCGTGGGCTCGGGAGGCAGGTCTTGGCTGGCAGGGCAGACATTCAATCGTGATAAATAAAAAAATCGGTTCATTCTTTTTTATTGGTATATTAATTGTAAATATTGAACTTGATTATGATGAACCCTTTACCGGAGAGTATTGCGGTGAGTGCCGATTGTGTATTGATCTCTGTCCCTCAGGGGCAATAAATGAAAACCATACAATTGATGCACGAAAGTGTATAGCCAATGTTACCATCGAAAACAGGGGGCCAATTTCGGAAGAAATGATTCCGAAATTGGAAGGAAGAGTCTATGGATGTGACACGTGCCAGGAGGTCTGTTCATGGAATAAAGTTGCAATACCGAATAAGAACCCGGAATTTGATCTTCCTGATGAAATTAGAATGATGACGAGGGAAGATTGGGTAAATCTCTCACGGGATCAGTTTAAAAGGCTTTTTAAAGGATCTGCAATCGAAAGGAAAAAATATGGTCCCTTTATGAGAAATGTTACAGATGTTACAAAATCCTGCAAATGATTTATGTGCTAATTGTCAGCAATTATTGTTACAACAATTTCTCTGCTTTGTCTTGGTCCGTCGAATTCACAAAAAAAAATATTCTGCCAGGTTGATAAGCCCAGGTTATTTTCAATTATTGGTATTGTTTCGGAAGGTCCTATTAAACCTGCTTTCAAATGTGCATCCCCGTTATTATCCTGATGGTCGTGCTCCCAGATACCTGAAGGAATCATTTTCTTGAGAAGCGTAACTACGTCATTCTGAACAGATTGATCCCAGTTCTCCTGGATCATTATAGCACATGTTGATCCCCTGGCATAAACCGAAGCGATCCCCCTATGAACTTTACTGGTCTTAACTACCGACACAACCTCAGATGTGATATCATATAAGCCATTCTTATGGTCAGTGTTGATTGTAATTATCTTCTGCATAACTGTTTATTTATATTTTCACAGTAAAATTACCATTTGTTTTTTACCTTGCTGTTAAATTATCGTCTTATTAATACAACACCAAAGTATTTTGATAGATAAAAAACTAATAGAAGAGTGCAGGGGAGGAAACTTTAACAATTTCAGAAAACTTGTGGAAGTGACATCTCCCATTGCGTTCTCAGTAGCTTTCAGGATGCTTGGTGATGATGATCAGGCAAAAGATGTTGTTCAGGAAACGATGATTACGATATGGCAGAAACTAAATAAGATCAAATCAGCCGAAGGTTATAAGTCCTGGATGTATAGAATTGTGATCAATAAATGCTATGATGAGTTGAGAAAAAGGAGGAGATATCCGGAATTTGTGCCAGATGAAAAGACATGGGCTCTTATTTCAAATAGTTTTTCAGATGGACCTTCTTCTGATCTGGAGAATAGCGAGACTGCTCAGATTATAAGCCTCCTGACACAAAAGTTAAGTCCAAAGCAAAAGGCAGTTTTTATATTATCAGAAATTGAAGAGATGTCAAATGATGAAATATCTGAAATAACAGGAATGAGTAAGTCAGGGATTAAAGCAAACCTCCATTATGCAAGAAAAAACCTTTCTGAAATGATTGAAAAATATTTATGACGATGAAACCGGAAAGTGAAAAGTATAACAAAGTTTTAAATATCCTCAGAAATTCAAATCCTATATTAAAATCAACAAAGGATATTGAAAAAGAGGTGATTAAAAGAATTTCAATGAGTAAACAACCGGGCTGTAATCTTACAGATGTAATTGATTTCCTGTTCGGATGGGTTTATATAGGCTGGGTAAGGAGGAGCCTGGTAACTGCGTCGGTATTTTTGGTTTTGGTTTTTGTATGGCAGCAGGGGGTCATGCTGAAACAGATAAATTTCCTCAGCAGGCAGATAATCGTTACCGGGGGAGAAACCGTAAACTCTCCTGCCCGGCAGGTTGAAAAACTACTCATGAGGTATAAAAGTTCAGGTCGGTCATTCCCTTCCCAAAGCATAACAATATCAGAAAAGCAGATGAAAGAGCTGCTTGACTCGGTTAATGATTTAAAGATTAAATACAAGGATCTGATGAACCTGATCGAAGAAGATCCTGAACTGAAGAAATACATTGAAAATAAGCTGATTGAAAATAACCGTTCAAAAATTAAACTTTAAGGCCATGAAAAGAAAACCGTGTAAGTTGATCATCTATATGATATTGATGATGGTAGTATCATGCAATGAACCCGAAACTGTTGTAACCAATTTTGTACACCCCGATGGATCTGTCACAAGAAAGATTGAAATAAAGAGTATAGAAAGCGATATTAATAAAAGATTTAAAACTTCTGATCTTCAGGTACCATTTGATAGTACATGGAGGCTAAAAGATTCGTGCGAGATAAATAAGAAAGGAGATACTACATGGGTAAGGAGGGCAGAGAAGGAATTTAATAACATTGATGAGATCAACCTTGCTTACAAGTCTGATTCGGGCTCTAATAAGGCGTATTCAAGACATGCCGGATTTAAAAAAAGATTCAAATGGTTTAACAGTGAGTACCGTTTTTCTGAAAGGATTGAAAAGATATTAGCTTTTGGCTACCCTGTCAAAGATTTTCTTAATAATGAGGAGCTGCTTTATTTTTATTCTCCGGAAAGCCTGAAACAGGAAAAAGAGAATGGGCCCGATAGTCTTAAATACAAGGCCCTGAGTGATTCAGTAAAAAATAAAACCGATAAATGGACCATAAAAAACTTTATCTCGGAATGGACAGGTGAATTCTCAAAACTTACTCAAGGAAAAGCCGGCCAGGACATCTCTAGAGAATCATTGAAAGCAAGAGAAGCTGAACTTGAACAAATTATCGCGGAAAATGATAAGAAATTTGACAGTCTCTGGGCAAATGGCGTAATACTTAAAAAATTTATTGGTGAGACCAACGCACTCCGGTATAAATCAGAGGCGGACAGCGCAATGAAATTAGCGGAGAGTATCATTTTTAATGATTTCAAGGATTACTCACTAAGGATTGTAATGCCCGGAAAACTGATCGGAACAAACGGTTTTAGCGACAGCAGCCAGATACTTCTCTGGCCCGTCAATTCAGATTATTTTTTAACTGAGCCGTATGAGATGTGGGCTGAGTCGAAGATCCCAAACAGGTGGGCATGGATTGTTTCCGGTTTATTCCTTGTTTTTGTAGTAACAGGTGTGATTATAAGGGTAATAAAAAAAGGCTGAATTACTCAGCCTTTTTAAACCTAACCTAACTAACCTAACCTAACCTAACTAAATTGCTAACTATCATAATTATCTTACATAATCCTTTAACATCAGCATCAATTTCTGACGTGTAAAAAATATCCTGCTTTTAACAGTGCCGATTTTTAATCCGAGTCCATCGGCAATCTCTTTATACTTATAGCCATCAATATGCATCCTGAATGGTATCTTGAAATCATCACTTAAAGAGTCTATAGCTTTTTCTATTTCACCTTCGGCATAAGTAGATTCTGGTGAAATAAACCCTTTGTCATGCGGCTGGTTGATGTAATAGAGTTCCTGTGTCCCATCGATAATGGTGTTCTCTTTTACATTTCGTCTGTAGTTATTAATAAAAGTATTCTTCATTATTGTAAAAACCCAGGCCTTGAGATTGGTATAATCAACGAATTTATCTTTGTAAGTAATAGCTTTAAGATAGGTGTCCTGTACAAGATCCAGAGCAGTATCACGATCGGAAGTGAGGCTCATTGCAAACCTTTGAAGATTCGCCTTCAATCCGATGAGGTTATTGTTAAATTCATATTGTGTCATAGCTCTTAATTTTTTAATTGTTGAAACAAATATATACAGATAAAATAAGATAAACAAATCTTAATATCTTAAAATCGTTATATTCTACTCTTTTTATAAATAACTGATAATTGTAATAATAATATATACAGTCATTTATGGTTATTATGATTAGTATCTTCTAAATATTGTATAAATTGATATATTGAAAATATTTACTCTTTTTTGAGATTTATTTTATTTGACTATCCGGAATCTTAAATGCAGTTTATTGGTTTTCAAGCGGTTTTGCGTAGGTTTTAATTAATGAGAATACTCATATTAATTTATTATCTTCCAGATATTGTTTTATCGATTATTTGTTCAACTTTCGTATTTTTAGAAAAAAGTAATTATGGATTTCAATATTAAACTTAGCGACGGACAGGTTTTGAGGGGGATGATTCAGAGCCCAGGTGAAAACACAAAGGCAGTAATCATTCTTATACACGGTCTTGGCGAGCATATTCAGCGTTATATTTATTGGGCTGATTTGTTTAAGAAAGAGGGAATAGGTTTTGCAGGTGTTGATCTTCCTGGTCACGGCCGTTCTGACGGAAGGAGAGGCAATATAAAAAGTTACACTATGATGGAAGAGATGATCGATATCCTGCTAAAAAGCTGTAATCAGACTTTCCCCGGGATCCCAATTTATATCTACGGGCACAGTTTGGGCGGGGGAGTCGTTCTTGATTATCTTCTGCGCAGAAATCCAAAAGTTAAAGGGGCAATAGTTACATCTCCATGGCTACGTCTTTCTTTTGAGCCGGCAATGATTAAACTTATTATGGCTTCTGTAATGAAATATCTGCTTCCCGGGCTCATCCAGTCATCAGGGCTAAATATAAGTCATCTTTCTCACGATGAAGAAGTTGTTAAGAAATATAAAACCGATCCTCTTGTTCACGGAAAAATTTCAGTCAGCCTATTTCATGGAGCGATGGCTGCTGCAAAGTATTCACTTGCCCATGCTTCAGAACATAAAGTCCCGACACTTATGCTCCACGGAAGTGATGATATGATTACTTCACCCGAAGCCAGCCGGGAATTTGCGGGAAAAACAGGTATGGCTGAATTGAAAATCTGGGATGGAGGATATCATGAATTACATAATGAACCATTTAAAGATGAGGTATTTAAATGTATAATGAACTGGATTAACAGATAGAATGATATTGCGGATTGGCTACGCCGAGCTCGCCTTTGGCACGGTTGCGGATTGTTGATTGTGGATTGCGGAATATAACCAACATTCAAAACAATCCGAAATCAACAATCCGCAATCCGAAATTTAAAAATGGAACTCAGGACCACACTTAAAATAGAACCATCTCCAGATAAGATAACTTATAATGATCGGGTTATGTTCATCGGTTCTTGTTTTGCTTCTTCAATCGGTTCCCGTATGAACATGGGTCGTATGCCGGTGATGATAAATCCCGCCGGAGCTGTGTTCAATCCTGTTTCAGTTTGTAACACCTTAGATACTATCACATCCGGAAAGGAATTAATACAGGATGACTTGTACTTTCATGATGGAACCTGGCTTAGTTTCTATCACTACACCGATTTTTCGTCTGACAACCCTTTAACCGTCCTGGATAAGATAAATAGAAAATCAAAGGAAGCTTTTGATTTTTTGAAAAATGCCAGATTCCTTTTCATAACATTAGGAACAGCAAGGATTTACAGGTTGAAGAAAACTGGTGTAATAGTATCAAATTGCCACAAAATACCCGCTGACCAATTTAATCCTGAGTTGCTGGCAGTAAGTGAAATTGTAGCCTTGTTGCAGAGACAACTCGACAGGTTACAAACGCTCTTTCCCCGATTAAAAGTAATATTCACTATCAGTCCTGTTCGACACTGGAAAGATGGAGCGCATGGTAACCAGATTAGTAAATCGATACTTTTTCTGGCAGTTGAAGAGCTACTTAACCATTCAGCTTCTCTGCAATATTTCCCTGCTTATGAGTTGGTAATGGATGATCTGCGCGACTACAGGTTTTATAACGAAGATATGCTGCATCCTTCAGACACAGCCATAAATTATATTTGGGAAGCATTTTCAGGATGCTATCTTGAAAGCAAGACAATTAAAATCTATAATGAGGTGGTTAAAGTTACTAATGCCTGCAACCACCGATTTATTACAGATTCCCGTTCCAAAATAAAAGATTTTGCAGCAGGGATGCTTAGTCAGATATCCGATATTGAAGCCGGAGTACCAACACTTGACCTTTCATTTGAAAAGAATTATTTTCAGACTTTGCTGAAATAATCAGAAAATAATCATTGGCTGGTCGAACAATCCTGATTCTGTCCTTGTTTACAGGATAAATTTCTTAAATCATGAATAATATTTTGGTATATATGACTATCACATTATTAAGTGGTTCAATTGTATCGGCACAGCAAAATTCCGGAGTTATCAAGGGCAGGGTTTACAACTCTAAAACAAATGAAGGAGTCCCGTTTGCTACAATTCAGATTTGGGGAACAACAAATGGAGCAGTAACTGATTTTGACGGAAATTTTATACTTTCAGGAATCAAACCGGGATTTGTTGAACTGCGAGCTTCCTCTATCGGATTCAAGCCATTTGTTTCAGGTGCTTTAATGGTTACGAACAGCCATCAGGAGAATCTTGATATAGCTTTGGAAGAATCAGAGATAAATATAGGTGAGGTTGTGATCAAGGCTTCACCTTTCGCCAAGAAGATAGAAACGCCTGTCTCAGTCAGAATTATTGGGATAGATGAGATCGAGAAAAATCCCGGAGGCAACCGTGATATATCCAAAGTCATTCAGTCTTACCCCGGAGTGTCATCCACTCCTGCATTCAGGAATGATGTCATTGTAAGAGGAGGAGGTCCAAACGAAAACAGGTTTTATATTGATAATGTTGAAATACCCTATCTTAACCATTTTTCCACCCAGGGTTCGTCTGGCGGGCCTGTTGGGATAATCAATGTTGACTTTGTTCAGTCGGTTGATTTTCTGTCAGGTGCTTTTCCTGCATCAAAAGGAAATGCATTGAGTTCTATACTTAATTTCACATTTATTGACGGGAATAAGGATAAAATGAACTACAGGGCAACTTTAGGTGCATCTGATCTTGGGTTAACAATTAATGGGCCTACAGGAGAAAAAAGTTCCCTTCTTTTGTCACTCAGACGCTCTTATCTGCAATTCCTTTTCAGTGCACTTAATCTTCCATTTCTTCCAACATATACCGATTTACAGTTAAAATATAAGATAAGGCTGGATTCAAAAAATGAGCTGACAATAATAGGGCTTGGAGCAAAAGATGATTTCAGCCTGAACCTTAATGCAAACGATACAGAATTTCAACGTTACATTCTTGATTATATCCCGGTTCAGGAGCAGTACAGTTATGTAACCGGTTTTGTTTTTAAGCATTACAGGGAAAAGGGTTATGATACCTGGGTACTTAGCCGCAATTACCTCAATAACACACAATACAAATACTTAAATAACCTTGAAGCCGATACTAACAAAATCTATGACTACCTTTCGGGAGAAGGAGAGATTAAAGCCCGGTATGAACGGACAATTATCGGGGATAAGGGTTTCAGGATAAGTTATGGAGCAGGATATGAATACGCACATTACAGAAACTCAACCTACAAACGACTGATTTCAGTCAATCTTATCGATACTGAAATAAATTATGAAACAAATCTGAAACTGTCGAAATTCAGTATTTTCGGACAAATCAGCAAAACATACCTTAACCAGAAGCTTGGTCTTTCTCTAGGGGTACGATCTGATTTAAATACTTATTCGTCGGAAATGTCGAATCCTCTGAGTCAATTATCACCCAGATTTTCAGCATCATATGAGCTTACAAATAAACTAAACCTTAATTTTAGTACAGGGAGATACTATCAGCTTCCTCCATATACAGCACTTGGCTATTCAAATCCCCGTGGTGAGCTCATAAACAAACAAAATGATCTGAAATACATGGCAGTTGACCATTTTATTACAGGATTAGAGCTGATACCTTCAGAGAATATCCAGATAACTCTCGAGGGATTTTACAAGAACTACTCACAATATCCGTTTTCTGTCAGAGATTCTGTTCCACTTTCCAGTAAGAGTGCCGATTATGGTATCTTTGGAGATGAAGCACTGGTTTCAACATCAGAAGGGAGAGCTTATGGCATTGAGCTCCTTGGGCGACTTAAGGAATTTAAAAGGATTAATCTTGTTTTCTCATACACTTATGTCAGGAGTGAGTTTAAGGGTCTGAATTCAGATATTATACCATCATCATGGGACAATAGGCATCTGTTCAATCTTACAGCTACCAAAAAATTCAACTGTAACTGGGATATCGGAATGAAATGGAGATTTGTCGGTGGCGCTCCCTTTACACCCTACGACTTTGAAAAATCTTCTTACAAGGTTGCATGGGATCTTAATGGACAGGGTTATCTTGATTATTCAAAGTTTAATACACTCCGGCTTAAAGAATTTCACCAGCTGGATTTACGGGTTGACAAGCAATATTTCCTAACCGGGTGGTCGCTTATGCTATATGCCGATATTCAGAATGTATATAACTTCAAAGCGGATCAGCCACCTCTTTTAATAAGAGAATCTGACAGCAATGGGATTCCTGTTACCGATCCTGGAAATACTTTAAAATATAGCTTAAAATATATTGATAATGGGGCTGGTACTGTATTGCCAACGATAGGAGTAATTATTGAATTTTAAGAAACCGGTTGGAAACAGTCATAATTCAGGAAGACGGGTGAACTTTTCACTGATCTTATTACTCTGTCAACAGCACTGCATATTGCTGATTAAATTATAGTAAGGGTTAAGTGAACTATCTGAGAGACTCGATAGCCTTGATAAAATGGTCAGGATCTCTTGTTATTATAAGCTTGTCATAAGATTTCTTACTATATTCTTCGGGAGAATCAGTGAGAATAATATTCTTTATCATTAAAGATTTCCCAATACTGCTGAAATACCCTATTTTCTTTTCGGCAAAATCAAAAGCACTCGAATTTACTACAAGATATTCAAATGGTTTTATTTTATGAATCTCAATTACTTCCGAAGAAGGTAGTATTCCCCCGGTAAAAATTACATCAAATCCCCTTTTTTTCAGTGCAAATTTATAAAAAAGGAAGTTGTTATCAGTAAGATTATCTGATGTATTAATCATTGCAACAGTAGGTTTTGATTTGCCAGTTACAGGTTTAAGAAGATTATCCTCAATGATAATGATCTGCTTAATTGTATTTCTGACGAATTGTTCCTGTGCTCTAGACAGACTTCCTGTCTGCCAGAGAATCCTTGCTTTTTCAAGAAGAGGGTACAGAAATCTGCAGTAAGCCTCTTCAATGCCCTTGTATTTTATGAAAGGGAAGAGGGCTTCTTTGAACAATACCTCGTTGAACCTGATGGCTGACATCAGAATTTTCCCCGGTTGGAAATTCTTATCAGGGTCATCATGTTTACTGCTGACAGTCATCACCTGCTGCGTAAGTTCATCATCATCCAGCCGTGCAATTTTGGATATTTTCAGTCCATTGCGGTTAAGATATGCAACATTAAGAATCTTTTTGAGCTCCCCTTCGCTGTAAGTCCTTATATTTGAGTCGGTTCTGTCGGGCTCAAGTATCTTGTACCTCTTCTCCCAAATCCTTATGGTATGTGCTTTTATGCCCGAGAAATTTTCAAGATCCTTTATCGAAAACACATTTAATCCGTCTTCCATAGCTTTTTTTCAATAATAATTTTGCGTAAATGGTCATTACTCTAATAAAGTAAACAATCATGAAACAGGATTGTTTAACAAACTATTAAAATGAACCCGATTGAATTGTATTAAACTGCGGAAACTTTCCCCGAAAATCCGCAACAAACGGCGAAAATGACAAATTTCTTTTATTCAGACTCTTCAACCATTATTTTTTTTACAACTCTTGCACCGTCACTGAAAATGATAGTGACCAAATACATTCCCCTTTTTGGATTATCGAGTAAGATCCTGTTTGATTGTTGTGGGTTGCTATATTTAACTCTGAAAATATCCTGCCCGATGATATTGGTGATCTTAATAAACGAGATATTCCTGTCAGCTTTAATGGTAAAACTGTTGTCCCTTACCGGCACAGGATATATGCTGACATTAATATTAGCTGCATCTCTTGAGATATCTTTTTGAGGAAGAGTACCAATAACACTAATGGAATCCTTCTGTGCCTGAAGGGCTATTGTAAAGATTAAAAGTAAAATAAAGAGTAAACTCTTCTTCATAAATATCTTTTAAATGAACTCTATCAAAAATTGTGCTAAAGTTAACAAAATTTTAATTAAAGTGGTCAAAAAATAATTTTGCTCTCTCCAGATCATCGGGTGTATCAATACCTATACTTTCCCACAACGTAACTGCCGTACTGATACGGAAGCCGTTTTCTATCCACCTGTTCTGTTCAAGGGATTCCGAAATTTCAAGAGGACTGCGGGCTAATAACGTTATCTTTTTTAGTGTGTCTGTCCTATATCCATAAAGGCCAATATGTTTATAATAAACGTGTTTCTTCGACCAATCACTCCTTTCAGCATCTCTGATAAACGGTATTGCAGCTCGGCTGAAATATATGACATCTCCTTCTGAGTTTAAGATCACCTTTGGCTGGTTTGGGTTAAAAATATCCTCCCCCGGTTCAGTCCTTCTTACCAGAGTTGCTATTTCTACACTTTTACTGGTGAAGCATTTCATCAGGAGATCGATCTGTTCTGGTTTAATGAATGGCTCATCGCCCTGAATATTAATTACAATATCTATCATTTTGCTCGTCTCACCGGTTATTCTGGTAACAGCTTCTGCACACCGATCAGTTCCGCTTTGATGATCGGGGGAAGTCATAATTGCTTTTCCCCCGAAGTTTATTACTGTATCGTATATCCTTTTATCGTCGGTTGCAACATAAACCAGGTCGAGTAATTTAGAAACTTGCTCATATACTCTTTGTATCATAGGTTTATTCCCTATCAGTGCCAGGGGTTTGCCTGGGAACCGTGATGATTCATATCGTGCAGGTATAATACCGGCAAAATGATATTGTTGATCTGCTTTCATGTTGCAAATTTACGAAAAATGCATTCCCAATGTTTTAAAAATATCTTAAATTCGCAGGATTGTAAAACAGGAAATGAAAGATCTGCAAAATATTAAACAAAGGTTTGGAATAATTGGGAACTTTGAAGGACTTAACCGGGCAATTGATATTGCTGTTCAGGTTGCACCAACCGATCTGTCAGTTCTCATTACAGGCGAAAGTGGTACAGGGAAGGAGATTTTTCCCCAGGTAATTCATACTTATAGTACCAGGAAGCATGGTCAGTACATTGCAGTTAACTGCGGAGCCATACCTGAAGGGACGATAGATTCTGAATTGTTTGGACATGAAAAGGGGTCCTTTACCGGAGCAACAGAGAACAGGAAAGGTTATTTTGAAGTTGCTGACGGCGGAACAATTTTTCTTGATGAAGTGGCGGAATTGCCATTGTCCACACAGGTTCGCCTGCTCAGAGTGCTGGAAACGGGAGAGTTCATCAGGGTTGGCTCATCGAAGGTTCAGAAAACAAATGTCAGGGTTATTGCTGCAAGCAATGTTGAAGTGCCCAGGGCAATTGACAATGGCAGATTCAGAGAAGACCTTTTTTACAGATTAAATACTGTCCCGATAAGAATACCGGCTTTGAGAGAGAGAGACGAGGATATTTTTCTTCTCTTCCGCAAGTTTGCTGTTGATTTTGCGGAGAAATACAGGATGCCTGCAATCAGACTCGATTCCGAGGCAAAAAATGTTCTTCTTAATTATTCATGGCCAGGTAATGTCAGGCAACTTAAAAATATAACCGAACAGATATCCATCATTGAAAGCGAGCGAGAAATCATTGCTATTACTCTTCGAAATTATCTTCCTGAGTATAGCGGTGTTAAGCTTCCTGCTGTTATAAAAAAGGATGAAGAAAAATCATTTTCTTCTGAAAGAGAGATATTATATAAGATCCTTTTCGATATGAAAAGTGATATGAACGACCTTAAGAAACTTGTTTTTAATCTCATCGGACGGGGAGAAACAGATGTTACTTTCCAGGAGACCAACTCAAGAGTTATTACGAATCTTTTCAGGGAGGCTAACGGAAAAGAAAATGATCAAAGTGATACAGAGTCTCCATCTGTTGATTTTTCAACACATCAGACCAGGAATGACATACAGGACACTGAAGAGATTATTGAGGAATCTCTTTCACTTGCCGACAAAGAGGTGGAAATGATAAGAAAGGCGCTTGAAAAGTATAATGGAAAAAGAAAGATGGCAGCAAATGAACTTGGTATCTCCGAACGGACCCTCTACAGAAAGATTAAAGAGTATGGAATTGAATCGTAAAAATAATGTCAGTCTTCCCATGAACAGACTTTTCCTGCTTCTATTTATTATTGGAGTTACAATATTAACCGGGTGCAAGGTATCATATTCATTTTCCGGGGCCAGCATCTCTCCTGAGGTAAAGACAGTAAGTATACAATATTTTCAGAACAGAGCCCCTCTTGTACAACCCGGGCTCAGTCAGTCTATAACTGATGCACTGATTGATAAATGTAAAGCCCAGACAAATCTGGGATATATTAACGGAATTGGCGATGTAAATTTCGAGGGAGAAATAAGTGATTATAACACTCGTCCATTGACTGTGGCTGCTGATGAACAGGCTGCCATGAACAGATTTACAATAACTGTAAAAGTTAAATTCACAAATGCTGTCGAGCCGGAACTTAGTTTTGAACAGACATTTTCGAGGTATGAGGACTACAATAGCAACCTCGACCTGAGCCAGGTTGAAAAGGAGCTTGCAGTTAAGGTCATAGAGATGATCGTAGAAGATATTTTCAATCAGGCCTTTGTCAATTGGTAACCAGAATGAATAGAAATGACTTTTTAAATATGATTGAGGATTCAGTTCCGGTCAACCGACAAATGATTGGTGAGGTTTACGAGTTGATTAATATTTTCCCATATTTCCAAAGTGCACATATGCTGCTCTTAAAGGGACTGAAGAACAATGCTGATGTAAAATTTGAAAATCAGCTCAGACATTCTGCAATACACATTGCTGACAGAGAAGTGCTGTATTATCTCTTAAAAACAAAACCTTCTCCGGAAGTTGAGTCACGCGAAGTCAAACAGGAAAGGATTTCATCAGAAGGCCTTGTTTACGATACTCAACAGACTGTTATTGAATCAGCAAAAAACAGTGAGCATCTGATTAGTGAGATTGAGAAAAGCTCCGGTGAAGCAATATCGAAGCAACAACCAGATTCCGTAAACCGGACTCACGGCCATTCAATATTGATCGAATCAGAGTCAGGGAATGAAGAATCCTCCGAAGTGATATTTCTCATGGATGAAGAGGAATCTGTTTATAAGGATAAGGTCTTTTATATGGATCCCGGATTCTCAGTTACGGACCACAGTGATCTTCTGGAACTCGATCCTGATGAAAACAAGACAATCATTTCTGATGAAGTTGCTAACAATCAGGAACAGTCTGACTATGAGGAGAAGAATCATAAAAAACAGTTGCAGTCCGAGCTTATTAATAAATTCATTATTGCTAATCCACGGATTGAGCCAAGTAAAGAAAAAACGAACCAACCTGTAGAAGACATTTCAAAGACTTTTATTGAAGAAGAGGGAGGTTTTGTTACTGAAACCCTTGCACGAATTTACATTAATCAGGGGTATTACTCGAAGGCGATAGATATTTATGAAAAATTAAGTTTGAAATTTCCGGAAAAAAGCAGTTACTTTGCGTCTCATGTTGAAAAAGTTAAAGAGTACATAAAAAAGTGAACAGATGGGAATCTATATTTTTGTTTCAGTATTAGTAATTATAGCATGTTTTCTACAGATTCTGATTGTGCTTGTTCAGAACTCGAAGGGAGGGGGGTTAGCTGCTAATTTTACCTCAGCAGGGCAATCAATGGGTATCCGTAAGACTGCGGATTTCCTGGAGAAGTCAACATGGACCCTTGCAGCTTCAATTTTGATCCTTTGTGTTGTTGCAACCGCTACAATACCTCGCGGATCAACTACAGGACGTTCCAGAATAGAGAACCAGATACAGAATGCTGTTGATCCAAATGCAATTCCAACACTTCCGACAGCTATTCCTCCTGCAACTACTACTCCATCGGGCAGTCAGGATAAACCTGGAAAATAGATATTGATTGAATGAAACACTTTGCAAGAGTGTCAGTTTGTCACATACTGATACTTTTTTTATTATATAAGTAATATACTGTAAAATAGTGTTTTACGAATAGATATTAAATTATGTTTAGGAATAATGTCAGATAGATGCGTTTAAAATGTCCTGAGTGATTACAAATTGGCATTTTTTTCAATTTGGCATGGTATATGCTTAGAGAGGAAGTCGGAAAATGATTTTTAACTTTAAAACTAGATAAAATGGCACAAATGAAAGGTAAAATTTTGGCAGGTAAGGTTCTTGTGAAACCTAATGAAGCTGAAGAAAAAACTGCAAGTGGAATAATCATTCCTGATTCTGCAAAAGAAAAACCACGTCAGGGAAAAGTAATTCTTGTTGGCGCAGCAAAGAAAGATGAAGAGATGGAAATAAAGAAAGGTGATATTGTTCTTTACGGTAAGTATGCAGGGCAGGAACTTACTATTGATGGGGAAGATTATCTGCTTGTTTCTCAGACAGATATCCTTTTTATAGCTTAATTTTTCACAAACTAATAAAAATCATAATGATATGGCAAAACAGATTAAATTCAATATCGAAGCACGAGCCCTTCTTAAGGAGGGAGTCGATGAGTTAGCTGATACAGTTAAAGTAACCCTTGGTCCTAAAGGACGTAATGTGGTTCTTGAGAAGAAATATGGAGCTCCCCAGATCACAAAGGATGGAGTTACAGTTGCGAAAGATATCGAACTTTCCGATCCATATAAAAATATGGGTGCCCAAATGGTTAAAGAAGTAGCATCAAAAACAGGCGATATTGCAGGTGACGGTACTACTACAGCTACAGTTCTTGCCCAGTCTATTATCAATGTCGGGCTGAAAAATATTACTGCAGGTGCAAACCCAATGGACATTAAAAGAGGTATTGACAAAGCAGTTGAAAAAGTTGTAAAACATCTAGCATCACAGGCTAAGGTAATCGGTGACGACCTGAGTAAAATTGAACAGGTAGCAAGAATTGCTGCCAATGATGATGAAGAGATAGGAAAACTCATCGCTGAAGCTATGAGTAAGGTTCATAAAGAAGGTGTTATTACAGTTGAAGAATCAAAAGGGACTACTACTTCAGTTGAAGTTGTTGAAGGTATGCAATTCGACCGTGGATATATATCTGCATATTTTGTGACCAATGCTGAGAAGATGGAAGCAGAACTTGAAAACCCATATATACTTATCTACGACAAAAAAGTTTCCACAATGAAGGATATGCTTCCTGTTCTTGAGTCAACAGCACAAACCGGACGTCCTTTGTTAATTATTTCAGAAGATGTAGAAGGTGAGGCTCTTGCAACTCTTGTGGTAAATCGTTTGCGCGGTTCTCTGAGGGTATGTGCAGTAAAAGCTCCCGGATTTGGCGACAGAAGGAAAGAGATGCTTGAAGATATTGCCATATTGACAGGCGGTACAGTTATTTCTGAAGAGAAAGGGCTGAAACTCGAACATACAACTCTCGACATGCTTGGTACTGCAGAAAAAGTTACAATAAGTAAAGAAAATACAACAATTGTAAATGGTGCCGGCGACAAAGAGATGATCAAAGCACGCGTAGCCCAGATCAGACAGCAGATGACCACTACTACGTCTGATTATGATAAGGAAAAATTACAGGAGCGCTTGGCTAAACTGGCAGGTGGTGTTGCCGTTCTCTATATCGGAGCCTCTTCTGAAGTTGAGATGAAAGCAAAGAAAGCCCTCGTTGATGATTCACTTCATGCCACACGGGCTGCGATTGAAGAAGGTATTGTTCCTGGTGGTGGTGTTGCATATATTCGTGCAATAAGTTCTCTGGAAGGACTTAAAGGTGATAATGAAGATCAGACAACCGGTATCGAAATTATTAAACGCGCAATTGAAGAACCATTACGCCAGATAGCTATTAACGCCGGCAAAGAGGGCGCTGTTGTTGCTCAAAATGTTAAAGCAGGCAAAGGCGATTACGGATACAATGCCCAGACTGATAAATATGAGAAACTATATGCTTCCGGAGTAATTGATCCGGCTAAAGTTGCCCGCGTTGCACTCGAAAATGCTGCTTCAGTTGCCGGTATGTTCCTTACCACAGAAGCTGTTATTGTAGAGGAAAAAGAAGAGCATCCGTCTGGTCCGCCACAGGGTATGGGTGGTGGCATGCCAGGAATGATGTAAAATTTGAAAATTTGTATTGATTTCAATTGTAGGGACATGCCATGGCATGTCCCTACTTATTTATAGAATTTTATATATTTGCACCTGATTTAAAGTAATCTTGTTCGATGGACAATATCCGGAATTTCTGCATAATAGCTCATATTGACCATGGCAAAAGTACTCTGGCCGACCGGTTACTTGAGAAGACCAATACAATAACCGAAAGAGAATACCAGGCACAGGTACTCGATGACATGGATATTGAAAGAGAGAGAGGTATCACAATCAAGAGTCATGCAATTCAAATGGAATATTTCCATGACGGTAAAAAGTTTGTCCTGAATCTTATTGATACTCCCGGGCATGTCGATTTTTCATATGAAGTATCGAGGTCAATCGCTGCATGCGAAGGAGCTTTACTTGTTATTGATGCTTCCCAGGGAATACAGGCGCAAACAATTTCGAATCTCTATATGGCCATCGATCATAATCTTGAAATTATTCCTGTGCTGAACAAGATGGATATGGTTAATGCGATGCCTGAAGAGGTTAAGGATCAGATTGTTGACCTTGTAGGATGCAAAAGGGAAGACATCATTGAAGCCAGCGCAAAGACAGGCATGGGAGTAGAAAGAATTCTCCGCGATATTGTAAATCGTATTCCTGCGCCGGGAGGCAGTCCCGATGCTCCATTGCAGGCTCTGATATTTGATTCAATCTTCAATTCATTCAGAGGTATTATTGCCTACTTTAAAATAATTAATGGAACAATACGTAAAGGCGACAGGGTAAAATTTGTCAGTACCGATCACGAGTATAATGCAGAAGAGATAGGAGTCTTAAAACTTAAACAGGATCCACGGGATAAATTGGGTGCAGGTGATGTTGGTTATATTATTTCAGGGATAAAAAACTCCACAGAAGTTAAGGTTGGCGATACCATTACGCATGTTAGGAACCCCTGTGATAAAGCAATTTCCGGATTTGAGGATGTTAAACCAATGGTATTTGCGGGAATTTACCCTGTGGATGCTGATGAGTACGAAGACCTGAGAATTTCAATAGAAAAGTTACAGTTGAATGATGCTTCTCTTTCATTCATCCCTGAATCATCAGCTGCTCTGGGCTTTGGTTTCAGGTGTGGTTTCCTGGGGCTACTTCATATGGAAATTATCCAGGAACGTCTCGACAGAGAGTTTGATATGGATGTGATAACAACCGTACCAAACGTTTCTTATAAGGTATATACAACCAAAGGAGAAGAGATTGATGTTCATAATCCTTCAGGATTGCCTCCTGTTAACCATATCGACCGTATTGAGGAGCCCTATATTATAGCCCAGGTAATAACACTTTCCGAATATGTAGGCTCAATTATGAATCTTTGTATTGATAAAAGAGGTGTTCTGAAAAATCAGGTTTACCTTACAAGAGACAGAGTTGAAATTACTTTCGAAATGCCTCTGGCAGAAATAGTTTTTGATTTCTATGATAAGCTTAAAAGTATATCAAAAGGATATGCATCTTTCGATTATTACTATACTGCATATCAAAAGGCTGATCTTGTCAGGCTTGATATCCTTCTGAACGGAGAAATGGTAGATGCTCTTTCAACACTGATTTACAGGGGTCATGCATATGATTTTGGTCGTAAAATGTGTGTTAAACTTAAAGAACTTATTCCACGTCAGCAATTTGACATAGCCATACAGGCAGCGATAGGTGCGAAAATTATTTCCCGGGAAACAGTAAAGGCAGTCAGAAAAGATGTAACCGCAAAATGTTACGGCGGAGATATTACTAGGAAAAGAAAACTTCTGGAAAAACAGAAAAAAGGAAAAAAACGGATGAGGCAGGTAGGAAATGTTGAAGTTCCTCAGCAGGCATTCCTTGCAGTTTTAAAACTTGACTAACCCAAAGCAACTGAGGCTGTTTCATACGATTCTTACAGGAATTGCCAGGAAACAAAAAATAAATAATTTTAACATATCATTAAAAAATTGTTAATATTCAACTATTTAAGAAGAAATATTTTTTTCTTCCAATAACTATAAATATATTTGCAAAGGATTTGGCATGATATTTGGGCTAGAAAATATTAAGGTTTTTTTCATAGGTTAGGTTAGTTTTAGGGTTATCAAAAAAGTGAGCCGCTTTATTAGCGGCTCACCTTATTATATCGGGTCACATGATAACTTAATAAACAACTGAAACTAACGAAGAGGAGATCGCTGAACTGAAAAGTCAACCTTTTTCCTGTTTTCAGCGTTGCAACACCCTAAAATATTTATTACTAAAAAAAGTTAGTCATACTTGTTTTTAATCCATCATTTTTTTCTGCTGAAATCGTTTCTTTTCATCTCTCTATTCCCCATGA
>Ga0315278_10000797_pt1 | contig 27154 bp, 25 predicted proteins | sample YL17G06_0_MG_FD_203880 | JGI IMG/M metagenome (GOLD analysis project Ga0315278, IMG submission 203880) | Sediment microbial communities from Yellowstone Lake, YNP, Wyoming, USA - YL17G06_0 | ecosystem: Environmental > Aquatic > Freshwater > Lake > Sediment | place: USA: Wyoming | collected... | reverse complement strand
TGCAGGTTGAGCAACTTCTTTTCTGTAAAAGGGAAACGGCGGTTGCATCGAGTGGATTGGGAAGGGCGTTTCAGGCTGTGAATTTGAGGTAGACCTTGCTCTCGAGCCAGCCCTCGTCGGTTTCGGCGAGCAGCGCCGAGACGAGCCGCAGACAGGAGGCGGTGTTGGGGAAGATTGAGGCGACGCGCGTGCGCCGCTTGATTTCGCGATTGATGCGCTCCAGCCCATTGGTCGTTCGCAATCGGACCCGATGACTTTGCGGGAACTGGAAGACGGTGAATCCGTCGGCGAGATTCGCCTCGGCCCAGTCAGCCAGCTTCGGTGCGTCGGATTTCCAGTCCACGATCGCGCGCTTGAGCAGGCGCTCGGCCTCGGCACGATCGGGCGCGTTGAAGATCGAGCGGATCCGTCCTCCGAGCGCTTCGCGCTGGTCGATTCGGGAGATGTAGCTCTGGGCGTTCTGCTGCAGATGGAATTGGCAGCGCTGCCAAGGCACGCTCGGGAGCGTCGCGCGCCGTGCGGCTTTCAGGCCCGCATGGTCGTCGGAGACGATGAGCTTCACCCCCCTCAGGCCACGCCGGATCAGACTATCCAGGAACGCCCTCCAGTGCACCTCGGCCTCCGAGAGCGCCACCGACACGCCAATCACCCGGCGCTTACCGTCGAGGGTGATGCCCACGGCGACCAGGACCGCGCAATCGACGATCTGGCCGGCTTCGCGCACGCGCTCGTAGCGGGCGTCGAGCAGCAGGTAGGGTGTGTCACCCAGGGGTCGCTCCCGCCAGGCCGCAAGCCCCTCGTCGAGCTTCGCGGTGACGCGACTCACTTGTGTCGAGGAGATCGACACCTCCGGTCCGACCAGCCGCTGCAGGACCTCGATCACCTTGCGGGTCGAGACGCCCTGGACGTACATCTCGGCCAGCATCAGGTTCACGGCCTGATCGGTGCGCGAGCCCTTCTCCAGCGCACTCGGGTAGAACCCAGCTCCACGCACTTGAGGGACCTCGAAGCTCACTTCGCCCATGCGGGTCAGGACGGTCTTCGGCTTGAATCCGTTCGCGTGGTCCACGCGCTCGGCGCTGCGCTCGTAGGGTTGAGCGTTAAGAAACCGGCTTCGCTCGATCTTGCTCGCTTCGTTGACCAGAATGCGCAGCGCCTCGCCGGCGCCGTCGAGTCCGTGGCTAAGCAGAGCGGCCAATGCATCCTGCAGCGGATTGTCTTCTACGCGTTGCGCCATGTCGATCGTTCCTTCGAGTTCGTCGGCTATGATGACTCGATGGAACCGCGCACCGCACGCCCCGTCCGCGGCGCCGCGATTTGCAGCCGCCCTGCGCGATTCGGGCGCTTCGCACCCTCATCGCTCCGGTCAGCCGCAAATCGCAAGGTCATTCGATCCGAAATTACAGAAACGATGTTGCACTAACAGAGCATGGGAAAGTGGCAGGCGTGGATGAAGAAAAATATGGTCAGTTTTGCAGACCATGGTGGACCTGCTGGAAAGACAAAGCGGGTCACGGCAAGCGGTGTAACAGATATCAAAAACGATATTGGTGGTTACTCGATCGTACAAGCAGAATCGTATGAAGCGGCTGCAGCCCTCTTTGGTGACAACCCGCATCTCACCATGCCTGGGGCTACCGTGGAGGTTATGGAGATTGTGCCAATACCGGGAACATGAATGGTTGGAAATCCTGGCGGATTTCGGGATCGATCACTGACGCTTGGGAGAACAGTCGATGGCCGGTCCCTCATCAGGACGGGCAGCCTTGCTCCCGTCGATCGTTAGACACCGCGAGCTAAAGTCGCGCCGGTTATTTCAAATATTGAACGACCGCTTCTCTTTTTCGTCAACGGCTGCTTTGGGTCTATTCTGTTGAAAAACTCGATTTCCGTTGACGACAAAAAATGAGAGCCCTTCTGGGACGCGCAGCTCGCTTCAAGCTGAGGGGGTACGCGGAGTAGTTGATGTCGCGACGTGGAGCTTCTTGATGGGGCCACAAGCGGGGATCGGCTGGAGTTTTCGATTAGCTCGACGTGAGACGGAAATTTTCCGGCCTTGCGATTCCGAGTTTTTTAACAGAATAGGTCGGATGCAGCCGTTCAGAGGGCCGGAACTGCCTCAACCCGGTGCCTAGATTCATCCCACCGGGCGCGCCAGTTGCCTCCAGGCCTTGCGATATCGCCGGGCCATCTCATCTGCGCCATCCCTGCGCCGGCTATCCGAGCCGCGTCGCGGCTGATCGGATGCGACTCGAGCGCCGGGATTTCTTCGACGCCGCCGAACCGCACGGCGGGCGCTGACGCGGAACTCCTCTAGGCCCGCCCGCACGTTCCAATGTCGGCGCAGTGGCACGACCCCGACGCCTCTCGAGCCGGTTGAGCGCTCGGGCCGCGCCAAAGCGGGGTCCCACCGCGGGGCTGGTCGTCACGGCCCTCGCGCTCCGATGGTCGCAGGTCCGGGGTGGTCATCCGGCTTGATTGACGTCCGGCCTCGCCGGGGGGAGCGAGTTCCCGCGTACGATCCCGCGTGAAAGGATCCCGACCATGACCGAACGATCGCGTCTCCCGCCACGGGCCTATCGCAACCGTGCGTTCCTGAACAGCAAGGAGGCGCGTGCCCTGCGCATCCTGGCCGAGTATCTCGAGCCGAAGGCCCGGTTCGAGCACCTGCGCGTCGACGACACGATCGTTTTCATGGGCTCGGCGCGCACCCAGTCGCGCGAGCAGGCCGAGGAGGCCTTGCGCAAGGCCGAGGCGGGCGAGGGGGATCGCGAGCGAGCGCGCATGGAGCTGCGCATGTCGGCCTACTACGAGGCGGCGCGCGAGCTCGCGCACCGGCTCACGCTATGGTCGAAGGATCTGGATCCGGAGGGGGAGCGACGCTTCGTCGTGTGCACCGGCGGCGGGCCCGGCATCATGGAAGCGGCCAACCGCGGCGCCGCCGAGGCGCGCGGCATGAACGTCGGCCTGACCATCTCCATCCCGGTGGAGGAATTCGACAACCGCTACGTCACCCGCGAGCTCGCCTTCCACTTCCACTACTTCTTCATGCGCAAGTTCTGGTTCGCTTATCTCGCGAAGGCGGTGATCGTGTTTCCGGGGGGATTCGGCACGCTGGATGAGCTCTTCGAGCTGCTGACGCTCGTGCAGACGCACAAGATGACCAAACCGATGCCGATCGTGCTCTTCGGCACCGAGTACTGGCGGGAGATCGTCGACTTCGACGCGCTGGTGCGCCACGGCACCATTTCCCCCGCCGACGTGAATCTCGTCCACCGGACCGATTCGGTGGACGAGGCTTACGAATGGGTCGTCCGCCAGCTCGCCGAGCATGCGTTGGGGCAGCCGGGCCCGATGCTGTAGGGCAGCGTCCGATGCCAAGGACGCCTTCCGCTAGCACCCAGTGCGCGCGGGCTCAACCCGCGCCCTGCGGCCGAGCAGCGGGGCGCTGTGCGAGATCTCGCCCCTCCTCCGAGCCCCCGGCTCCCGCTCGACACGAGAACGGATCAGCTAGTCTTCGCGCCGGGAGGTGGCGAAGATGAGAGTGTGCGTAATCGGCGCAGGCGCGATGGGGTCGGTCTTCGGCGGGCTGCTCGCGCGCGCCGGGCACGACGTGACGTTCGTCGACACCTGGGAAGAGAACGTCGCCGCGATCAACGCCAGCGGCGTGCGCCTCGACGGGGTGAAGGGGGAGCTACAGATCACCGCCAAGGCAGTCGTCGATTTGCCCCGCGGGATCGAGGCCGATCTGGCGATGATCTGGACCGACGCGAACAACACGCGCCGGGCCGCCGAGACCGCCGCCGCGGCGCTCGCCCCGGACGGGTTCGCGATCACCCTGCAAAACGGCATCGGCAACGTCGAGACGCTGATCGACGTGCTCGGCAAGTCGCGCGTCGCCGCGGGCTCGAGCATGTGCAGCGCCGCGATGCGCGGGCCCGGGCACGCGAGCTTCACCCACATGGGGATGACCTCGGTCGGCGGGGTCGACGGCGGCGCCAGCCCCCGGACCGAGCGGTTCCGCGACGCGCTCGCACGCGCCGGCTTCGAGGCCCGCGTTCATCCGGACATCATGGCGCTCGTCTGGACGAAGTTCGCGCTCAACTGCTCGATCAACGCGATCTGCGCGACGACCGGACTGCGCCACGGCGAGTTCGCGCGCCTGGAGGCGCTCGACCGCTTCCAGGACCGCGTGATCGACGAGATCCTGGCAGTGACCGAGGCGAACGGGATCACCCTCGACGACCCCGACTTCCGCGCGAGCGTCAAGACGCACTGCTGGACGAAGTTCAGCCGGCCCTCGATGTTGCAGCACATCGAGGCCGGCAAGCGCACCGAGATCGACGCGCTCAACGCGCGCCTCGTCGAGGAAGGCCGCCGGCTCGGCGTGCCGACGCCGTACAACGATGCGCTCGCGTGTCTGCTGAAGGGCGTCGAACACAAGCGACGTGAGGCCGCCGGGCGCAGCGAGGCGGACTACGCCGCGCTCGAGGCGCAGGCGAGCCGCGAGCCGCGGCCTCCTGCGCGCGCCTGAGCGCATCCCCATGCGAGGGCCGAACGTCATCGCGCACCTGCTGCCGGCGCATGGCGCGATCCCGAACCACCCGCGCTGGCCGCTGCTCGTCTATCCCGGCGTAGTGGCGCTCACCGGCGCCGATCCCGCCGCGATCTTCGAGCAACTGTTCGACCGCAACCGCTGGCCGGCCGCGTGGCGCAACGGCGTGTTTCCGTTTCATCACTATCACAGCACCGCGCACGAAGTGCTCGGCGTCTACGCGGGCGAGGTGACAGTGCAGTTCGGCGGCGATGGCGGGGTCGCGGTCAACGCGCGGCCGGGCGACGTGATCGTGCTGCCGGCGGGCACCGGACACAAGAAGCTCGCGTCAAGCGGCGCGCTCCGAATCGTCGGCGCCTATCCCGAGGGGCAGCATCCGGACACGTGCACGCCGCTCGTCACGAATAACCGGCGCAGTGCGGAGGCGATCGCGAGCGTGGCATTACCGGAGTGCGATCCGGTGTTCGGCGGGGCAGGACCGCTGTTCGAGCACTGGCGGCCGTAGCCGCCCAAGAACGAAGTTCCCCTCCTCTCACGAGGAGAGGTGCCCGCGGAGGGGTGCCCGCGGAAGCGGACGGGGTGGTGTGGGTTTGCGCGCGCCGAGGTCCACCACCCCGTCACGCTGACGCGCGACACCCCTCCTGTCCAGGAGGGGACGACGCTTACTGCTTCGCCGCGGTGATGTCGGCCTTGGCGTCGATCCCGAGGGTGTAACCGAGCGACACCTGGTGGTAGCGCCCGGCCGCGTGATCGTCGTGGATCGCGAAGCCGAAGTTGTAGGTCTTGCCCGCCGCCAGCGCGACGTCGCCCTCGCCGCCCGTGAGCTTCCGCGTGAAGACCACCGTCCAGGTCCCGCCGTCGTTCTTGCCCTCGGCCGAGACGAGCGCCTTGCCGCCTTCCATCACGCGCTTTTCGGCCACGTAACCGTCGGCGGGCTTGCCCTTGGCCTTCCACTGGATGAGGTCGTAGAACTTCCCGCTGGCGAGGCTGCCGCCGGGGACGTACTTGGTCTTGTTGTCGTCCTTCACGTTCGGCATCGTGCGCGAATCCTCGTGGCACGCGCTCCAGCAGCCGCCGATGTTCGCGAGCTCGACCTTGTTGTCGTCGAGCATGAACGCGAGCTTCACCGGGTTCTCGGCGTCCATCTTCGCCCCGCCGCCGCTCGGGGGCTGCTTCCAGCTGAAGCGCAGATAGAGATTCGTACCGTCGTTCGCCGCCTGCACCTGCACCGGAATCGATCCCGCCTTGCCCTTCTGCGGGTTGGGCTCGATCTTCTGGCCGCTCACCATCTTCTTGCCCATGTCGGCCGCCTCGCCGTCGTGGCAGCCCGCGCACGTCTCGCCCTTCTTGATGCCGCGGGAGCCGCCGTGCTCGGTGCCCTTCATGATCCACTCCATCGGCGAGACGCCGGGATAGAACACGGTGATGGTCTTCGCCGGGACCTTGCCCCAGTCCGGGGGCGCGGCGAGCGCACCGCTGGACACGACCGCGAACGCGGCGCCGATGGCGGAGGCGATTACGAGACGCTGGTGCATAAGGTGACTCCTCGATGTCGTACGGATTCTCGTCTTAGCCTTCCTCGTCCTGCTCGGTCATCCCCTTGGGCTTCTGGTGGGCGATGCCCTTGTGGCAGTCGATGCAGGTCATCTTGTCCTTGACCGCCATCTCGTGCTGCTTCCTGGCGCGCTGTTTCTGCGCCTCGACGTTCATGCCGTCGAAGCTGTGGCAGTTGCGGCACTCGCGCGAATCGGAGCCTTTCATGCGTTTCCACTCGTGGCGCGCGAGCTCCAGACGCCGCGCCTCGAATTTCTCCGGCGTGCTGATCGAGCCCATCACCTTGCCGTAGAGCTCGTTGGTCGCCTGCACCTTGCGCGCCATCTTGTGCACCCAGTCCTTGGGCACGTGGCAGTCGGAGCACAGCGCGCGCACGCCGGTACGGTTCGACCAGTGAATGGTCTTCTTGTATTCCTGGTAGACGTTGTCGTGCATCTCGTGGCAGGAGATGCAGAACTCGAGCCGGTTGGTCTCCTCGACGACCGTGTTGAACCCGCCCCAGAAGATGATCCCGCCGAAGAAGCCGACGACCAGCAGGGTCAGCAGGGAGTAGCGGGCGCTCGGGCGGCGCAGGAGCGGCCACAGCCGCGCGAGCCCGCCCGTTCTGGCTGTCGTTGGATCGACGTGGTTCATTGTTGCGGGTCCGTCGGGGCGCACCACCCCCTCCTCGGCCCTCCCCCTGAGGGGGGGAGGAAGAGGCGGAAGGTCGATCAGTAGATGTCGTGCTGCGTGTTGTAGACGTTGAACTTGCCGGTCGGGGTGATCATCTTCGGATCGGTGATCACCTTCTTGAGCGCCAGCGTCTTGTCGTCATAGACAACGATCGCCGACTGGTCGGTCTTGCCGCCCCACAGGGAGATCCAGACCTCGCTGCCATCCGCGCTGTATTCGGGATGGACCGCGCGCCGGATCGCCTTGGTTGCGGGCAAGCCGGAGTCCTTCGCCACGTTGATCACCTTCTTGGGCTTGGACAGGTCGGCCAGGTCCCACACCACCACCGACTCGGCGATCTCGCGCTCGGGGTTCTGCGGCGCGTCGGCCCACAGGTGCTTCGACTTCGGGTGGGTCTTGACGAACAGATTGCCCGCGCCGACGTGCTTGACCTCCTGCACGACCTTCCAGGCGTTGCCCTTGTACTTCGCGTTCTGCGGCTTGTCCGAAGGCGTCCCGATCAGCGTCACGACCGCGTCGCCAAGGTGGCCGGTTGCCCAGACGGGGCCATATTGAGGATGCACGAAGTTCGCGCCGCGGCCCGGGTGCGGGATCTTCTTGGTGTCGATCAGCGCCGCGAGCTTGCCGGTCTTGGTGTCGACCGCTGCGATCTTGTTCGAGGCGTTCGCCGCCACGAGGAAGTAGCGCTTGGACGCGTCCCAGCCACCGTCGTGCAGGAACTTGGCGGATTCGATGGTCGTGACCTTGAGGTTCTTGATGTCCGAGTAGTCGACCAGCAGGATCTGCCCGGTCTCCTTGATGTTCACCACCCACTCGGGCTTGATCTCGGAGGAGACGATCGACGCGACGCGCGGCTCGGGGTGGTACTCGCCGTCCACCGTCATGCCGCGGGTGCTGACGATCTTGTGGGGCTTGAGCGTGTCGCCCTCCATGATCACGTACTGCGGCGGCCAGTACGCCCCGGCGATCGCGTACTTGTCCTCGAAGCCCTTGAACTTCGAGGTGTCGACCGAACGGGCGTCGAAGCCGACCTTGACCTCCGCCACGACCGCGGGCTGCTCCATCCACAGGTCGATCAGCGAGAGGCGGCCGTCGCGGCCGATCACGTACACGTAGCGGCCGGACTTCGAGAGGCGGGAGATGTGCACCGCGTAGCCGGTCTTGACGATGCTCCGGATCTCCTTGGTGTCACCATCGATCAGCGCCACCTCGCCGGTGTCGCGCAGCGTCACCGAGAACATGTTCTTCAGGTTGAACTTGTTCATCTGCTTCTTGGGCCGCTCGGCGACCGGGACGATGACCTTCCAGGTCTCCAGCATGTCCTTCATGCTGAACTCGGGCGGCACATCCGGCACCTCCTGGATATAGCGCGCCACGAGGCTGATCTCGTCCTTGGTCAGGATGTCGTCGAAGTTGACCATCCCGCCCTCGGTCCCGTAGGCGATGATCTTCTCGAGGCGCCCGGTGCCGAGCTTGATCGTGCCGCCCTCCTGCGTCGTCCCGTCGGGCAGCTTGCGCGTCCAATGCGGTTCGAGGTTCTTGCCGGTCGCGCCCTTGCGCAGCACGCCGTGGCAGCCGGCGCAGCGCTCGAAGTAGACCTTCTTGGCCTGCGCCTTCTCGTCGGCCGTGAGCTTCTGCTCGGCCTGCTGCGCGAGGACGGGAACCGCGCCGAGCAGGCCTGCGAGCGTGAGGGCGGAGAGCGAGAGTTTCGGGGCCTTCATGAGAACTCCTCCGTGGGTCGATTCAGGACAGGGAAAAGGGGGCGCCCCGCAGCACGCGGGCGGGAGATCGGGGTGATGGAGCGATCGAAGGGTTCGATGTCGGCCATGAGCTTCTTTTGCAGCGCAGGATGCTCGCGGCGGGGGGGACGCAGCTTTGAGACGAATCAAAGTTTCCGGGGGGGCCCCTCTCTATAGTGCGGACATCGGCAGAGGAGGCAGGACCGCACCCGATGGCCCGCAGACGCTGGGAACCGCTGCACCGCTCGCTTTGCGCGGTCTCGCGCGAGGCGCCCCCGTGGGTGGATCGGCGCGGCCGGGTCGACGTGGATGCCCCGCGCCTCAGCACCGCAGCCTGGCGACGCCCCCGCGGCATCGTGCACCTGGTCGGCGCCGGCCCCGGCGATCCCGACCTGCTGACGCTCCGCGCGGCGCGCCTGATGCGCACTGTCGAGGTCGTCGTCTACGACTACCTGGTGAGCGACGCGGTGCTCGGCTTCGTGAACCCGCGTGCAGAACGCATCTACGCGGGCAAGCAGCAGGGCTGTCACGCGCTCTCCCAGGACGAGATCAACGCGCTGCTCGTGGCGCTGGCGCGACGCGGCAAGCGCGTGCTGCGGCTGAAGGGCGGGGATCCGTTCGTCTTCGGTCGGGGCGGCGAGGAGGCCGAGTTCCTCGCGCAGCACGGCGTGCGCTTCGAGGTCGTGCCCGGCGTCACGTCCGCGAGCGGCGCTGCCGCCTATGCCGGCATTCCGCTCACCCACCGCGATCACGCCCGCGCGGTCGTGTTCGTGACCGGCCACCTCAAGAACGGCTCGAGCGACCTCGACTGGCCGATGCTCGCGCGGCCGCGGCAGACGGTGGTGATCTACATGGGCGTGACGCGGCTCGCGGAGATCTGCGGCGAGCTCGTTACGCACGGGCTCGACCCGGCGACGCCGGCCGCCGTGATCGAGCGGGCGACGACGCCGCAGCAGCGCGTGGTCGCGGGAACGGTGAGCACGTTGCCCGCAATCGCGAAAGCGGAGCACGTGAAGCCCCCGGCCCTCATCGTCATCGGCGAGGTCGTCAGTCTGCGCCCCAGCCTCGACTGGCTCGCGACGCGCGAGCTGCCGCTCGACGCGGCCGCGTAACAGCGGGACCCCGAGCGCCAGTCACCCCGGCGAACGCCGGGGTCCAGACAGACGCCGCTGGATTCCGGCTTCCGCCGGAATGACGAACTGCGCCTACTTCCCCTGCGCGGCAACCGGCTTCGGCGCGCCGATCTCCTGCTCGATCGGCGGCAGCTGGTGCGCGATGCCCTTGTGGCAGTCGATGCAGGTCCTGCTCTCGGTGAATGCCTTGCTGTGAGTCGCCACCGCGCGCCGGCCCTGCTCGGTGAAGTCCATGAACTCGAAGTGGTGGCAATTGCGGCACTCCTGCGAGTCGTTGCGCTTCATTCTTGCCCACTCGTTCTCCGCGAGCCGCACGCGCTTCGCCTGGAACTTCTCCGGCGTGTCGATGCTGCCGAGCGCCTTGTGCCACAGCTCGTTGGAGGCCTGGATCTTGCGGACGATCTTCGGGCCCCACTCCTTCGGCACGTGGCAGTCGGGGCACGTCGCGCGCACGCCCGAGCGGTTGGTGTAGTGAACGGTGTGCTGGTACTCCTTGAACACGTTCTCCTGCATCTCGTGGCACGAGATGCAGAATTTCTCGGTGTTGGTCAGCTCGAAGGCCCAGTTGAAGCCGCCCCAGAACACGATGCCGGCGGCGAAGAGGCCGACCACCCACCATGGGCCGATGCGCCGCGCCCAGCCCGGAATCCAACGCCGCCAGCCCTTGGGCTCGTTGAACATGTCAGGGCCTCCCTTTCGACGCTTGGCCCGCGGCGGGCTGGAAGGTGTTCGCCACCAGCGGGTCGGCATCGAACTGCGGCACGTGGCACTGCAGGCAGAAATAGCGCCGCGCCGAGACGTTCGCGAGCTTGTTGTCGTCGCGATCCATGTAGTGCGACTGGCCGACCGGGGTCGCGCCAGTCTCCTTCGCCACCTTGCGGCTGTGGCAGCTCATGCACATGTTGACGTTCTTGGTGATCTGGTAGCCCTTGATGTTGTGCGGGATCACCGGCGGCTGCTTCTCGAACCCGCGCGGGAGGACGCGGTCGTGGCGCTCCATCCGGTAGATGTCGGCCGGGTTCGTCTCGGGAATCGGCGTGTCGCCGCGGATCGGCTTCACCGCCGGCTGGGTCTGCGCCGCCGCCGGGACGACGAGCGCGAGCGCGATGCAGACTGCTGCTAGGAGACGGAGCATGGCGTTCATCCTCAAGCCCTCATCACTTTCACGGCGCACTTCTTGAAGTCGGTCTCGCGCGAGATCGGGCAGGTCGCGTCCAGCGTCAGCTTGTTCACCAGGCGTCCCTCGTCGAAGAACGGCACGAACACGAGCCCCTGCGGCGGCTCGTTGCGGCCGCGGGTCTCGACCCGCGCGCGGATCTCGCCGCGCCGCGAGGCGATCTTCACCTCCATGCCGTTCAGCAGGCCGCGCCGCTTCGCGTCCTCCGGATGCATGAAGAGCTGCGCCTCGGGCACCGCGCGATGCAGTTCGGGCACGCGCCGCGTCATCGACCCGGTGTGCCAGTGCTCGAGCACACGGCCGGTGCACAGCCACAGGTCGTAGTCCTTATCCGGCACCTCGGCGGGCGGCTCGTAGGGCACCGCGATCACGACCGCCTTGCCGTCGGGCTTGCCGTAGAACTTCACCCCCTCGCCCTTCTTCACGTAAGGGTCGTAGCCCTCGCGGTAGCGCCACTTCGTCTCCTTGCCGTCGACCACCGGCCAGCGCAGGCCGCGCTCCTGGTGATAAGTATCAAATGGCGCGAGGTCGTGGCCGTGCCCGCGGCCGAAGTATGCGTACTCCTCGAAGAGCCCCTTCTGCAGATAAAAGCCAAAGGCCTTCGACTCATCGTTGTCGAACCCCGCCTGCAGCTCCTTGAGGGGGTACTTGTCGACCTGGCCGTTCTTGAACAGCACGTCGTAGAGCGTCTTGCCTTTGTACTGCGGCGCCTTGGCGAGAAGCTCCGCCGGCCACACTTCCTCGACCTTGAAGCGCTTCGAGAACTCGACGAGCTGCCAGAGATCGGATCGCGCCTCGCCGGGCGGCTTCACCTGCTGGCGCCAGAAGTGCGTGCGCCGTTCCGCGTTGCCGTACGCGCCCTCCTTCTCCACCCACATCGCCGTCGGCAAAATGAGATCCGCGGCCATCGCGGTGATGGTCGGGTACGGGTCGCTCACGACGATGAAGTTCGCCGGGTTGCGGTAGCCAGGCCAGCCCTCGCCGTTCATGTTCGCACCGGCCTGCATGTTGTTGTTGCACATCACCCAGTACGCGTTGAGCTTCCCGTCCTTCAGCATCCGGTTCTGCAGCACCGCGTGGTAGCCGACCTGCGGGTTGATGGTGCCGGCCGGGAGCTTCCACTGCTGCTCGACGATCTCGCGGTGCTTCGGGTTGGTGACGACCATGTCGGCCGGCAGCCGGTGCGAGAACGTGCCGACTTCGCGCGCGGTGCCGCACGCCGACGGCTGCCCGGTGAGCGAGAACGGGCTGTTGCCCGGCTCGGCGATCTTGCCCGTAAGGAGGTGCAGGTTGTAGCAGAGCTGGTTCACCCAGGTGCCGCGCGTGTGCTGGTTGAAGCCCATCGTCCAGAGCGACATCACCTTGATCTTGGAATCGGCGTAGATCTCCGCCAGCGCCACCAGGTTGCGCTCCGGCACGCCGGAGAGCTTCGACACCTTCTCCGCGGTGTACTCGGACACGAACTTCGCGTATTCGTCGAAGGTCGTCGGCGTGACGCCGTCCGGGTTCTTCGAGTTCTTCGCATCTCGCTCGCGCGGATCCTCGGGGCGCAGGCCGTAGCCGATGTCGTCGTTGCCGCGCACGAAGTTCACGTGCTGCGCCGTGAACTCCTTGTTGACCCGGCCCGTCTTGATGATGTGATTCGCGATGAAGTTCATGATCGCGAGGTCGGTCTGCGGCGTGAACGTCATGTACAGATCGGCGAGCTCGTGGCCGCGGTGCTGGTAGGTCGAAAGCACCACCACTTTGACGTTCGGATGCGTGAGCCGGCGGTCGGTGATGCGCGACCACAGCACCGGGTGCATCTCGGCCATGTTCGAGCCCCACAGGACGAACGCATCGGCGTGCTCGATGTCGTCGTAGCACCCCATCGGCTCGTCCATGCCGAACGTGCGCATGAAGCCGGTCACCGCGGAGGCCATGCAGTGGCGCGCGTTGGGGTCGAGGTTGTTGGTGCGGAAGCCGGCCTTGAAGAGCTTTGCAGCGGCGTAGCCCTCCCAGACCGTCCACTGGCCCGAGCCGAACATGCCGACCGCGCTCGGTCCCTTCTCTTTCAGCGCCGCCTTCCACTTCTCGGCCATGACGTCGAACGCCTGGTTCCAGGTGATGGGGGCGAACTCGCCGTTCTTGTCGAATTTCCCGTCCTTCATCCGCAGCAGTGGCGTCTTCAGCCGGTCCGCGCCGTACTGGATCTTCGACAGGAAGTAGCCCTTCACGCAGTTGAGGCCACGATTCACCTCCGCGTCCGGATCGCCCTGCGTCGCGACCACGCGCCCGTCCTGCACGCCGACGAGTACGCCGCAGCCGGTGCCGCAGAAACGGCAGGGCGCCTTGTCCCACCGGATCTTCGCCATCTGCGCATTCGCGGGCTGCGGGGCGAGGGTGATGCCCGCTGCGGCGGCCGCCGCGGCGGCGGCGTTCGCTTTCATGAACTGGCGTCGGTCGAGCGTCATGGGGTGTGCTCCTGCGTGTCCGAATACTGGTAAACCATCGCGGCGCTGAGCACGCCATCGAGGCGATGCAGTTGCACGACGGTGTCGGCGGCGCTGCCGCCGGCGGTGTCTTCGACGGTCACCACGAAGCGCCCCTCCGGCGTCTCGGCGTGGATCTCGAGGCCGCGCAGCCGCTCGAGCTGCGCGCGCACCTCGTCGCGACGGCCCGGCGCAGCATGAACGACGGCGCTGGCGATGTCCATGGCTCGGTTCAGACCGCGGCCGTGGCCGTAAGCGTGATCGCGGCGACCGGGCACGCGCGTACACAGTCGCCACAGCCGTTGCACGTCTCGGCGTTGACCTCGGGCGCGCTCACGCCACCGGGTCCGAGCAGGAACCGAATGGCGCCGGGGGCGCAGATTTCGCCGCAGCTGCGGCACACGACGCGGTTCCGCGCGAGACAGGCGCGCGCGATCGCCGCGGTGCGCGGGAGGGACGGATCGGCGGACGACGGGCTTCCCGTCATCCGGCCGGTGAGAAACTGCCTTCTGCTGAGGCCGCTCATGTTCCTGGTGCGCTACAAGAAAATTCTTGTTCTTCGCGTTTGCGGTGCGCCGCGAACGGAGTGTGATTAGAGTGTAGCCGTAGGCGTTCCCTTTGATCCAGCTTAAGTTGGCCGCAAGTTGCTGCGCTCAGCGCCGCGTGACGGCGCGCTTCGCTCCGCGGCGCGCAGGCTGGCGCGTTCCGCGCTGCGCGCGCTTCACCGCCGGCGCCGGCACGACCGCGGTCGCCTCGAGCTCGATCTTGCCCGGATTGTCGAGAAGATCGGACACGAAGATCATGCTCATCGCCGGGAAGTGCCGCCCGATGTATTGCGTCCACAGCTTGCCGAGTTGCTTGCGCGCCGCGAGGTAGGCCGGCTTGTCGCAGCAGTAGGCGGTCATCCGGCAGATATGCTCAGGTCTAGCGCCCGCCGCGGCGAGCACGGCGACGATGTTCTTCAGCGCCTGCTCGAACTGCGGGACGATGTCCTCGGACTGGAACTTCTGCTGCTCGTCCCAGCCCACCTGCCCCGCGACGAACACGATCCGGCCCGGCTTCACCGCGATGCCGTTCGCGTACCCGATCGGTGGCGCCCAGCCCGTCGGCATGAGAATTTCCATCGCTCCCTCCTGCACTGGATTCCGGCGTGCGCCGGAATGACGGCGCGCGATCGCGCCGCTACCCATCCCCGTTCTCCCCTCCCCCTTCCCGCTTCAGTCGACGTGCCGCGGCGGATCGAGGTCCTCATCCCAATGGGCCTCGGGCCGCGGCACCTTCTTCATCCAGGCCTCGATCAACCGCACGTGCTCGGCCTCTTCCCCGGCCATCTCCTGCGCCGCCCGCTTCACCTTGTCGGTGGTCGCGCGGCGCACGAGGCCGGAGAAGAACTCGAAGGCACGCTTCTCGTTGAGCAGCGCGATCTCGAGCGCGTGGTAAGGCTGCATGAGGTAGTGCAGCGTCGCGAAGTCCGCGGTCTCGGGACCCTCGAGTCCCTGCCACTGGTAGCCGCCGACCGGCGACTTCGGCGGCGCCGTCCAGCCCATCTCCTCGAGGATCTGCTCGGCGTGCTTGTGCTCGATGCGCGCGAGCTTGCGGAAAAGCTCTCCGACCTCGCGGTTGTTGTGCGCCTCCATCGCGTCGGCGAACTCGGCGTAACGCTCCGCCGCCTCGATCTCGAGCGCGTACGCATAGGCCATCAGCTCGTTCATGCTGTGCACCCCTGCCGTCGCCGGCTTCGCGCCGCGCGCGGGCGCGGCGCGCTTCTTCGCCGCGCTCTTGCGCGCGGCCTGCTTCATCGCGTTCATACCTCGAACCCCCTTTCGAGATCGGCCGACTTTTTCTTTCCCTTGCCCATTGGCGGCGCGTAGACCATGCGATCGCCGCGGTACAGGATGCCCACGTTGAACCCGTCGTCGGTCAGGATCCGCCGCGCCGCCTGCGCCGGATCGTCGGTCGGCTCGACCGGCGCCGGATGGACCGCCTGCTTCCAGTTACGCTGCTCCGGGCGGAACGTGACGCACGGGCTAAGCACCTCGACGAACGAGAAGCCGGGGTGACGAATCGCCTCGGCGAGAATCGCCGCGACGCCGTTCGGATCGCCCGAGAACGCGCGCGCCACGAAGTTCGCGCCTGCGGCCAGCGCGACCACTAGGGGGTGGAACACGCGCAAGCCCGTTCCCGACGGCGAGAGCTTCGACTGCCAGTCGGGCTCGGTCGTCGGCGAGGGCTGGCCCTTCGTCATGCCGTACACGTGGTTGTCCATCACGACGTAGGTCATGTCCACGTTGCGCCGGCACGCGTGCAGGAAGTGGTTGCCGCCGATCGAGTAGCCATCGCCGTCGCCGCCCGCCACCACCACGGTGAGATCGGGCCGGGCGACCTTCAGCCCGGTCGCGGCGGCGAGCGCACGCCCGTGAACACCGTGAAAGCCGTAGCTGGTGAGATAGGCGGGGATGCGCGACGAGCAGCCGATGCCCGACACCACCGCGACCTCCTCGGGCTTCTTGCCGACGGTCGCGAAGGCCTTGGTGAAGGCCGAGAGCACCGAGAAGTCGCCGCATCCGGGGCACCAGATCGGCTTGTAGTCAGACTTGAACGCCGCGGGCTGGAGCGCCGCGGCCGTAGTCGGGTCGTTCATGCGCGGCTCCATTCGGTGATCTGCCGGCGCACTTCCTCCGGGCGGATGGGGAGCGGGCCGGGATGCCGGTAGCTCCGCACCGCGCCCGGCAACTCGAACTCCGCGCGCAGGTAGCGCAGGAACTGCCCGCCGTGGTTCTGCTCCACGACCAGCACCCGGTCCACGCCCTCGAGCGCCGCGGCCAGCAGTTTCGGCCGTGCCGGCGCGAGCAGGCGCATCGAGACCAGCCGCGCCTTGACGCCGTCCGCCCGCGCGCGCGCGATCGCCTCGCGGGCCGCGCCGGTGCACGAGCCGAAGGTCACGACCGCGATCTCGCCGTCGCCTTCGATATCGGCCCACTGCGCGCCGTAGTCGTGCGACACGAGCTTGCGCTCGCGCTTGGCGAGCTGCGTGCGGTGATCACCCGAGCCGCTCGACGGGATGCCGCGCTCGGAGTGCTCCAGTCCGTCGGCCGTATACGCGAGGCCGGGCGTGCCGGGGATCGCCATGGGCGAAATGCCCGACTCGGTCACCGCATAGCGTTTGTAGCCCTCCGCGCCCGCCTGCGCGACGAGCCGTTGGCCGACGAGGCCCGTGTCGGCGGGCCGGTCGGTCACGGTGCGCGCCTGGCCGAAGAACTGATCCGAGAGCACGATCGCCGGGGACTGCAACGCTTCTGCGAGGTGCACGGCCCACTGCGTGGTCATCAGGCAGTCGGCGATCGAGTTCGGCGCGAGCACGAGCCGCGGCGCGTCGCCGTGCAGGCCCCACAGCGCGATCGACACGTCGCTCTGCTCGCTCTTGGCGGGGATGCCGGTCGACGGGCCGCCGCGCATCACGTCGACGACGACGATCGGGATCTCGGCGGCGACCGCGAGCCCGAGCGCCTCGGTCATCAGGGAGAGGCCCGGTCCGGACGTGGCAGTGAGTGCCGGCACACCTCCGTAGGAAGCGCCGATGATCATGTTGATCGACCCGAGCTCGTCCTCGGCCTGCACCAGCACGCCGCCGACCTGGGGCAGCGCCGGCGCCATGTACTCGAGGAGCTCGGTCGCGGGCGTGATCGGATAGGCCGCGACGAAGCGCACGCCGCCGCGAATCGCGCCGAAGCCCGCGGCCTGGTTTCCGGTGATGAGCCAGCGCCGGCCGGTGACGGGCGCCGGCGCGGCGAGCGCGAGCGCGTCGCCCTCGCCCGCCGCCGCAGTGCGGCCGGCCTCGACTGCAGCGAGGCTCGCGGGCAGCTGCGCGGCGCCTTTCTTCAGCGATTGCGCCACGACCGCCTTGACCTTGTCGGCGGGGATCCCGAGGAGCCCTGCGGCGAACCCGAGCACGACCATGTTCGGCCAGCTGCCGGGGATCGCCTTCGCCATCTGCTTCAGCGGCAGCTTGACCGCCCGCGCACCGGTCTTCGTGTAGACCTCGGGCGGCTCGCCCTGGTCGGGATCGCCGACGATCAGGCTCGCGCCGTCGAGCGGCACCTCGTCGGCGAAGCGGTGGACGTTCTGCCAGTCGACCGCGAGGAGCGCGTCAAACCGGTCGTCGAGGCAGTCGATGGGATGCGTGGCGATGCGCATCAGCGCCGCCGCCTCGCCGCCGCGGATCTGCGGGCCGCTCGAGCGCACCATCAGCCCGTACCAGCCGGCCTGCGCGGCGGCTTCCAGGAGCAGGTTGCCGGCGGTCATCACGCCGGCGCCGCCCGAGCCGCACAGCGCCACGCAAACGCTCGTGCGCTTGGATGAGGACTTCGTCGTCACATCAATCTCCTCTCCTGATTAGCGATGAAGCTCAGCTGGGCGTGATCGAGGCACACAAAACTTTCGTACGAACAAGGGGGACTCCCCTTGTATATCCCCCATGCTGGAACAAGGGGCTGCGCCCCTTGTAAATCCCCACCTGGCTGAGGTTTGTCGCTAATCAGGTCTCCTCTTGTGTACGAGCGCACCGGACCGCAGTCTCGGCGTCGCTCGACTCCCGGGGTTGATGTGGGTCAACCCGGCCTTGGCGACCTGGGTTGACTCATTTTTAGTAATTTGGTACCGTAATGCTAGTTTAACGCCCTGCCTGGAGTCAAGGGCAGGCGAAAACCAACACCGCACCGCCAGGAACCGCCCTTTGAGGAGGGGTCAGGGATGGCTTTGCCCGCTTACCGCTGGATGATGACGGCGCCCAACGCCCCGCTCGTCCGCGCGGCGTTCGACGCGGTTCCCCAGGCAGGCGAAGTGGTCGTCCAGGTCGCCGGCTGCGGCGTGTGCCACACCGACCTCGGCTACTTCTATGACGGCGTCCGCACCAATCACCCCCTGCCGCTCGCGCTCGGGCACGAGATCAGCGGCACGGTGGTAGCGGCGGGCGACGGCGCGGGCAGCTGGATCGGAAAGACGGTCATCGTTCCCGCGGTCATCCCCTGCGGCGAGTGCGGCCCGTGCAAACGCGGGCGCCCCGCGATCTGCCGCAGCCAGAAGATGCCCGGCAATGACATCCAGGGCGGCTTTGCCTCGCACGTCGTCGTTCCGCAGCGCGGTCTCTGCCGCGTCGACATGGCGCGGCTCGCGAAGGCCGGGCTCCTGCTCGCCGACGTCTCGGTGGTCGCCGACGCACTGACGACGCCTTATCAGGCCGTCGCGCGTGCCGGCGTGACCCCGGGCTCGCTCGCGGTGGTGGTCGGCGCAGGCGGCGTTGGCGGCTACTGCGTGCAGGTTGCGGCCGCCTTCGGCGCGAAGGTAGTGGCGATCGACGTCGACGCCGAGAAGCTCGCGGCGATCGGCAAGTGCGGCGCCGCGCTCACGCTGAACGCGCGCGACATGGACGGCAAGGCGCTGAAGGGAGCGATCAGCGCTTTCGCCAAGGAAAGCGGCCTCCCGACGACCGAGTGGTTCATCTTCGAGTGCTCGGGTACCGCCGCCGGGCAACTCGCCGCCTACGGGCTGCTCGTCCACGGCGCGACGCTCGGCGTCGTCGGCTTCACCCTGGACAAGGTCGAGGTCCGCCTCTCCAATCTGATGGCCTTCGACGCGCGCGCACTCGGCAACTGGGGCTGCCCGCCCGAGCTTTACCCCGCCGCGCTCGACCTCGTGCTGGAAGGCAAGGTCCAGCTCAAGTCCTTCGTCGAGCCGCATCCGCTAGAGGACATCAACCGCGTGTTCGCCGCCGTCCACCACCGCGACATCAAGCGCCGCGCGGTGATGGTGCCGACCCAATGATTCAGGAGAAGAACGCATGAACGCTACCGCCCTGCTGAAGAACCACGATCTCGTCGAAGGCCACGTCGTCCCCGGCCTGAAGGTCGAGAAGCGCCCCGCGAAGACGCCCGACGGCAAGACCGTCCCCGGTCTCTACAACTGCTGGATCTGGCTCGACAACCCGTCGCAGTTCAACTCCTACACCACCGAGATGGTGAAGGGCGCGATCCTGGCGTTTCGCGCCGCCTCGAACGCGCGTGACGTCAATTGCGTGGTCTTTACCGGCGTCGGCGACAAGGCCTTCTGCACCGGCGGGAACACGAAGGAGTACGCCGAGTACTACGCCGGCCGTCCGCAGGAGTACCGCCAGTACATGCGGCTGTTCAACGACATGGTCTCGGCGATCCTCGCCTGCGACAAGCCGGTGATTTGCCGCGTGAACGGCATGCGCGTCGGCGGCGGCCAGGAGATCGGCATGGCCTGCGACTTCTCGGTCGCGCAAGACCTCGCCCGGTTCGGGCAGGCCGGGCCCAAGCACGGCTCGGCCCCGATCGGCGGGGCGACCGACTTCCTGCCGCCCGTGATGGGTGCCGACCGCGCGATGGTGGCATGCGTGATGTGCGAGCCGTTCTCCGCCCACAAGGCCTACCACTGGGGCGTGCTCGCGGACATCACGCCGGGCCTCAAGGTCGACGGGAAGTTCGTCGCCAATCCGCTGGTCGAGACGCAACGCTTTGCCGACGAGTACGGGCGCATCGTGTTCGGCGACTTCAAGAGCGGCGACGCGGCGAAGGAAGGCAAAGCGGTCCTGGCGCGGGGCACGGTGGACCTGTCGATGCTCGACGCGAAGGTCGAGGAGCTGTGCGCGAAGCTCCTCCTCACCTTCCCCGACTGCACGACCAAGACTATCGAGGAGCTGCGCAAGCCGAAGCTCGAGGCCTGGAACCGCAACAAGGAGAACCACCGCGCCTGGCTCGCGCTCAACATGATGACCGAGGCGCGCGCGGGCTTCCGCGCCTTCAACGAAGGCACCAAGGACGACCGCGAGATCGACTTCGTCGCGCTGCGCCAGGCACTCGCCAAGGACGGCGCATGGACCGAGGCGCTGACCGATTCGATCCAGCCGCGGAACAAGAACCGATGAGCGAGTCGCCCCTCAAGGTTTCGCTCGACCGGCACGCGTCGCTGCTGCGGCTGCGGCTCGCGCGGCCGAAGGCGAACATCGTCGATGCGGCGATGATCGGCGCGCTCGCCGATGCGTTCGCCGCGCACCGCAATCCCGGTCCGCTGCGTGCGGCGCTGATCGACGCCGAGGGCCCGCACTTCAGCTTTGGCGCGAGCGTCGAGGAGCACCTGCCCGCGCAGTGCGCCGCGATGCTGCGCGGGTTGCACGGTCTCCTGGTCGCGATGCTCGAATGGCCGCGGCCGATCCTCGTCGCGGTGCGGGGCCAGTGCCTCGGGGGCGGGCTCGAGCTCGCGCTCGCCGGTAGCCTGATCTTCGCGGCCAAGGACGCGCAGCTCGGTCAGCCCGAGATGAAGCTCGGCGTGTTCGCACCGGCTGCGTCGTGCCTGCTGCCGTTCCGCGTCAACCAGCCGGCGGCCGAGGATCTCCTCTTTTCCGGTCGCTCGGTTACCGCCGAGGAAGCGCGGGCCATCGGCCTGGTGCACAGCGTCCACGATGACCCGGAGCAGGCCGCGCTCGACTACTTCGACCAGCATCTCGCCTCCAAGAGCGCCGCATCGCTCGGCTTCGCCGTGCGCGCGGCGCGCGAAGGAATGCTGCCGGAAGTGAAGCGCCGGATCGCCGCCGTGGAGAAGCTCTACCTGGAAGGCCTGATGGCGACTCGAGACGCCAACGAAGGCCTGAATGCTTTCATCGCGAAGCGCCAACCCGTTTGGGAGCACGTCTAGGATGAAACCGATGCCGCCGGCATCGCTTTCCCCGGTTTCGGGGAGCACGAGGGGGCGCCGCGCAGCGGCCTTGCCCCCTCGTATCGTGGAGAACTGATATGAGCAAGCTGACCGAGATCGTCCAGCGCTGCGAGGCCCTCTTCGAGGACCTGCACTTCAACGCGGTGAAAGAGTGGAAGGCCGCGGTGCCCGGCCGTAAGGCGGTCGGGTACATGCCCTGGTACGTACCGCGCGAGCTCATCCACGCGGCGGGCATGCTGCCGGTCGGAATCTTCGGCGGCGGCGACCAGCTCGAGGTCATTCAGGGCGACGCCTACTACCAGAGCTACATCTGCCGCATTCCGCGCTCGACCATCGAGCTCGGCCTCACCGGCCGGCTCGATTGCCTCGACGGCATGCTGTTCCCTTCGATCTGCGACGTGATCCGCAACCTCTCCGGCATGTGGCAGATCATGTTCAAGGACAAGTACGTCCGCTACTTCGACGTGCCGCAGGAGTACAGCGACGCGGTGGGGGGCGAGTTCTACGTGCATGAAATGCAGTCGCTGCGCGAGGACTTCGCCAAGCTCGCCGGGCGACCGGTCACCGACGAGAGCCTCCGCAAGTCGATCGCCGTGTACAACGAGAACTCCCGTGCGATGCGCGAGCTGTACGCCTACCGGTCCGCCAAGCCGTGGCAGGCACCGACGTCCGAGGTGTATCTCGTCTCGCGCGCCGGCAACGTGCTGCCGCCCGAGGCGCACACGCAGCTGGTGCGCGACTACATCGCCGCCGCCGAGTCCGAGAAGCGGCCGCGGCGCGACAACGCCCGCGTGATCGTCACCGGCACGTTCTGCGAGCAGCCGCCGCTCGGCCTCATCAAGTCGATCGAGATGGCCGGCTGCTACGTCGTCGACGACGATCTGATCCTCGTGAACCGCTGGCTGCTCGACGATGTCGCGACCGACGGCGACCCGCTGGTCGCCCTGTCGCAGGCGTTCCTGCACCGTTCCGCCTCGACTGCGTCGAAGTACGACGCGCGCAAGGAAGACAAGGGCAAGTTCCTGGTCGATGCGGTGAAGAAGCACGCCGCCGAGGGCGTGATCTTCGCCGCGCCGTCCTTCTGCGACCCGGCCCTTCTCGAGCGGCCGATGCTCCAGGAAGTGCTCGCGAAGCACAAAATTCCGTACACCGCGTTCAAGTACTCCGAGAACACCGGCCAGATGGCCCCGATCCGGGAGCAGGCCGGGACCTTCGCCGACTCGATCAAACTCTGGAGCGCCGCATGAGCACCCCGACCCCGCAAGTTGCCAAACCCGCCGCCGCCAAGCCGCAGGTGCAGAAAGAGGACGCGATGTGGCTCCAGAAGGAGCTCATCAACCGCAACTACCACGAGCTCGCGACGGCGCACCAGACCGGCCGCAAGATCTCTGCGACGTTCGTGCCCGGGAACCTGAACGAGCTGCTGATGTGCTTCGACTTCGCGCGCAGCCTCCCCGAAACGAACCAGCTCCAGAACGGCATGCGCAAGAAGTCGGGCAAGTTCATCATGGACGCGGAGCGCGACGGCCATTCCGAGGACGTCTGCACCTACGTCAAGGCCGACCTCGGCATGATGCTGAACGGCGACGTCGGCCCGACCGGTGAGCCGCTCCCGAAGCCCGACGTGCTGCTCCTCTCCTACACCGGCTGCTTCACCTTCATGAAGTGGTTCGAGCTGATCCGCCAGAAGTACGGCTGCGAGACCACGATGCTGCACGTGCCCTATCAGGGCGACGGCAAGATCAGCCCCAACATGCGCGACTACGTCGTCAAGCAGCTCAAGGAGAACGTGATCCCCACGCTCGAGCGGGTGTCGGGCATTAAGTTCGACATCGACCGGCTGCGCGAGTACATGAAGGAATCGCAGAAGGCGGAGGAGGATCTGGTCGCAGTGCTGCAGTCGGCGAAGAATCGTCCCTCGCCGATCGACGGCTACTTCGGCGCCGTGTACTACATCGGCCCGATCTTCACGGCGTTCCGCGGCTCGCCGGACGCGACCACGTTCTACCACGCCCTGCGCGGCGAGATCGAGGCGCGCGTGCGCGAGAAGAAGGGTCCGATGACGCCCGACGGCGAGCTCACCGAGGAGAAGTACCGCCTGGTCGTCGAGGGCCCGCCCAACTGGACGAGCTTCCGCGAGTTCTGGAAGATGTTCTACGACGAGGGTGCGGTGGTGGTCGCCTCGACCTACGCCAAGGTTGGCGGCGTGTACGACTTCGGCTTCCGCCACAACCCCGACCGGCCGCTCGAGTCGCTCGCGGAGTACTGCCTCGGCTGCTACACCAACCTCAACTTCCCGCAGCGGATCGACATGATCTGCAAGTACATCGAGGAGTACCAGGCCGACGGGCTCCTGATCAACTCGATCAAGAGCTGCAACAGCTTTTCCGCAGGGCAGCTCCTGATCATGCGCGAAGTGGAGAAGCGCAGCGGGAAGCCCGCCGCGTTCATCGAGACCGACCTCGTGGACCCGCGCTACTTCTCGGCCGCCAACGTCAAGAACCGCCTGGAGAGCTACCTCCAGATGATCAACCAGAAGCGCACCCGCGTTGCGGCGCACTAGACGGGAGCCGGCCATGCGTTGCTTCATCGGCATCGACCTCGGCTCGACCACCACCAAGAGCGTGGTGATCGACGAGAACCGCAACATCCTCGGGCGCGGGATCACCAACTCGCGCTCCAACTACGACACCGCGGCGGCGATCGCGAAGCAGGAGGCGCTCGTCAACGCGCGCTTCCACCTGTTCCGCGAGGGCCTGTCGAAGGCGGGGGGGCTGAACGGCGGGCTCGAGACCTTTCTCGGCCAGCTGGAGCGCGATTTCCGTCTCGAGCAGTTCCTCGAGCAGCTCGCCGACCTCGAGGAGGTGTGCCGGCGAAACAGCTCGGGACCGCGCTTCGGCGCGGATACGAAAGCGGTCGCCGCCGCGCTGGAGGAGGTGTTCAAGCGCCTGCGCGTCGAGGCGCCGGAGATGTTCGCGCCGGGGGCGAAGCGCAAGAGCGACTTCTTCCGCGATATCGCCGGCAGCCGCTACCTCGCGATCGGCGAGCAGGTCGCGAAGGAAGCCGGCGTGCGCTACGACATGCTGCTGAACGTCTTCGACCGCTCGATCATCGAGGTCGAGAACCACGTCTACGAGAATTCGATGCGCCCGCACCTGATGCAGGCGCTCGACCGGACCTTCAAGTCCCTTCCCGAGACGGCGGGTCGCGCCGACTCGCTGCGCGCCCCGATCAAGGAGATCCTCGACCGCGACATGGAAGAGACCTACGTGGTCGGCACCGGTTACGGCCGCGCGCGGCTGCCGTTCTCCAAGGAGCACATCCGCTCCGAGATCCTGTGCCACGGTCTCGGCGCACACGTGATGTACCCGGGTACCGCGACCGTGCTCGACATCGGCGGCCAGGACACCAAGGCGATCCAGGTTGACAAGACCGGCATCGTCGAGAACTTCCAGATGAACGATCGCTGCGCCGCCGGCTGCGGGCGCTACCTCGGCTACATCGCCGATGAGATGAACCTCGGCCTGCACGAACTCGGGCCGCTGGCGATGAAGTCGACCAAAACGATCAAGATCAACTCCACCTGCACCGTGTTCGCCGGCGCGGAGCTGCGCGACCGCCTGTCGATCGGCGACAAGCGCGAGGACATCATGGCCGGCCTCCACCGCGCGATCATCCTTCGCGCGATGTCGATCCTCGCGCGATCGGGCGGCGTCCGGGACGAGTTCACGTTCACCGGCGGCGTGGCGAAGAACGAGGCCGCGGTGAAAGCGCTGCGCGAGCTGATCGCCGAGAACTACGGCGAGATAACCCTCAACATCAATCCCGACTCGATCTACACCGGGGCGCTGGGCGGCGCGACGTTCGCCTGGCGCGCGGTGGTCGAGGAAGGCAAGGTGGTCGAAAACCGGGAGAAGGCCAAATGACCTACACGGTCGGTATCGATATCGGCTCGGGCGCGGTCAAGAGCGTCCTGTTCAGGAACGAAGGCGACACGCACCCGCAGGATAGACACGCTGGTGGTTCTCCTCAGTGGCTCGGCAAGCGCGTCGAGCGCATCCGCCGTCGCGATCCGCTCACGCTCGCAAGGGAGGGGTTCGACGGGGTGCTCGGAGAGGCCAAGCTGTCGCCGTCGGACATCGCGTACATCGCGACGACCGGCGAGGGCGAGAACGTGAAGTTCGCGACCGGACACTTCTACTCGATGACCACGCATGCCCGCGGCGGCGTGTTCCTGCACCCCGGGGCGCGCGCGGTGGTCGACATCGGCGCACTCAACGGCCGCGCGATCTACGTCGACGAGCGCGGCAAGGTCCTGCAGTACAAGATGACGAGCCAATGTGCGTCGGGTTCCGGTCAGTTCCTGGAGAACATCGCACGCTATCTCGGCGTCGCCGTCGAGGAGATCGGCCCGCTCTCAAAGACGTCCACCAACCCCGAGATCGTGAGCTCGATCTGCGCGGTGCTCGCCGAGACCGACGTCATCAACATGGTCTCGCGCGGCATCCCCACTCCCGACATCCTGAAAGGCATCCACCTGTCGATGGCGTCGCGGATCGTCAAGCTGCTCAAGGTCACCGGCATCAAGGACGGCGTCGCGCTCATGACCGGGGGCCTCGCGCTAGACTCCGGCCTGCTCGCGGCGATCCAGGAGGAGCTGGCCAAGGAGAAGGTCAAGGTCGAGGCCGTGAGCCACCCCGACTCGATCTATGCCGGCGCGATCGGCGCGGCGCTGTGGGGCGCGTTCCGGCACGAGAAGCTCAAGGCGCTCGACGAGCGCAAGGCAGCCTAGGACTAGGAGAGAGAGGACGATGGCACTGCTCATCAACGACAGCTGCACCGCCTGCGACGCCTGCAAGCCGGTGTGCCCCAACGAGGCGATCAGCGTGGGGAGCCCGTACTACGTGATCGAGCCGACGAAGTGCACCGAGTGCGTCGGCGCGCACGACGAGCCGCAATGCATGCTCGTGTGCCCGGCCGACTGCATCGTGCCGAACCCCGACTTCGCCGAGACGCCCGAGCAGCTCGTCGAGAAGTACCACTCGCTGCACGGGTGACGCCGTCCCGACGCGCCCCGCCGGGGCGCCGTCGTGACGGACGCCAGGCCGCGAGCCGGATCACGCGCTGGCCAGAATCAGGCGGTGCCCCACACTTCGCGTGCGGTGTCCACCACGAGCCGGATCTTGGCCGCCTGGGACTCGCGCATGATCTCGTTGCCGTGCACCGTGCTCGAGAACCCGCACTGCGGGGAGAGGCAGAGCTGGTCGAGCGGGACGTGCCGGGCGGCCTCGTCGATGCGCCGTTTGAGCTGGTCCTTGGTCTCGAGCTCGCTCGTCTTGGTGGTCACCAGGCCGAGGACCACGATCCTGCCCTTGGGGACGAACCGCAGCGGCGAGAAGTCACCCGAACGCGCGTCGTCGTACTCGAGGAAGTAACCGTCGACCTGCAGGTCGTTGAAGAGCGATTGGGCCACCGGCTCGTACCCGCCCTCGGCCACCCACGCGCTCTTGAAATTACCGCGGCAGAGGTGCACGCACACCTGCATGCCCGCGGGCCGCCCGGCGATCGCGCCGTTGATGAGCCGCGCGTAGCGCTTCGGCAGCTCGTCCGGATCGTCGCCGCGCGACTTCGCGCCCTCGCGCAGTTTCGGATCGCACAGATACGCGAGGTTGGTGTCGTCGAGCTGCACGTAACGGCAGCCGGCGGCGCCGAGCTGCGTCAACTCCTCGCGGTAGGCGCTGGCGACGTCCTCGAAGAACGCTTCGAGGTCGGGATAGGCCTCTTTGCTGATCGCACCGCGACCGCCGCGGAAGTGCAGCATCGTCGGCGACGGGATCGTCACCTTCGGCACGCGTTTGGTGACCGACTTCAGGAACTCGAAGTCGGCGCGCTGGATCGGTTTCGCGTGGCGCACTTTCCCGGTCACCTTGAGCACCGGCGGAGCGAAGTCCACGTCGCCCGCGGCGCTGTGGAACTTGACCTGGATGCCGCCGGAGGTCTCGATGCCGTCGAGCTGCTCCAGGAAGTCGATGTGGAAGTAGGTGCGCCGGTACTCCCCGTCGGTGATGCCCTGCAGGCCGAGATCTTCCTGGAAGCGAACGACCTCGCGGATTGCGCGGTCC
>Ga0315278_10000794_pt1 | contig 27199 bp, 18 predicted proteins | sample YL17G06_0_MG_FD_203880 | JGI IMG/M metagenome (GOLD analysis project Ga0315278, IMG submission 203880) | Sediment microbial communities from Yellowstone Lake, YNP, Wyoming, USA - YL17G06_0 | ecosystem: Environmental > Aquatic > Freshwater > Lake > Sediment | place: USA: Wyoming | collected... | reverse complement strand
ACGCCGGGCTGCACGCCGGGCCACGCGCCGGGCAGCCGCTGGCCGGCTGCGCCGCCGGGCGGTGGATCAGTGCAGTCCGGACGTGTACTCGGCCAAGGCCTTCATCTGGACGTCGGTCAGCTTCGCGGCGATGGTCGCCATGATCCTGCCGTTGACGTCCTTGCCGTCCTTGTCGGCCCCGCGCTCGCCCGTCTTGAACGCCTTCAGTTGCGCGTAGGTGTAGTCGGAATACTGGCCGGCGAGCCGCGGGTAGTTCTTCGGCATGCCGACGCCGTCGGGCGCGTGGCAGGCCGCACAGGCCGGGATGCCCGCCGCGGCGTCGCCCCCGCGGTAGAGCCGCTGTCCCTGCTTCAGCAGCGTCGCATCCTTCGCGGCCAGGCCCTTCGGTTTCTGCGCGAAAAAATACTGGCCGAGCAGCTTCATGTCCTCCGGCGACAGATTCGCCGACATCCCCAGCATGACCGGATTGGCCCGGATGCCGGCTTTGAAGTGCGCGAGTTGCAGGGTGATATACTCGGCCGGCATCCCCGCCAGGTTCGGATTCACGGGCGTGGGGCTGTTGCCATCCATGCCGTGGCAGGCCACGCAGACTGCCTTGACGATGGCCTCGGCCTTCGCGAGATCGGGCTTGGCCGAAGGGCTCTGCGCCAGAGCGCCGGCGACGGACCACGCGCTCACGATGGCGGCCAGCAGCAACATGCGTTTCATCGGGGAACTCCTAAAGGACGGCGGCGCGGCACGCCGGCACCGCGTCGGCCCGGGTCAGCGCGCCGCGATGCAAAACCTCTCCATTGTAACGGAATCGCGCGGTCCGGCGAAGGGCGGAGGGCCGCACCGATGAAGCACCCGCTCGAGCAGGCCGAGTACGTCCTCACCGCCGCCAACGATGCGCAATTGCCCCCGCCAGGGGCACCGGAGATTGCGTTCGCCGGCCGCTCCAATGCCGGCAAGTCGAGCGCGATCAACGCGCTCGCCCACCGGACCCGCCTCGCCTTCGCCAGCAAGACGCCCGGGCGCACGCAGCAGATCAACTTCTTCCGCCTGCGTTCCGGCGCGCTGCTTGCCGATCTGCCCGGCTATGGCTACGCCGCGGTGCCGCTGAAACTGAAGCGCCATTGGCAGCTGTTCCTCGCCCGCTATCTCGCGACGCGGCAGTCCCTCGTCGGCCTGGTGCTGATCGTCGATGCGCGGCACGGCCTCGCCGACATGGACCGCACGCTGCTCGCCGGCTACCTGCCGAGCGGGCGCCCGGTGCTGCTGCTGGCCACCAAGATGGACAAGCTCACGCCGCAGGCGCAGCGGCTGGCGCTCGCGGCCGCCGCGCGGGCGATCGCCGACGCGTTTCCGGCCCACGTGCGCAACGTCTCGGTGGTGCCCTTTTCGGCAACGCGGGCAATTGGGCGCGAGGCGGCGGAAGCAGCGATCGCCCGGTGGCTCGACGGCGACCCGACCGTGGCCCCCGCCGTGGAGCGCACAGCGCCCGCGGAAAAAGAAAGGCCCCGCGGTCAAGGGGAGTGACCCGGGGCCCAAAACGCCTTGGGTAGGGAAGACCCGCTACCAAGGCACCCGCTCAGGGAGGAAAGCGGGGGACGTTTAACCGTCCGCATAATCTGACCCTTCGCCGCGCCCGGAGTTCCATTGCTTTCGACACCGGTATGATTCCGGCGGAACAACCCATGCGGGAAACCACACTGTTCGCGTGGTCAGCCCGAGAAGGCAGGAGGCCTCATGACTTTCCAGTTCGCAGGACGATTTCCCGACAAGCGGATGCGGCGCATGCGGCGCGACGATTTTTCGCGCCGCCTCGTGCGCGAGCACCGGTTGTCCGCCGACGATCTCATCTATCCCGTGTTCGTGCATGACGGGACGAACCGCGAGGAGCCGGTGCCCTCGCTTCCCGGCGTCGCGCGGAAGAGCATCGACCTCCTGCTGCGCGATGCCGAGCGCTGCATGGAACTGGGCGTGCCGGCGCTCGCGCTGTTCCCCGTGATTCCCCCCGAACACAAGACGCCCGACGCGGCGGCGGCATGGCACGCCGACGGACTGGTGCCGCGTACGGTGCGCGCGCTGAAAGCCAGGTTCCCCGCGCTCGGCGTCATCACCGACGTCGCGCTCGATCCCTACACCAGCCATGGCCAGGACGGGCTCCTGGACGACACCGGTTACGTCGCCAACGACCTCACCGTCGCGGCGCTCCTGAAGCAGGCGCTCTGCCATGCGCAGGCCGGCGCCGACATGGTCGCCCCCTCGGACATGATGGACGGCCGCATCGGCGCGATCCGCCGCGCGCTGGACGGCGCGGGGCTGCAGCGAACGCGCATCCTCGCGTACTCCGCGAAATACGCGTCGGCGTTCTACGGGCCGTTTCGCGACGCGGTGGGCTCCGCCGGCAACCTCTCGGGCGGCGACAAGTACACCTACCAGATGGACCCCGGCAACTCCGACGAGGCACTGTGGGAAGTCGGCCTCGATATCGACGAAGGCGCCGACATGGTGATGGTGAAGCCCGGCATGCCGTATCTCGACATCGTGCGCCGGGTCAAGGACACGTTCGGCATCCCGACCGCGGCCTATCAGGTCTCCGGGGAGTACGCGATGCTGAAGGCCGCCGCCGGCAACGGGTGGCTGGACGAGCGCGCCTGCGTGCTGGAATCGCTCACCGCGTTCAAGCGCGCGGGCGCCGACGCGATCCTTACCTATTTCGCGCTGGCGGCCGCCGGGTGGCTCGCCGGGTCGCGCTGATCACGACGCCGCCAGCAGCGCCGCGACTGCGCCGGCATCGAGCCGGGGCTCGTCGTCGTTGCGCGGCCGGTTCCGGCGCTGCTGCGGCGTGAGGATCGACAGCAGGATCGTCGCGCGCGACGTGGCGACGCGAAGGTGGATCGCGCCCGACGGTTTGTCCGTGCCGTCGCCCGGGGGCGACGCGGCGTAGGCGACGCCGGAGCTCGCCAGCGCGATCTCCACCGCTTTCGGGTCGTCGGCGACCAGTTCGATGCGCACGTCGCTGTGCTCGGTCGCCCAGCCGGCGGCGACGCCGCCCACCAGCCGCGGCGCCCACGGCGCGAGCCGTTGGATCCACGCGAGGCCTTCTTCGCGCTGGCGGCGCAGGCTGGCCGCATGGGCCTGCCCGCCGAACAGCGCGTGGTGTTCGGCCAGCGCCTGCATGACGTCGTCGTTCGACGGCAGCGCGGCGCCTTCGGGCAGCATCAGCTGGCGCGCCGCCTTCCGCTTGGCGAGCGACCAGTCGGTGAGCCCGTGCTCGGCGATCAGCCGGGCGGCGGCCTGGGCGATGCGCGCGCGGTCGCGCCGCCCGCGGAGGTCGTCGGCGCGGATGCCGCTCCGGAGCGCCGCCGCTGCGCGTCCGCGATCCTGACCGCGGCGGTCCCGGGCGATGCGGTCGCCGCCCATCAGAACAGCTGGTCGCGAATGTCGCGCGCGGGTTGGGCGCCCGGCGCGCCACTGTCGTCGCGACCCCGCGGCAGGAATTCGGCGTAGAAATATTCGTCGATGCCGCCGTACTCGTCGCGCAGGCCGGTGTCGGCGTTGATCTTCATCGTCACGACGCCGTCCGGCATCGGCAGGCTCGACTCGGGCGTGCCCTTCAGGACCTTCGCCATGTAGGCGATCCAGATCGGCAGCGCGGCCAACGCGCCCGTCTCGTTGTTCCCCAGCGTTTTCGGCTGGTCGAAGCCGATCCAGCCGACCCCGACGATGTCGGCGTTGTAGCCGCAGAACCAGGCGTCGACGTTCTCGTTGGTGGTCCCGGTCTTGCCGGCCAGATCCTTGCGGCCCAGGGACAGCGCGCGGGTCGCGGTTCCGCGCGCGATGACGTCCTTCAGCAGCGAGGTCATCACGAAGGCGTTGCGCGGGTCGATCGCTCGTTCGGCGTTCTCGCCCGCGACCAGGGGCGTCGCTTCCGAGACGGCGTTGCCGCGGGCGTCGACGACCCTGGCGATGAGATAGGGCACGACGCGATACCCGCCGTTCGCGAAAACGCTGTAGGCCGCGACCATCTGCAGCGGTGTGACCGACCCGGCGCCCAGGCCCGTCGACAGGTAGGGCGGATGCTGCTTGGGGTCGAAGCCGAAGCGGGAGATGTAGTCCTGCGCGTAGTTGGCGCCGATCGCCTGCATCACCCGGACGGTGACCAGGTTCTTCGACTTGGCGAGGGCGGCGCGGATGCGCATCGGGCCTTCGAACTTCCCGTCGTAGTTCTTCGGTTCCCACGCATCGCCGCCGGTCTTTTCCGCCGACACGTAGAACGGGGCGTCGTTGACGATCGTCGCCGGCGTGAAGCCCTTCTCCAGCGCGGCCGAATAGATGAACGGCTTGAAGCTCGACCCGGGCTGCCGCTGCGCCTGCGTCACGTGATTGAACTTGTTGCGAGCGAAGTCGAAGCCGCCGACGAGCGCCAGGATGCCGCCGTCGCCGGGTCGCAGCGAGACGAATGCCGATTCGACCTGCGGCAGCTGGATGATCCCCAGGCGCCCCTTGTCGTCGCGCGTGACGCGGATGACGGCGCCGCGGCGGATCCGGGTGGCAGCCGCGGCCTTGTCGCCCAGCGACCGGGCGACGAACTTGAGGCCATCGCCGGCGACGGCCACCGTTTCCCCATCCGCCATCACCGCCTTCACTTCGGTCGCGGAGGCGTCGACGACGACGGCCGGCAGCATGTCCTCGTATTCCGCGGTCTCCTGGAACACCCGCTCCAGGACCTGCTCCTGTTCGGCGCTGTCGTCCGGGAGGCTCACGTAGGCCTCCGGACCGCGGTAGCCGTGCCGCCGGTCGTAGTCGTGCACTCCGCGCCGGACCGCGGCGTAGGCCGCGTCCTGGTCGGCCTTGCGGATGGTGGTATAGACCGTCAGGCCCTTGGTATAGGTATCCTCGCCGTAGGTGTCGAAAATCACCTGCCGGGCCATCTCGGCGACGAATTCGGCCCGCGTCGACGCCACCTCGCGCAACCCCTGGCGGACCGCCAGCGGCGCCGTCTGCGCCTCTGCGAACTGGGCGTCGTCGATGTACTTGAGGTCGTGCATCCGGCGCAGCACGTAGAGCTGCCGCGTCTTGGCGCGCTTGGGATTGCTGACCGGATTGAAGGCGGACGGGGCTTTCGGCAGACCCGCGAGCATCGCCGCCTCGGCGACCGTGACGTCCTTCAGCGGCTTCCCGAAATAGATCTGCGCCGCCGCCGCGAAGCCGTACGCCCTCTGGCCGAGAAAAATCTGGTTCAGATAAAGCTGGAAAATCTCGTCCTTGGAGAGGTTGGCTTCGATTTTCCAGGCGAGCAGGACCTCCCGCAGCTTCCGCGTGACCGTCTTCTCGCGGGTCAGGAAGAAGTTGCGGGCCACCTGCATCGTGATCGTGCCGGCCCCTTGCTGGGTCCCGCTGGCGAGGTTGCTGGCGGCGGCCCGGAGCACGCTCAAATAGTCGACGCCGCCATGGTGGTAGAAACGTTCGTCCTCAGCGGCTAAAATAGCCCTTTTCATGACATCCGGGACATCGGCGATCCTGACGACCGCCCGGCGCTCCTCGCCGAATTCCCCGAGGAGGTCGCCCTCCGCCGAGACGATCCGGAGCGGGATCTTGGGTTGGTAGTCGGTCAGCGTCGTAAGAGACGGCAACGTCGGATAAAGCAGGGCCAGAACGAACGCCCCCAGCAGGGCGCCGACCACGGCCAAGCCCAGAAGAACCGACCCGACGTAGAGGAGCCAACGTTTTAGCATAGGGGAATATAACTTGCCAGACTGAAGGGGCGCGAACCGAGATTGTAGGCGGGCTTACAACACTCGAATCGCCCCCGGGGAAACAATTTGACAAGATTCATACTTGCTGCCAATCTTTAATGTAAATTATCAGCATTGGGCGTAAGGTGACCATGCTCGCTGAAAAACTCAGTTCTGTCGTCGGCTTGTTCGAGTCGAAGTCCCCGGCCCTGGTCGGCGTGGACATCAGTTCGACTTCGGTCAAGCTGGTCGAGCTCGTCGAGACGGGGAAGGGTGCCTACCGCCTGGAACGGTACACCATCGAGCCGCTCCCGAGGGATGCCGTCACCGACGGCAATATCGTCAACATGGAGCAGGTCGCCGAGGGTCTGAAGCGCGCCTGGAAACGATTCGGCGGCCGCAACCGCAACGTGGCGCTGGCGCTGCCGGCGGCGATGGTCATCACCAAGAAGATCATCGTTCCAGCGGCCCAGAAGGAAGAAGACCTCGAAATCACCGTCGAGGCCGAAGCCAACCAATATATCCCGTTTGCCCTCGACGAGGTGAACCTCGACTTCCAGGTTGTCGGACCGGCGCCGAACAATCCGGAAGAAGTCGAGGTGCTGATCGCCGCCTCGCGCAAGGAAAAGGTCGAGGACCGTGTCGCCGCGGCCGAATCGGCCGGCCTGAAGCCGCAGGTGATGGACGTCGAGTCGTACGCGACACAGGCGGCGTTCGAGCTCATCGCGCCGACGCTCCTCGCCAACGGCCGCGATCAGAACGTCGCGCTGGTCGACATCGGCGCGCATGCCACCCACCTTTACGTGTTGCGGAACAACCAGTTCCTGTTCTCCCGCGATCAGGCCTCCGGCGGGAACCAGCTGACGCACGACATCCAGCGGGCCTTCAACCTGTCCCCGGAAGAAGCCGAGGCAGCCAAGCGCAATCAGGGGCTGCCGGAGAACTATGACACCGATGTGCTCCAGCCGTTCATGGAGACGCTCGCGCTCGAAGTGACGAGGGCGCTGCAGTTCTTCTTCACCTCGACCTCGTACAACCAGATCGACCAGATCATCCTGGCCGGAGGCTGCTCGCTGCTGCCGGGGCTGGACGAGCTCATCGCCAAGCGCGCGGGGGTGGCCACCGTTATCGCCAACCCGTTCGCCAACATGGGCACGGCGGCCCAGATCCGGCCGCGCCAGCTCGCCCAGGATGCGCCGCTGCTGCTCATCGCCTGCGGACTCGCGCTGCGGAGCTTTGCATGATCCGCCTCAACCTGCTCCCGCACCGCGAGCAGAAGCGTCAGGCGCGCAGGCGGCAGTTCGTCTCGCTGTCGGTCGGCCTCGTCGTTCTCGGCGCCGCCATCGTCGCGCTGGGTCACGTCGTGCTTTCCAACCAGACCGACAACCAGAACAGCCGGAATGCGCTGCTCAAGACGGAAATCACCAAGCTCGACGAGCAGATCAAGGAAATCGACAAGCTGCGCGAGCAGACGCTGGCCCTGCTGTCGCGCAAGCAGGTCGTCGAGACGCTGCAGACCAACCGCACCGAGGCCGTGCACCTGATCGACCAGATCGTGCGCCAGTTGCCTGACGGCATCTACCTGCGCTCGGTCAAGCAGACCGACACCCGGGTGACGCTGGTCGGTTACGCGCAGTCGAACGCGCGGGTGTCGACGCTGATGCGCAACATCGAGAGCTCGCCCTGGCTCGAGAAGCCGGCGCTGGTCGAGATCAAGTCGGTGCAGCTGCCGAACGTCGCGGGGCGCGTGAACGAGTTCACGCTCAACCTCCAGGTCAAGCGCGCGGCGCCGCCCGAGATGGCGCCTGCCGCCGCGCCGGACAAGGCCGTTCCGGGCAAAGCCGTACCGGGCAAGACCGCGTCGACGCCGGCCGACACCCTTGCGGGAGCCAACGGATGACGCTCGACGATCTCCGCCGCCTCAACCTGCGCGACATCGGCAACTGGCCGCCGGCGCCGAAAATCGGGGTGCTCGCGCTCCTTTTCCTCGCCATCATCGCCGCCGGTGCGTTCCTCGACTGGAAGGACGGCTATCAGGCGCTCGACCAGTCCCGGGAGCAGGAGGCGAAGCTGAGGGAGCAGTATGCGTCAAAGAAAGCCAAGGCCATCAACTACGATCTGTACCGCCAGCAGCTGGCCGAGATCGAGCAATCGTTCGGCGCGCTGGTCAAGCAGTTGCCCAACCGCGCCGAGATGGATGCGCTGCTGACCGACATCAACCAGGCGGGTCTTGGGCGCGGCCTGCAGTTCGAGTTGTTCAAGCCCGCGGCCCAGGAGCGGATGGCCGATTTCTACGCCGAGCTGCCGATCAACATCCGGATCACCGGCAACTACCATGACATGGGCGCGTTCGCGAGCGACATCGCCCAGCTGCCGCGGATCGTCACGCTGAACGACGTCGCCATCGCCAACGACAAGGGCGTCCTCAGCATGGACGCCGTCGCCAAGACCTACCGTTATCTCGACGAAGAGGAGGTCGCCAGCCAGCGGCGCGCGGCCAAGCAAGCGAAGGAGGGCGGCAAGAAATGAAGCCTTGGCGGGCGCTCGGATTGACGGCGGTGCTGCTGCTGGCCGGCTGCGGCGGCGAGAGCCACCAGGATCTCCGCGCCTGGATGGCCGAGCAGGGCAAGGGGGTCAAGGGCAAGCTCGATCCGTTGCCGCAAATGAAGCCCTACGAGCCGTTCACGTACAACGCGTTCGACCTTTCCGATCCGTTCAAGCCGCGCAAGATCGAGCCGAATCGCGGCACCAGCAAGCTCGCGCCCGACACGTCCCGCCGCAAGGAACCGCTCGAGGCGTTTCCGCTCGAGTCGCTCACCATGGTCGGCTCGATGCAGCAGGGCAAGTCGAACTTCGCCCTGGTGCGAACCACGGAGCGGGATGTCTACCAGGTGCGCATCGGCAATTACCTCGGGCAGGACTACGGTGTCGTCACCGCGGTCACCGACAGTGAAATCCGACTCAAGGAGTTGGTACAGGACAGCGCCGGGGACTGGACCGAGCGGAACAGCACGCTGCAGTTGATCCAGGCCGACCCCAAGTCACAGGAGCGAAGAAAATGAGCGCGTTCGTTTGGATTGAATACGCCGCGAGCCGGGCCGCGATCGTGCGCGCGTGCGCGTTCCTGCTGGCCGCACTGGCGCTGGCCACGGCCGGCCCGGGCTCCGCGCAGACGGCCAACAGCATCGACTCGCTCACCGTCTCCAAGGGCACGTCGGGGCGCACCATCGTGCGTTTCACGCTGAAGGCCCCGCCGGCCAGCCCGCCCGCGGGCTTCGCGATCGCCAGCCCGGCGCGCGTCGCGCTCGACTTCCTGGACACCGGCAATGGCCTCGGCCGCACCGTGCAGGAGGTTGCCGATCCTGCGCTGCGCAGTGTGAATGTCGTGCAGGCGGGCAACCGGACGCGCGTGGTGCTGAACCTCAACAAGCCGCAGACCTTCGAAACGCAGGTCGACGGCAACGTGGTGCTGGTGACCCTCTTCGACCAGAGCGACTCGCTCGACGCCAAGACGCAGACGGTGCAGCGCTTTGCCGAGGCCAAGCCCGGCGACATCCAGCATTCGCTGCGCGACGTCGACTTCCGCCGCGGCACCAACGGCGAAGGGCGTGTCATCGTCGAACTGTCGGACAACGCGACCGGCATCGACATCCGCCAGCAGGGCAAGCTGCTGATCGTCGACTTCATCGGCACCTCGGTGCCGCGCAACCTGGAGCGCCGGCTCGACGTTCAGGATTTCGCCACGCCGGTGGTGAGCGTCGATACGCTGAGCCAGGGCGGCAATGCGCGGATGATCATCGAACCCCGGGGACTCTGGGAGCATTCCGCCTACCAGGCGGACAAGCGTTTCATTATCGAAGTGAAGCCGATCCAGGAAGACCCGAACAAGCTGACGCAGGGGACGCGGCAGGGCTACAAGGGCGACAAGCTGTCGCTCAACTTCCAGAATGTCGAGGTGCGCGCGGTGCTGCAGGTGATCGCCGATTTCACCGGGCTCAACATCATCACCAGCGATTCCGTGGGCGGCAACCTGACGCTGCGCCTGAAGGAGGTGCCGTGGGACCAGGCGCTCGACATCATCATGCAGACCAAGGGCCTCGACATGCGCAAGAACGGCAACATCGTTCTCATCGCGCCGCGCGAGGAACTGGCGCTGCGCGAAAAGCAGCAGCTCGAGAACGCGATCCAGATCAGCGCGCTCGAGCCCGTGATCCTGGAGTCGTTCCAGTTGAACTACATGAAGGCCGAGGACTTCAGGAAGATCCTGTCCACCAACACCCAGCAGCAGTTCGGCCTCGGCGCCGGACAGACCCGCACCACCGGTGGCGGGGGCTCGATCCTGTCCGATCGCGGCGTGGCGTTCGTCGATCCGCGCACCAACATCCTGTTCGTCCAGGACACCGCGTCGCGCCTCGAGGAGGTCCGCCGGATCATCCGCCTCCTGGACACGCCGATCCGGCAGGTGCAGATCGAGGCCCGCATCGTCATTGCCAAGGATTCGTTCAGCCGCCAGCTCGGCGTGCGCTTCGGCGTGCAGACCGGGGCGACGTTCAATCGCCGGTACGCGCTGGGCCAGGGCGGCAGCCTGTCCACGCAGCCGGTCGTCAGCTGCAGCGGCACCACGTGCACGCGCGAGACGCGCACGCAGACGCCGTACGAACTGGGGGCGGGCATTGCCAACGCCGGCTATTCCGACTCGCCGCAGCTCAACGTCAACCTGCCGATCGCGAACGCCGCGGGGGCGCTGGCGCTGACGCTGATCAACCTCGGCAGCGGCAACCTGATCAACCTCGAGCTGTCGGCGCTCGAGGCGGACAGCCGCGGCAAGGTGGTCTCCAGCCCGCGCGTGGTCACCGGCGACAACCAGAAGGCGGCGATCGAGCAGGGCACGGAAATCCCCTACACCACCGCGGGCGGGGTCGGCGTCCAGGCGACCACGCAGTTCAAGAAGGCGGTGCTGCGCCTCGACGTCACGCCGCAGATCACGCCGGACAACAAGATCATCATGAACGTCGAGATCCACAAGGATTCGGTCGGCCAGTTCGTGCCGCAGCAGGGTGGCGGCGCGGTGCCGTCGATCGACACCAAGAACGTGACTACGCAGATTTCCGTCAACAACGGCGACACCGCGGTCATCGGCGGCATCTACGAAGAGATCGTCAACAACGACGTCACCAAGGTGCCGTTCCTCGGCGACCTGCCGCTGTTCGGCTACCTGTTCAAGACCACCGGGCGGACCTCGGAGAAAACCGAGTTGCTGATTTTCCTGACGCCGCGCATCGTCAAGGAGACGGTGAACACGCTCCGCTAGGAACCTGTCGCCGCGCGCGACTCTCGTCGGGCGGGGTCGAATCCACTACAATGCCGCGGTGCAATTGCGCCGCGGCAACCTGTTTCTGGTGGGACTCCCAGGTTCGGGCAAATCGACGCTCGGCCGGCAGCTCGCCCGCCGGCTCGACAAGACGTTCGTCGACGCCGACCACGAGCTCGAGGCCGCGCTCGGCGTCACCATCGCGACCATCTTCGAGATCGAGGGCGAGGCCGGCTTTCGCGACCGCGAGGAAGCCGCGCTGGCCGCGATCGTCGCGCGCACGGACATCGTGCTCGCGACCGGCGGCGGCGCCGTCATCCGCGCCGCCAACCGCGAGCGGCTGAAGGCCAACGGCACCGTCGTCTACCTGCACGCCGAGCCGGCGATGGCGTGGCAGCGCGTCCGCAAAAGCGTCCATCGCCCGCTGCTCAACACGCCGGACAAGCTCGCGCGCCTCGAAGAGCTCTACCGGGAACGCGATCCGCTGTACCGCGAGGTGGCCGACCACGTCGTCGCCAACGATCGCGCGGCGCTGGCGCGCCTCACCGCCGAGCTCGAGGCCGGCCGGCTCGGCATCTCGGCCGGATGACGCGAATGCGCACCGTCACCGTCGCGCTCGCCGAGCGCAGCTATCCGGTCCACATCGGCGCCGGACTGCTGGCCGAAGCCGGCGCGCTCGTCCTGCCGCTGCTCGCGGCGCCGCGCTGCGTCATCGTCACCAATCCGGTCGTCGCGGCCCATTGGCTCCCGCCGCTGCGGGCGTCCCTGGCGGCGGCCGGCGTGGCGAACGAAACGATCGTCATCGCCGATGGCGAAACGCACAAGACGTGGGCGAGCCTCTACGATGTCCTCACGCGGCTCCTGGAGATCCGGACCGAGCGCACGACCACGCTGATCGCGTTGGGTGGCGGCGTCGTCGGTGACATTGCCGGGTTCGCCGCCGCGATCTATCAGCGCGGCATGCCGTTCGTGCAGGTGCCGACCACGCTGCTCGCGCAGGTCGACTCCTCCGTCGGCGGCAAGACCGGCGTCAACCACCCGCTCGGCAAGAACATGATCGGCGCCTTCCACCAGCCGCGCGCGGTGGTGATCGACACCGATTGCCTCGCGACGCTGCCGGACCGCGAGGTCGCGGCAGGGCTCGCCGAGGTGATCAAAACCGGCGCGATTCGCGATCGCGGGTTCTTCGACTGGCTCGACGCGAACATCGGGCGGCTGCAGGCGCGCGACGGCGAAGCGCTGACCCATGCGATTGCCGAGAGTTGCAGGATCAAGGCTGAAGTCGTGGCCGCCGACGAGCGCGAGAGCGGCGAGCGCGCGCTGCTCAATTTCGGCCACACGTTCGGCCACGCCATCGAGACCGGCGCCGGGTACGGCGAGTGGCTGCATGGCGAGGCGGTGGCCGCCGGCATGGCGATGGCGGCGGCGCTGTCGGCGCGGCTGTCCCTGTTGCCGGCGGCTGATGCCGAGCGGCTCGTCGCGCTCATCCGCCGCGCGCGGCTCCCGGTCGATCCGCCGCGCTTCGGCGCCGACCGCTACCTCGCGCTGATGAGCCACGACAAGAAGGTGGTCGCCGGCGCACTGCGCTTCGTCCTGTTGCGCGCTCTCGGCGACGCCTTCGTTACCGCCGACGTGCCGCCGGCCGATCTGCGCGCGATCCTGCCGTAACCCGGGCAGGTCGCCGGTCGGCCGCGGACGGGTTACGACTACGGCGGTGTAGCGGTGGCACAGGCGATCGTCCGGGTGCTGGTCTTCTTCGGATTGCTCGAGTCGATGAAACTCACCGTCACACCTGGCCCGCCCGCTTGCATTGCGACGCGGAATGCGCCGCCGGACTTGCGGACGATCGCCGGCGTACTGAAGACAGGCGGAATCGCGCTTGGATTGTCGCTGGCGGTGATGACTGGCAGGCCGCTGGTGGAGGTCGGCGTAACGAAGGCGTTATACGGCGGTGTTCCCCCGGTGATTATGAAGTCGACGTTGCGTGCGCCGACCGCGCAATCGTAGGTGATGGCCCCAGGCACGATCGCCAGGTCGGGCGGCGGCGTCGCGACGGGTCTCGTTTCCGTGCCGGGGAGATTGAAGAGCTGCGCCGTCGTCTGCCGCCCCGTGGCGTCGAGGATCGAGAACGTCTGTGGATTGACACAGGTGCCGTTGGTGACGGCCTCGAACAATCCGCCCGCCGCGTTCACGATCGCCGAGGTTCCGGCCACGCCGGACGTGCCGATGACACTCGAAGCGGTCGGGAATGCCTGCGTGACCCGGTAAGGCGGCGTGCCTCCGTAGATGAAGTAGTCGACCCTGAAGCCCTGACTGCAGTCGTCGACGAAAGCGCCCGTGATCGTCGCTTCCCCCGGAACGACCGTGAGGATCGTCGCGCCGTCGGTCCGCTGCTGGATCAGGAAGTCGCCGGTCACCTGCTGGCCCGACGTGATGTCGGTGGCCCGGATCTGCGCCGGTTGGGTCGGCGCATCGACATTGGCGCGGATGATGACCTGCGCGTTGCCGCCGGCATCGGAGGTGACGGTCACCGTCGGCACCGACGCTCCGGAGCCGGTGGCGGCGATCGCGTACGGTCCCGCCACCACGTCGAAGCGTACCTGCCGTCCCGGTGCGGCGCCGCCGCCGGGAAGTTGCAGCGTCACCGTCGCGGTGCCGGTCTGCCCCGAGCAGATGGCATTGGGGTTGACGCTGGTCACGCAGTCGGCGAAGTTCGGCTTGATCGTCAGCGCGTTGAGCAAGGGTGCCGCGCGCACCGTGATTGCGGCGGTGGCGGTCTTGTTGGCGGAGTCCTGGATGGTCAGCGTGACGGCGGTGTCCACGCTCACGTTGGTCGCGACGAGTGGTACGGCGGCACCCGCGACCGGCTGCGTCACCGGCAGTACCGCCGGGTTGCTCGAGAACGCGAAGTAGGGCGGTACGCCGCCGGTCACGAACACCGAGGTGGGCACGCCCGAAAAGACGACCACGGCCGCCGGCAGCACGGCCAGCGTCGGTGGCGGCGCCGAAGGTTCGGGCTGGACAAGGACGCCGACGGCGACGACCTGTCCGGCCGAGTCCTGGACGGTGATGACGACGCTGGTATCGGCAGCCACGCCGGCGGCGACCAGCACGATCGAATTGCCGGCGACCGCCTGATTGACCGGCACCACCGCCGGGTTGCTGGAATACGCCTTGAATGGGGCCAGGCCACCGGAGATGGTCAGCGTGACCGGCACGCCCTTCGAGGTGACGATGCTGGTCGGCAGCACGACCAGCGGCCCCGCCGCCGCCGCTTTGGGGTGAACGGTGACGCTGACGGGCACGCTCTGCGCGACGGAATCCTGGATGGTAATGACGACGCCGGTGTCGGCGGCTACAGTGGTGGCGAGCAGATTGACGGTCGTCCCCGACACGTTCTGGGTGACGGGCAGCACCGCGGTGTTGCTCGAAAACGCGCGATAAGGCGGCACGCCGCCGGAAACGGTCAATTGCGCCGCGATCGTCGAATACACGTCGACGGGCGAGGGCAGCACCACGAGCGGCGGCGGTGGCGAGACGGGTCCGGGAAGAACGGTGACCTCCGCCGTTACCGACGTCCCGGCGGAATCCTGGATTGTCAGTGTGACGAGCGTGGTGCTGTTGACGGTCGCGGCCAACAGCGTGACCGTGTTGCCGGGCAGCGACTGGGTCACCGGCAACAGTGCCGAATTGCTGGAAAACGCGCGGTACGGGGCGATGCCGCCGGAAAGGGTCAGCGTCGACGCGACCTGCGAATAGATCGTCGGCGCCGACGGGAACAGGGTCAGCGCCGGAATGGGCGCAGGCGGTGTAGCGAACTGGTTGTTCGGCGCGCCGCTGCCGCCACCACATGCACTCAGCACGAAGACCCCGGCGAAAGCGACGAGGCCGGCGAGGCGTCGGAGCCACGTAGCGTACGGGTGGTTTGCCGTCATGATCGAATTCCTGATGATGTTGTCCTAAATGTGACTGAAGGCCGCGCGCTTTTGGACATTGCAACAAGCATCTAGCCAATCTTGTTGAGATTAAAGCCTAAGAAGGGCCTCGGCGCAAGTACTTTGCCGTTCGAAATCCCGCGAGCGACGGTGGGTGTTGCGGCGGTGCCCACGCCATTGCGCGGCGGTGCCTTGCCGCAATGCAGCATCACGGCTACGATAGCAAGCTTTCGCTGCGCAACGGCGAAACCGGGTCCGTGGCGGCGAATTCGCCGCGGTACCCACGTCCATCGTCACCGGTGAGGTCCCTCGTGGAACAGGAATCTGCAGTTCAACGGCAAATGCCCCCGGTTCGCCAGGGGCTCTACGACCCTGCGAACGAGCATGATGCCTGCGGTCTCGGCTTCATCGCCCACATCAAGGGCGACAAGAGCCATGCGATCGTCACGCAGGGACTGGCGATCCTGAAGAACCTCACCCATCGCGGCGCGACCGGCGCCGACCCGCTGCAGGGGGACGGCGCCGGCATCATGATCCAGCTCCCGGATGCCTTCCTGCGCAAGGTCTGCGGGCAGCGCGGGTTGACGCTGCCTGCCCTCGGCCGCTACGGCGTCGGCATGGTCTTCCTGCCCAAGGAACCCGCTTCGCGGATGGCTTGCGAGCAGGAGATCGAGCGCGCGATCGGCAGCGAAGGCCAGATCCTCCTCGGCTGGCGCGACGTCCCCACCGACAACAGCGGGCTGTCGTCGCGGACGCAGGAGGTGGAGCCGGTGATCCGCCAGGTCTTCATCGCGTCGGGCAGTCACGCCATGGACCAGGACGCGCTCGAGCGCAAGCTCTACATCATCCGCAAGAAGTCCGGCCATGCGATCCAGGCGCTGCACCTCACGCACGGCAAGGAGTTCTACGTGCCGTCGATGTCGTCGCGGACCATCGTCTACAAGGGCATGCTGCTGGCGCACCAGGTCGGCGAGTATTTCCTCGACCTCGAGGACGAGACGATGGTGTCGGCGCTGGCGCTGGTGCACCAGCGTTTCTCGACCAACACGTTTCCGACGTGGGATCTCGCGCATCCGTTCCGGCTCGTCTGCCACAACGGCGAGATCAACACGCTGCGCGGCAACGTCAACTGGATCCGCGCGCGGCAGCACGGCATCGCGAGCACCCTGCTCGGCGCCGATCTCGACAAGATCTGGCCGCTGATCTACGACGGCCAGTCCGATTCCGCCTCGTTCGACAACGCGCTCGAGCTGCTGGTGATGGGCGGCTACCCGCTCGCGCACGCGATGATGCTGATGATCCCCGAGGCGTGGGCCGGCAACCCGCTGATGGACGACGACCGGCGGGCGTTCTACGAGTATCACGCGGCGCTGATGGAGCCGTGGGACGGCCCCGCGGCGATGGCGTTCACCGACGGCCGGCAGATCGGCGCGACGCTCGACCGCAACGGCCTGCGGCCGGCGCGCTACATCGTCACCGACGACGACTACGTGATCATGGCCTCGGAAGTCGGCGTGCTCGACATCCCCGAGCGCAAGATCGTCAGGAAGTGGCGGCTGCAGCCCGGCAAGATGCTGCTGGTCGACACCGAGCAGGGCCGGATCATCGACGACGACGAGCTGAAGCGCACGCTCGCCACGGCCAAGCCTTACCGCGAGTGGATCGACCGCTCGCGCGTCGCGCTCGACACCCTGCCCGAACCGGCGCCCCCGCAGCGCTCGGCGGTGCCGCTGCTCGACCGCCAGCAGGCGTTCGGCTACACGCAGGAAGACCTCAAGGTCATCCTCGCGCCGATGGCGGAAACGGGCGAGGAGCCGACGGGATCGATGGGCAACGACGCCGCGCTGCCCGTCCTGTCGTCGCGGCCCAAGGTCATCTACGCCTACTTCAAGCAGCTGTTCGCGCAGGTCACGAACCCGCCGATCGATCCGATCCGCGAGGAACTGGTGATGTCGCTCGTCACCTTCATCGGGCCGCGGCCGAACCTGCTCGGGATCGACGAGGCGGAGCCCGCGATGCGGCTCGAGGCGGACCAGCCGGTGCTGACGGCCGACGCGATGGAGAAGATCCGCCACATCGCGCTGTTCACCGGCGGCGCGTTCAAGGCGTACGAGCTCGACATCTGCTATCCCGCGGCGTGGGGTGCGGACGGCATGGAGGCGGCCCTCGCGTCGCTGTGCGCGCAGGCCGAGGACGCGGTCCATCTCGGCCACAACGTCCTCGTCGTTTCGGACCGCCGGGTCGCGCCGGACCTGCTGCCCATTCCGGCGCTGCTGGCGACGGCGGCCGTGCACCAGCACCTCGTGCGCAAGGGCCTGCGCACCAGCACCGGCCTCGTCGTCGAGACCGGCTCGGCGCGCGAAGTGCACCACTTCGCGTTGCTCGCCGGCTACGGCGCCGAGGCGATCCACCCGTACCTCGCGCTGGAGACGCTGGCGTCGCTCGCGGAGGCCGTGCCCGGCGCCTTGCCGGAGGAATCCGCGTACCGCTTCGTCAAGGCGATCTGCAAGGGGTTGAACAAGGTGATGTCGAAGATGGGCATCTCCACGTACCAGTCCTACTGCGGCGCGCAGATCTTCGAGGCCGTGGGGCTGCAGAAGGAATTCGTCGACAAGTACTTCACCGGCACGGCGAGCAACGTCGAAGGCATCGGCCTCTTCGAGATCGCCGAGGAAGCGGCGCGCACGCACGAGCAGGCGTTCGGCGCCGACCCGCTGCTGCGCTCGGCGCTCGACGCCGGCGGCGAATACCAGTACCGCGTCCGCGGCGAGGACCACCTGTGGACGCCGGACTCGATCGCCAAATTGCAGCACGCGACGCGCGCGCGGAGCTACGCGACCTACAAGGAGTACGCGGCGCTGATCAACGACCAGACGCAGCGGATGCTGACGCTGCGCGGCCTGTTCGAGTTCCGCTTCGCGCCGACGCCGGTGCCGCTGGAGGAAGTCGAGCCCGCCGCCGAGATCGTCAAGCGCTTCGCGACCGGCGCGATGAGCCTGGGCTCCATCTCGACCGAGGCGCACACGACGCTCGCCATCGCGATGAACCGGATCGGGGGCAAGTCCAACACCGGCGAGGGCGGCGAGGATGCCCGGCGCTATCTGCCGATCGCGAAAGGCGAGACGCTCAAGTCGCGGATCGACACCGTGGTCGTCGACGTGCCGGTGAAGGAAAACGATTCGCTGCGCTCGAAGATCAAGCAGGTCGCGTCCGCCCGCTTCGGCGTGACCGCGGAATACCTGGTCAACGCCGACCAGCTGCAGATCAAGATGGCGCAGGGCGCGAAGCCCGGCGAAGGCGGCCAGCTCCCCGGCCACAAGGTCTCCGAGTACATCGCGCAGCTGCGTTACTCGGTGCCCGGGGTCGGCCTGATCTCGCCGCCGCCGCATCATGACATCTACTCGATCGAGGACCTCGCGCAACTGATCCACGATCTGAAGAACGCCAATTCGCAGGCGTCGATATCGGTCAAGCTCGTCTCCGAGGTCGGTGTGGGCACCGTCGCCGCCGGCGTGGCCAAGGCCAAGGCCGATCACGTGACGATCGCCGGGCACGACGGCGGCACCGGCGCGTCGCCGCTCTCGTCGATCAAGCACGCGGGCGCGCCGTGGGAGCTGGGGCTTGCCGAAACGCAGCAGACGCTGGTGCTGAATCGCCTGCGCGGCCGCATCGCCGTGCAGGTGGACGGCCAGCTCAAGACCGGCCGCGACGTCGTGGTCGGCGCGCTGCTGGGCGCCGACGAATTCGGCTTCTCGACGGCGCCGCTGGTGGTCGCGGGCTGCATCATGATGCGCAAGTGCCACCTCAACACCTGTCCGGTCGGCATCGCGACGCAGAACCCGGAACTGCGCCGGAAGTTTTCCGGGCAGCCCGAGCACGTCATCAATTTCTTCTTCTTCGTGGCGGAAGAAACGCGCGAGCTGATGGCCAGCCTCGGCATCCGCAAGTTCGACGACCTGATCGGCCGCTCCGACCTTCTCGACATGCGGCGCGGCATCACCCACTGGAAGGCGAAAGGGCTCGACTTCAGCCGCATCTTCTTCCAGCCGCGGATGCCGCCCGAGGTGGCGCGCCACCGCTGCGAGACGCAGGATCACGGCCTCGAGCGCGCGCTCGACCACCAGCTGATCGCAGGGGCGGCGCCGGCCCTGGAGAGCCGGCAGCCGGTGCGAATGAGTCACCGGATCCGCAACGCCCACCGCTCCGTCGGCGCGATGCTGTCCGGCGCGGTCGCGCGGAAATACGGCCATGCGGGCTTGCCCGAGGACACGATCCACGTGGCGTTCGAGGGCATCGCCGGGCAGAGCTTCGGCGCGTTTCTCGCGCGCGGCGTCACGTTCGAGCTGCAGGGCGCGACCAACGACTATGTCGGCAAGGGGCTCTCCGGCGGGCGCATCGTCGTCTACCCGGACCCGACCTGTCCGGCGAAGCCCGAGGACAACATCGTCGTCGGCAACACCGTGATGTATGGCGCGATCGCCGGCGAATCGTATTTCCGAGGTGTCGCCGGCGAGCGCTTCTGCGTGCGCAATTCGGGGGCGACGGCGATCATCGAGGGCGCCGGCGACCACGGCTGCGAATACATGACCGGCGGCACCGTGGTCGTGCTGGGGCGCACCGGACGCAACTTCGCCGCGGGCATGAGCGGCGGCATCGCGTACGTGTATGACGATGACGGCACCTTCAGCCGCCGTTGCAACGGCGCGATGGTGACGCAGGAACCGGTGCTGGCGGAGGCCGACCAGGCGCAGGCGGACAAGGAGCTCGCGGCCGCGGGCAAGCCCCGGTTGCGGCACGCCGGCCGGCCGGACGAGGCGATCCTGCGCGAGCTGGTCGAGCGGCACCTGCGCTTCACTGGCAGCACGCGCGCGCTGGCGATCCTCGACAACTGGGACGCCGCGCGCCGCAAATTCGTCAAGGTGTTTCCGAACGAGTACAAGCGCGCACTGGGCGAGCTGTACGCAAAGCAGGCAGCCGCGAAGTCCGCAGCGCCCGCGAAGCAGCGGGAGGCCGCTTGAGCAGGCGCGGACTTGCCCGCTCCGCGGGCGCGCAGATTACGCAACGGCGACACCCCAAAGGTGCGCGAATGATCGGACACGGCGAGGAGGCCGCGTAGATGGGCAAGATCACCGGCTTCATGGAGCTGCAGCGCATCCAGGAGGTCGCGCTGCCAGTCGCCGAGCGCGTGCGGAACTACCGCGAATTCGTGCTGGCGCTCACCGATGACGCCGCCGCGAAGCAGGGCGCGCGCTGCATGGACTGCGGCATCCCGTTCTGTCAGAGCGGATGCCCGGTCAACAACGTCATTCCCGACTGGAACGACCTCGTCTACCGGCAGCAGTGGCGCGCCGCGCTCGACGTTCTGCATTCGACGAACAACTTCCCCGAGTTCACCGGCCGGGTCTGTCCCGCGCCGTGCGAAACGGCGTGCACGCTCAACATCAACAACGATCCGGTCGGCATCAAGTCGATCGAGCACTTCATCATCGACAAGGGGTGGGAGGAAGGCTGGGTCGTTCCGCAACCCCCGCCGGCGAAGACCGGCAAGCGCGTCGCCGTGGTCGGTTCCGGCCCGGCGGGCCTCGCCTGCGCGCAGCAGCTCGCCCGCGCCGGGCACGACGTGGTCGTGTTCGAGAAGAACGACCGCATCGGCGGGCTCCTGCGCTACGGCATTCCCGATTTCAAGATGGAAAAGCACCTGATCGACCGCCGGATGGCGCAGATGTCGATCGAGGGCGTCGAGTTCCGGCCCAACGTCAACGTCGGCGCGGACCTGCCGGTCGGAGAGCTCCTCGCCGAGCACGATGCCGTCGTTCTGGCCGGCGGCGCCGAGCTGCCGCGCGACCTGCCCGTCCCCGGCCGCGAGCTTGCGGGCGTCCACTTCGCCATGGAGTTCCTGCCGCAGCAGAACCAGGTCGTGGCCGGCGAGGCAGTGGCCAAGCAGATCGTGGCGACCGGCAAGCATGTCGTGGTGATCGGCGGCGGCGACACCGGCTCCGATTGCGTCGGGACGTCGAACCGCCACGGCGCGAAATCCGTCACCCAGTTCGAGCTGCTGCCGCAGCCGCCGGAACACGAGGACAAGCCGCTGGTATGGCCCTACTGGCCGGTGAAGCTGCGCACGTCGTCGTCGCAGGAAGAGGGCTGCCAGCGGGATTGGGCGGTGGCGACCAAGCGCCTTGCCGGGAAGGACGGCAAGGTGCAGCAGCTCGTCGCCGCGCGCGTCGAATGGCAGAAGGGCGCGGACGGCCAGCTGAAGATGGTCGAGATGCCCGGCACCGAGTTCGAGCTCCCGGCCGACCTCGTGCTGCTCGCGATGGGCTTCGTCGGCCCGGCGCAGGCCGGTCTGGTCGAGCAGGCCGGCGTCGCGCGCGACCCGCGCAGCAACGTCCGGGCGAACGTCGACGACTACCGGACGTCGGTGGCGAAGGTCTTCGCCGCCGGCGACATGCGGCGCGGCCAGTCGCTCGTCGTGTGGGCGATCCGCGAAGGCCGTCAATGCGCCCGCGCCGTCGACCTGCACCTGATGGGCGTCAGCGAGCTGCCGCGATAGGATGAAGCGCGATCGCACGACATGCGTAGCCCGGGTTGAGCGAAGCGAAACCCGGGTGGTTGCGGCAATGGCCACGACTTCCCCGGGTTTCGCTTCGCTCAACACCGGGCTACGCGCTGAGATGACTGGGCACTGAATGTCAGCCATCGTAACTCTCGATCTCACCGGCTGGCGCCCGGCGCTCACGCCGGAGGCGCAGCAGTCTGCCGTGCGCGCGCTGGAGGACGGCGGCGTGCTGGTGCTGCCGCACGTCAACTTCGCCCTGACGCCGGCGGAGCGGCGGTTCCTGGCGCCGGACTGGTCGGACGGCCGGAGCAAGAACATCAGCGTCGATGGCGCGCGGCTCAAGGGCGCGCGTGGGACAACGACCGATCGCGCCGAGCTGGGCGCCATGATCACGCGCTTCGCGACGCAGGCGGGAGGCGTCGTCACCACGCTGTTCCCGCGTTACGCACCGTACGTCAAGCGCGCGCGCACCAGCTACCGCCCGCAGCCCGCAGTCGGCCGCGACGTTTCTTGGCGCAAGGACGATTCGCGCCTGCACGTCGACGCCTTTCCGTCGCGACCGAGCCGCGGCGAGCGCATCCTGCGCGTGTTCTCCAACATCAACCCGGCCGCGGACCGCGTCTGGCGCGTCGGCGAGCCGTTCGAGACGATGGCGCGGACGCTGCTGCCGCGGGTCGGGCGCCTCGTCCCCGGCGTGGCGGCGGCGCTCGCGGCGCTGCGCGTGACCCGTGGCCGGCGCACCGAATACGACCACCTGATGCTGGGCCTGCACGACCAGGCCAAGGCCGACCCCGCCTACCAGAAGCAATGCGCACAGCAAGTCGTGCGCTTTGCTCCCGGGACGACGTGGCTGTGCTTCTCGGATCAGGTGATGCATGCCGCCGTTTCCGGGCAGTACATGCTCGAACAGACCATCCACCTGCCGGTCGCAGCGCTGTACGATCCCGCGCGCTCGCCTCTGGCCATCCTCGAACGTCTCACCGGCCGCGCGCTGGCGCCGGCAGGTTAGGCCCGGCGCCGCACGTCCCGCAGACCCTCGCCGCCGCGAGCCGGCGCTCCCACCATGCCCACTCCCAAGAACGACACGCTGTTGCGCGCTCTCCGGCGCGAGCCGACCCCCTACACGCCGGTCTGGCTGATGCGGCAGGCGGGCAGGTACCTGCCCGAATACAACGTGACGCGCGCGCGGGCGGGGAGCTTCATGGCGCTCGCCCAATCGCCGGCGCTCGCCACCGAAGTGACGCTGCAGCCGCTCGCCCGTTTTCCGCTGGACGCCGCGATCCTGTTTTCGGACATTCTGACGGTGCCGGACGCCATGGGCCTGGGACTGGATTTCGCCGCCGGCGAGGGTCCGCGATTCGCGCGCACGGCTGCCGACGAGGCCGCGATCGGGGCGCTGGAGGTCCCCGACATGGCGAAGCTGCGCTACGTCTTCGACGCCGTCGCCGAAATCAAGCGGGCGCTCTGCGGAAGCGTGCCGCTGCTCGGGTTCGCCGGCAGCCCGTTCACGCTGGCCTGCTACATGATCGAAGGCTCCGGCAGCGCGGACTTCGCCTCCGTGCGCAAGATGGTCTGCGCCCGCCCCGATCTGCTGCGGCGCCTCGTCGACCTCAACGCGCGGGCGGTCGCCGCGTATCTCAACGAGCAGATCGCGCAGGGGGCCGATGCGGTGATGGTGTTCGACACCTGGGGCGGATTGCTGTCCACGGCGGCGTACCGCGCGTTCTCGCTCGGCTCGATGACGAGCGTGCTCGCGGCACTGAAGCCGGGTCCGGACGGCCGCAAGGTGCCGACGATCGTCTTCACCAAGGGCGGCGGTCAGTGGCTGGAAGATCTCGCGGCGTCCGGCGCCGACGCGGTCGGCCTCGACTGGACCGTCGACATCGCCCGTGCGCGGCGCGACATCGGCGCGCGTGTCGCGCTGCAGGGGAACCTCGACCCTGTCGTGCTGCTGACCGATCCTGCCACGGTGGCCCGCGCAACGGCGGCGGTCGTCCGGGCAGCGGGGCCCGCGCCCGGGCACATCTTCAATCTCGGTCACGGCATCATGCCGGCGACGCGTCCCGAGAACGTCGCGGCGCTGGTGGCCGCCGTGCACGAGGAATCCCGCGCAGCCCGCGCTGCGCCTTGATTCGCACGGGCCGTGCCTCGGGAAAGGGCCGCCAACCCGCACCGGGATTCGCTTTGCAGGGCCTTGACAAGCGCGGAAATCGCGTTCTCGCCCGGAGAACTTATGCACACCGGATTGTCAAGTGCCGCGGTTTCGCCGCCGCTGGCGGAACCCTCTGGGAAGGCCGATGCAAGTCTTTGAATGCAAAAGGGAAAAAAAGTCTGCTTATTGCGGGCGCCCGGGACCGTGAGCAGCGATGCGACGAACGCGTGATGGAAAAAACCGGTCGTTACGCACAAAGTTATCCACAAGCCTTGTGAGTCATTTTTGCGGTTCGTTACAAAGCAATGACTTGGGTTGTTTTTCTCGCATGACTAATGAAGTTCGCGGAGGCCGGGGAACGATGCGCGGACACCGGCGGCGGACTGCGGAGCGCTCGTGACGATCGCTCGCGTTGCCTTGCCCGTCGCGCGGCACGCGCTGTTCGACTACTGGGTGCCGGCGGGTCTCTGCGTGGATCGCGGGACGGTTGTGCGCGTGCACTTTGCGCGGCGCGCGCTGATCGGCGTCGTCGTCGAAGTGGGTGAGGCGACCGACGTCGCGCACGACAAGCTGCAGCCCCTCGGCGAGATCGTCGCCGGGGTCCGCGTGCCGCCCGAGCTGCTGGCGCAGGGCGAGTTCGTTGCGCGCTATTACCAGGAACCACTCGGGCAGGTCCTGGCGCAGATGGTTCCGCCGCAGGGCACCGGAAAATCACCGGCCCACCCGCGGCGAGTCACGTTGGCGGCGGCGACCGAGCCGTGCGCAACGGCCGCTGCGCTGCCGGCCGCCAACGCCGACCAGGAGCGCGCGGCGACCGCCGTCATCGCCACCCACGGCACGTTCGCGCCGACGCTGCTGCAGGGGATCACGGGCAGCGGCAAGACCGAGGTCTATCTCGCGGCGGCCGCCGCGGCGATCGGCGCGGGCGGGCAGGTGCTGCTGCTGGTCCCGGAAATCAACCTCACGCCGCAACTCGCGGCGCGAATCGCCGCGGCCCTGCCGGGCCGGCGCACGGTGATCCTGCACAGCCGTCTTGCGGCCGGCGAGCGCCGGCGTGCGTGGGCGGCGGCGGCGCAGGGCGAGGCGGATCTCGTGCTCGGGACGCGCCTCGCCGTCTTCGTGCCGCTGCCGCGGCTCGCGCTGGTCGTCGTCGACGAAGAGCAGGATCCGTCGTACAAGCAGCAGGACGGCGTTCGCTATCACGGGCGCGACGTCGCGATCTGGCGTGCGCGGCACGCGCGGGTGCCGATCGTGCTCGGCAGCGCCACGCCGTCGCTCGAGACGCTGGTGCGGGCGCAGCGCGGCGACTACGGGTGGCAGACGCTGCCCCGGCGCGCGGTGACGCCGGCGCGCCTGCCCGCAATCGTGTTCGCGCCGAACCGGGACGAGGGCGGCATCGAGGGCATGGGCGCGCCGCTGGTGGCGGCGATCGAAACACGGCTTGCCCGAAGCGAGCAGTCGCTGGTCTTCATCAATCGCCGCGGCTTCGCGCCGTCGCTGCTCTGCGCGGCCTGCGGCTGGCAGGCCGGCTGCCCGCGCTGCAGCGTGCGGCTGGTCGTCCACCGCGACGCGCGCGAGCTCCGCTGTCACCATTGCGGCCACGCCGAGCGCCTGCCGCGCGCGTGCCCCGAGTGCGGCAACGTCGACCTGCTGCCGCTCGGCCACGGCACCCAGCGCCTCGCCGCTGCGCTGGCGGCGCGGTTTCCGGCGGCGCGCATCGTGCGCATCGATCGCGACAGCACGCAGAAGAAGGGCGCGTTCGCGGCGATGCGCGACGACATCCACGCCGGCGAGGTCGACATCCTGGTCGGCACGCAGATGCTCGCGAAGGGACACGATTTTCCGCGCCTCACGCTGGTGGGGGTGCTGGGCGCCGACAACGCGCTCTACAGTGCCGACTTCCGGGCCACGGAGCGGCTCGCGGCGCTGCTGTTCCAGGTGACCGGTCGCGCCGGCCGTGCCGACTTGCCGGGCGAAGTGATCGTGCAGACCGACTTCCCGGCGCACGCGCTCTACCGCGCGCTCGCCCGCAACGACTACGATGGCTTCGCCGTGACGCTCCTCGCGGAGCGGCGCGTCACCGGCCTGCCGCCGTTCGGGCATCTCGCGCTGCTGACCGCCGAGTCGCCGCGGCGTCCCGATGTCGACGCCTTTCTCGCCGCCGCGCGCGAGGCGGGCGACGCCCTGGCTCGCGGCGAGGAGACGGGGGTCGAGATCTTTCCACCGGTGCCCTCCGGGCTCGCCCGCCGCGCCGGCCTCGAGCGCGGACAGGTGCTCGCCCACAGCGCGGAGCGCGGTGCGCTGCAGCGACTGCTGCCGCACTGGCGCGAAGCGATCGAGGCGCTCCCCGGCCGCAGCGTGCGCTGGGCGCTGGACGTCGATCCTTCGAGCCTCGGCTAGCGCCGCGAGCGGCTATAATCCTCTGCTTTTGTCCGCGCGACGCCCGCTTTCGGCGACACCCCGTGACCGACGTCAAAACCGAACTCGAAGCCTGGATTGCCGCCGCCGTTGCCGCGGTCGCGCCGGAACACGCCCCCCCCGCGATCGTTCTCGAGCGGCCGAAACAGGCGCAGCACGGTGACTACGCGTCGAACGCCGCGCTGCAGCTGGCCAAGCGGCTGCAGCGCAAGCCGCGCGAGGTGGCGCAGGCGCTCGTCGCGGCGCTGCCCCCCTCGCGCTGGGTCGCGAAAACCGAGATCGCGGGCGCCGGATTCATCAACGTGTTCGTGTCGCCGGCGGCGCGCCAGTCGGTCGTCGCGAGGATACTCGCCGAGCGCGATGCCTTCGGGCGCGCCACGGCGTGGCAGGGCCGGCGGGTGATGGTCGAGTTCGTGTCGGCCAACCCCACCGGTCCGCTGCACGTCGGCCACGGCCGGCAGGCGGCGCTGGGCGACGCGATCGCCAACCTGCTGCAATGGCAGGGGGCGGAGGTCACGCGCGAGTTCTACTACAACGACGCCGGCCAGCAGATCCAGAATCTGGCGATCTCGGTGCGCGCGCGGGCGCAGGAACTGCTGGGCGAGCACGCGACGTTCCCCGAGGACGGCTACCGCGGCGAGTACATCCGCGAGCTGGCGCAGCGTTACCTCGATGAAATCGGCCATGACCTCGGTGACATCGAAACGATCCGCCGCTTCGCGGTCGCCGAATTGCGCAAGGAGCAGGATGCCGATCTCGCGGCCTTCGGCGTGGCATTCGACCATTACTACCTCGAGAGTTCGCTCTACGAGACGGGCCGCGTCGATGCGACGGTCGGGCACCTGGCCGCGTCGGGCAAGACGTACGCGCTGGACGGCGCGCTGTGGCTGAAGACCACCGATTACGGCGACGACAAGGACCGCGTGATGCGCAAGTCCGACGGCGGCTACACCTACTTCCTGCCCGACGTCGCCTACCACGTGACGAAGTGGGAGCGCGGCTTCGACAAGGCCGTCAACGTCCAGGGGTCCGATCACCACAGCACCGTCGTGCGCGTTCGCGCGGGGCTGCAGGCGCTCGGCCTCGGCATCCCGGAGGGCT
>Ga0315278_10000793_pt1 | contig 27221 bp, 21 predicted proteins | sample YL17G06_0_MG_FD_203880 | JGI IMG/M metagenome (GOLD analysis project Ga0315278, IMG submission 203880) | Sediment microbial communities from Yellowstone Lake, YNP, Wyoming, USA - YL17G06_0 | ecosystem: Environmental > Aquatic > Freshwater > Lake > Sediment | place: USA: Wyoming | collected... | reverse complement strand
CTGGCGGTCGATGCGGCGCGAACGGTTGCGCATCGTCGCGATCACGTGCAAGCCGCCGTTCGCGGCGGCGGCCGGGTCGAGTTTGATGTCGGTGCCGCGGCCGGCGATGTTGGTCGCCACCGTCACCATGCCGGCCTGGCCGGCGCGCGCTATGCGCTGCGCCTCGTCGGCGTCTTGCACTGCGTTCAGCAACTGGTGCGCGATGCTGCTTGCGTGCAGCAGCGCCGACAGGTGCGCCGAGTCGCCGACGCTGTCGGTGCCCACGAGCACCGGCCGGCCGGCCGCGGCGTGCTCGCGCACCGAAGCCAACACCGCGTCCCACTTGTGCCCTGCGTCGACGAAACAAACCTCGCGCTGGATCAGCCTTCGGTTCGGGCGCGACAGCGGCACGCGTTTCACTGCCGCGTTGTACGCCACGCGCAGTTCGTGGCGCGCTTCGAGCAGCGTACCGCTCATGCCGCAGAGCTGCAGGTAGCGCGGAAAGAAGCGCTGGTAGGTGATTTGCGCGGCGGTCACGGTCGGCGCGCTGGGCTTGAGGCCTTCCTTGATCTCGACCATCGCCTGCAACGCACCCTGCCACTGCCGGCCGTCGGCGATGCGGCCGGTGAGCTCGTCGATCAACTGCAGCTTGGCGCCGACGATCACGTACTCGCGGTCGCGCCGAAACAGCAAGCGCCCGGCGAGCGCGGCCTCGACCAGCTCGCACGCGCGGCGCGCGGGCACGAGCACGCCGCTCGCACCTTTGACGGCGGCGCCGACGCGCTCGCGGCCGGCGGCGCTGAGCGTCACGGCGCGGCGCTCCGGCAGCAGCGTGTAGTCGCGCTGGCGCTGCAGCGTGCAAGCGATTTGATAGGCGTGCCGGTAGCCGCTGACGTCGAGCGCGTGCGACGGCGCCGCCAGGATCAGCGGCATCACCGCTTCATCGAGCAGGATGCTGTCGGCCTCGTCGACGAGGCAGAAGTAAAGCCCCGGCAGCGCCGCGGCGGCGGCGCCCGGCGCCGCGCCTGGCGCGGCGCGATCCTGCTCGGCCAGCGCCTGCGCGCGCAGCACCCGCGAATCGCGCTCGCCGCGCAGCGAAAGATGGTCGCGCAGGTAGTCGAACACGAGTTCGCGCGCGGTGCTGTAGACGATGTCGTGGCGCCACGCCAGCGCGCGCGCGCTCGGCTTGGACACAGACGTGACGCAGGCGCTGCTCAGGCCGAGCGCGCTAAAGAAGGGCGCGAGCGTGTCGCGGTCGCGCTGCACCAGGTAGTCGTTCGCGGTCAGCACATGCACCGGTGCGCCGCCGAAGCTCGCGACCGCGGCCGCGAGCGCTGCGGTCAGTGTCTTGCCTTCGCCGGTGGCCATCTCGACCAGCCTGCCGCTCAGCATCAGCCACGCCGCGAGCACCTGCGTGGCGTAGGGTGACATTCCCAGCGTGCGCTGCATCACCGCGCCCGCGAGCGCAAGCGCTTCGGCGGTGGCGGCCGGGCTCGCGCGGCGGCGCCGCAATCGGGCGCGCACTTTGTCGATGTGTCGTGCCAGTTCGAGACTGTTGATGCCGACCAGGCGCTCGCGCGCCGTGTCGAAGGCAGCCGCCACATCGCTCGGCAGTTGCGCCGCGGCAGGGCGGGTGAAGAAGCGGCTGCGCAGCGTGCGCCACGCTGCTTCGAGCGCGGGCGAGGTCCGTGCCGCGGGGCGCTGCGGGTAGGCGCCGAAGTCGACGCGGTGCGAGCGCGCGTTCATCGCTCGAAATAGCGCAGGAACGACTGCCGCAGAAAGCGGCCGGTGATCTCGGCCGCGCTCGCATCGCCGTGCGCGAACGTGACCAGCGCGCGCGCGCCGACATGAGCGCGGGTGCCGGCGTCGAGCTTCAGGTCGAGCTGGAAGAACGGCTCGCGCGCGGTGCGCCCGCTCTTGTCGCTGGTGTCGAGCGTGATGCTGCCTCCGGCTGCGTCGCCCAGCGCCGGCGTCGGCAGACTCGCCGTGGCCTTGGGCACCGCGCTGTCGAGCACGGCGTGCAGCGCACCGGCGTCGGCGTGCGCCAGTTCGACGCTGATCACGCCCGGACGCTCGCGCACGAGCGCGATGTCTTCATTGCGCACCAGCGTGCGCACCAGCGGCGCGTCATCAGCCAGCACCTGCGCGATCAACTCGCCTTGCGGCACGAATTGCCCGGCAACGATGCGGCGCGGGTCGATCACGACGCGGCCGCCGATCGCCGCGCGCACGGTCAGCCCCGCCACGCGCTCGCGCAGGCGTTCGCGCTCGGCGTCCAGGTGCACCAGTTCGTCTTCCGCGGCCTTGGCGCGTTGCGCCTCGAACTCGAAGCGCAGCGCGTGCTCGACCCGTGCGCGTTCGATCAACGCCTCGACCCGCACCAGCTCGACGAGCAAGGGATCGTTGCTGAGCTCGGCAATCGTTGTGCCGGCTTCGATGACTTCGCCGTCTTGAACCGCGAACTGGTCGACGAAACCGTCGGTCGCCAGGCGCACCAGCGCTTCGTCGGGCAACCAGACGACGCCCGGCGCATGCGTGCGCTGCGGCAGCGGCACGCCGACGCCGAGCCCACCGAGCACGCTCAATATCAGCAGCAGCGCGAGCACGGCGCGCGGCCGCCGGCCGCTCAGCTCGGGCGATTTCGCAACCCAGCACAACGCGGCCCAGGCCGGCTTGAACAGCACCGACCACGCTGCAAGCGCGAGCATGCAGAGGCCAAGGGCGCCGCTCCAATTTGCGGCCACCACCGCCACCAGAATGAGGAGCGCGCTGCGGTACCCCCACGCCAGCGGCGCGTAGGCGATGAGCCACGGGCGTTCGCCCTTTGCGCGGCCGCCGAAGCGAACGCCGCCCACGCCCAGCAAGCGGCGCTTGACCTGGTACTGCCAGTACTGGATGCTGCGCAGCGCCAGGTTCGGCAGTTCGGCGGCGTCGCACAGCACGTGGTAACCGTCAAATCGCAACAGCGGGTTGCCGTTCACCGCCAGCGTCGACAGCGCGCCGATGAAGACCACGGCAAAGCAGGCGTCTTTCAGCCAGCCGGGTTCGAGCAGGAGCCAAAGCACACACGCGAAACTGGCCAGCAGCGCCTCGACCACGATGCCGGCGGCAGCGACTTCGATGCGTTGTTCCTTTTCGGCAAAACCGACCGACGCCGACGCGTCGACGTAGGGCAGCGGCGTCAACAGCATCAGCGTCACGCCGACCTCGTGCACGTCGCCGCCATGCACCTTGACCGCGAACGCATGCCCCAGCTCATGCAGCCCCTTCATCAGAGGGTACATCAGCCACAGCAGCAGCAGCATGCGCCCGGTGCCGAGATCGCGCAGCGTGGCGTTGCTGACCGCGCCGAAGTTCACCGCCAGCAGCAGGGCGCCGAGCAGGAGAATCGCGCCGATGCCGACCCGCGCGCGCCGGCTGAAGAGCCAGGCGACCCGGTGCACCTGCTCCGACAAGAAGCGATCCGGGTCCCACAGCGGCACGCGGAATGCGAGCGGGTTGATCGACGCGCGCCAGCGTTTGCCTTCGACGCGGGTGTTGGCGCGGACCAGCGCCGCGGCGTCGGGCGCGACGTCGCCGACGAACAGGTTCGCGGCGAACGCCTGCGCGAAGATGCGGATCGTCTCGGCCTGCGAGGGAGCGTCGTCGCCCTCGGCCGCGACGCGCGCTGACCATACCTCGTCCAGCGTGGCATGCCCGTTGCAACTGCCGACCAGCGAGTAGGCCATGTCGTTGAAGCGGTGGTGCCGGCCCGTGACCGGGTCGGACAGCACGTACCAGGTTTCGCCGCGCACGCTTTGGCGCGACACGCGCACGCCGCCGCGCAGCCGCGGCCGCATGTTCGCCAGGCGGTACCAGTCGGGTGACAGCAGGGGGTCTCTCAAATTAGCCCCTCGTCCGACGGGTACGTCGGCCGGTCCCCCGGGGGGACGCGGCCCGGCGCGATGGAGCCCCTCGTCCGACGCATACGTCGGCCGGTCCCCCGGGGGGACGCGGGCCGGCTTGCGGGCTGAGGCCGGACACAGACAGTCCCTGCGGACTGTCTGTGCCTGCCGAAGGCCATCGGCCTCTGGCCGATGGCGGCCCGGCGCTCGGCCCGCGCCGCTTCGGCGCAGCCGGGCTCAGCGTCGAGGCTCACCCCAGCACCCGCCACAGCGTGCGGCGCATCCATTGGCTTGTCCGGTGCCACCAGACCCAGCCCAACAAGGTGCGCTCGATGTCGATGCGAACCACGCCGCGCAAGCCCGGCCGCAGCGCTGCGGTCGAGCCCTGGACTCGGCCGTCGACTTCGAACACGTTGCGGCCGTCGATCGTGGTTGCCATGGGTGCGATGCGCATCACGGTCATGGCCAGCGAGTCCTGCGCGAAAGCGCCGAACAGCACCTGCGCGGTCTGGCCGTTGCGCAGCACGGCAATGTCCTGCTCGTCGACCTCGGCGACGACCCGGAACGAGAGGTCGGGGGCGACCGTCATCAGCTCCTGGCCGCGCTTGACAGGCATGCCGATCGATTGCATCAGATCGCCGGAGAGCAGCACACCGTCGAACGGCGCCCGCAACTGGATACGCTCGAGTTGGCTCTCCACCAGGCCGAGCTGCGCCTGCGCCTGCTCGAGCTTGGAATGCGCGATCACGATCTGCGCCGCGTCGTCCTTCGTCAATGCGTCGCGGTACAGGTTGTCGAGCTGCGCGATCTCGGCGTTCGATTTGCCGCGTTCGAGCGCGAGATCGCGGTCGTCGAGCGCAACCAGCACCTGGCCCGCCTGCACCGTCTCACCGGGCCGCAGCGCCACCGACCGCAAGAATCCGTCGACCGGGGAGGCGATGACGCGCTGGCCTTCGCCTTCGACCCGTGCCGGTGCCACGACCCGGTAGCTCGCGGGCCAGAGCGCCGCTGCGAGCAGCACCAGCGCTGCAGCGGCGCCGCCGACTTGCCAGGTACCGAGCCGGAACAGGGAGGCGCTGCCTCGACGCGGCGACACGGCGTCGACGATGCGACCACCCAGGGGCTGCTCGATCCGGTGTTTCAGTTCGAGCACCGGCCCGACGAACAGCGCTGCGTCTTTCGCGGCCTCGACGGCGCGTGCGTCGAAACCCCCTTGGCGTTCGAACACGAGCGCACCGTAGGCGCGGCGGCGGCCGACGACGGGCACGCTGCAAATCGACAGTTGGCCGTTCAACTGCGCCAGTTCGGCGTGCGCGAGCGTCACCGTGAGCGAGGTGCCTTGCGGCGCCGGATGCACCACCATGCTGGCCTGGTCGATGGCCTCTTCCATCGCGCCGACGATGGAGCGGGCGAGGTTTCGTTGCTGGCGGATGTCGGCGGTGCCCGACATCGCGCCGATGCGCAAGCGCCCCTGGCGGTAAAAGCCGATGCAGACGCGTTCACAACCCAAACGCAGCGCGAGCTCGGTCACGACCGAGGTCGCTGCCGAGCGGAAGCGTTCATGCGCCAGGGCGCGCGCCTGCAGCGTCAACACGCCGGCGCTGCGCGAAAGCGATGGCGCGCGCTGCATCTTGCGGCCCTGGCTCGGCCGCAGCGGCGTAGCGCTGCCCGGCTCGCCCATCGGCACCGCAGGGCTGCCCTGGGGGGGGTTCTTCGATTCCTCGTCGACCATGTGTACTCGCGCTCACGGTTGGCATGCAGGTCGAGACACCGCTCTGACTTGAAGGCCGTACCTGATTGGGCCACCCATGGGCCGGAGTCGATCGAGGAATAAGGCGGTGAAGTTGGCCTTGAATTCCCGATCGATCCGGGCCGAAGCTCGACAGGCTCGCGCGAGTCGGCGCCGTCAGCCCGGTGCCGGCACGGGCCCGACCCAAAGCCCGACACGCTCCCAGGCCGCCCGCGCGCTTTGCAGCACCGCAGCGTCAGGTCGAATCGTGGCCTTTGTCACGCAGGAACTGCTCGAGCAGCGGAATCATCTGCGCCGGCCCGTCCAGTGTCGGGTTGACCTCGACCGCGCGGCGGAAGAACTCCAGCGCCTGCTGCGCATTGCCGAGCTGCAGATGAATCTGGCCCGCGCCCGACAAGGCACCGAAGTGATGTGGGTTGCGCTTGAGAACTTCGTCACAGTCTTGCAGCGATTCGAGGTTGCGCCCGAGCAGGAAGTTGACCGTGGCACGTTTGTTCCAGCCTTCGGCAAAGTCCGGTTTGAGGCGCACGACTTGGCTGAAGGTGGCGAGCGCGTGATCGAGTTGCGCCGCCTCCATCTGGCCGATGCCGCGTGCGAACAGTTCGTCGATGGCGATGTCGCCGGAGCGGCCCCAGATCTGCCACACCGCGGCAGTGGTGATCACGCGCAGCGCTTCATCGGCGTCGGCCAGGGTCCCGATCAGGCGCTGCGCGTCGTCCATCGTGCCGATCTCGGCCAGCCGCCTGACACCCGCCAGGCGTTGCTGCGGCTCGCTGTGGCTGAGTGCGGCCAGGGCCTGCGCGCGCGTCAGTGCCGCGGCATTCGCGCCCATGCCGCCGGCGCACACCAGGAGCGCCATCAACACCAGCGCGCGCAAAGTTCGCATGCGCCCTGACCCCCGTTCAACCCAGCGCCTGGCCGAAGTCGGCAATCAGGTCCTGCGCCTCTTCAAGGCCGACCGAGACCCGCACCAGCCCCTCGGCGATGCCCATCTCGGCGCGCGCGCTGGCACCCATCTCCCAAAAAATGGTGGGAGCCACCGGAATCACGAGGGTGCGCGTGTCGCCGATTCCGGTGGCCTTGATCGCCACCTGCATCCGGTTCAGCACACCGAGCATCGTGCCGGGATCGCGCAACTCGAAGGCGAGCAGCCACGAGCCCGCGCCAAAGAGCTGGCGCGCCCGGGCATGTTGCGGGTGCGTCTCGAGCATCGGGTAGTGCGTGGCCGCGACACGCGGGTGCGCCTGCAGGAACCGCGCCAGCGCCAGCGCCGTGCTGCTGCTGTGCGCGACTCGCAACGCAATCGTCTCGGCGCCCAGGCTGATCTGGTGCGCCTGCTGCGACGAGAGCGAGCCGCCCATGTCGCGCAGGCCCTTCTTGCGGATCTGCTGCAAGCCCCAGCCGGCGGGCTCGCCCTGGCGATAGTTGGCGAAGATGTTGGGGTACACGTTCCAATCGAACTGCCCGGTGTCAGTGACGGCGCCGCCGAGCGCTGCGCCGTGGCCGGCAATCGTTTTCGTCAGTGAATTCACGACGAGCCCGGCGCCGACGCTGCGCGGCAGGAACAGCGCCGGCGAGGTGACGGTGTTGTCGACCACGTAAAGCAAGCCTCGCTTGCGGCACAGCTCGCCGATTCCGGCCAGATCGGGGATCTGCGTTCCCGGGTTCGCGATCGTCTCGACGAACACCAGACGCGTGTTCGGCTGCAACGCGGCTTCGACCGCCGCCAGCGAGCCGGCATCAACCTTGCTCACGCCAATGCCGAGGTCGCCCAGCGTGCCGAACAGGCTGTTCGTATTGCCGAACACATGCCGGCTCGACACGATGTGGTCGCCCGCGCGCAGCAAGGTCAGGAACACGGCGCTGAGTGCGGCCATGCCGGTGGCGAAACAGACGCTGCCGCGGCCCTGCTCGAGGCTCGTCACCAAGGCTTCGAGCGCGGCCGTGGTCGGCGTGCCCTGGCGCGCATAGTTGAAGCTCTTCTTGAGCGTGCCCTGGAACACGCCGATCAGGTCTTCGGCGCGCTCGAAGCCGTATTGCACCGAGCTGTGCACGGGCATGTGAATGCCACCGTGCTCGACGCCGAAGTGCCGGTCGGAGTGCACGATGCGGGTGGTGAGGCTGGGGTCGGCCATGGCGGCGTCCTTCGGGAGAAACGAAGTGCGCCTCAGGATACCAGCCGGTTTGGGTGAAGTGCCGAATTCTTGGGCAATGCCTGGGTCAAGGCTCGCCGCCAAGGGCATGCGGCGCGCGCCCCGAACCGCAAGCCAGTCGCGCAGACCACGGCCGATGTGCCGGGGCGTCGCACAATCGCGCCAGCCAGGAGGCCAAAGCCATGACGTTGCGCACGGTTCAGATCGACGACCGCCTCTACCAGTATGTGCTCGACAACTCGCTGCACGAACACCCGGCGCAAGCCGCGCTGCGCGAGGCGACGCGCCTGCATGCGCACGCCGGCATGCAGATCGCACCCGACCAGGGCCAGTTCATGGCGCTGCTGGTGAAACTGATGGGCGCGCGGCGCACCCTCGAGATCGGCACCTTTACCGGCTACAGCGCATTGACGGTGGCGCTCGCGCTGCCCGACTCCGGGCATTTGCTCGCCTGCGACATCAGCGACGAATACACGCGCATCGGCAGGCCGTTCTGGAAGCAGGCGGGCGTCGAACACAAGATCGAACTCGTGCTGGCGCCGGCGGTGCAGACCCTGGACGCAAGGTTGACGGCCGGCGAAGCGGGCAGCTACGACTTCGCCTTCATCGATGCCGACAAGACGAACTACGACGCCTACTATGAGCGCTGCCTGAAGCTGGTGCGCGCCGGGGGTCTGATCGGGTTTGACAACACGCTGTGGGGCGGCGCCGTCGCGCGCCCGGCGAAAGACGACGACACGGCGGCACTGCAGGCGCTGAATGCAAAGCTGCACCGGGATCAGCGCGTCGAGATTGCGATCCTGACCGTCGGCGACGGGCTGACGCTTGCGCGCAAGCGCTGAGCCGTTGCTGCTGCTGCTGCGGACCTCGCTGTTTGTACGCATTGCGTTGGGCGTCACGAGAACCAATTCCCGTGCGGGACTTGCGCCTAGTCGGGCGCTGGTAAGCGCGGTGGTGCGCGCGTCATCTACTTCATCGCACCCGACGGCACGGTGTGGCTGCTGATCGTCTACTCCAAGACGAAGTTTGACAACTTGCCTGCGTCGTTCCTCGCGCAGCTGAAGAAAGGGATTGAAGATGCGATCTGAAGTGCAAAAGTTTCGAGCCGACTTGTTGGCGTCGACAAAGCAAATGCGGCGCGGTCAGGCGGCGCGTGTCACGAAGGTCAAGCTGCCTGCGGCCGCGCAGGCAAGAGCCAGCATCGGCCTGTCGCAGCAAGAGTTCGCGCTGCTGCTGGGCGTGTCGGCGAGGACTCTACAAGACTGGGAGCAGGGGCGCCGCGAGCCAACGGGTGCCGCACGCACACTGCTGAAGGTTGCGGTCAAGCATCCCAAGCTCTTGCGCGCGTTGGAGAGGTGACTCCCAATCCTTCCATCGAGCGGGCAGCCACCGGGGTAGCGGCGTCTGCTGCTCATGGCAAACGTTCGGCTGGCGCCCGTGCGCAGGCGCTGCGCCCGCACCACGCGCCCGTCGGCGCATAGCGCCGGCTCAAGCGCCGCCGCGCTGCCCGAGATCGGCGCCGAAGAACGAATTCAGTTCGGCGCCCGGCGCGGCGTCAGCGAAGCCATCGAACTGGCCTTTCTCCGCCAACAATTTCGCGGCGCGAATGAACCCTCCCCAGGCGCTGCGCGCCAGCGCCCCGCCGACACTGACGCGGCGCACGCCAAGTTCGGCGATCGCCTGCAGCGTCAAGGCGCTGGCCGACCCCACCAGCAGATTCACCGGCTTGGGCGCAAGCGCCGCCACCACGGCGGCGATCTGCTGCGGCGTGCGCAGGCCCGGCGCGTACAGGCAGTCGGCGCCGGCGTTCGCGTAGGCCTGGAGCCGGGCAATGGTCTCGTCGAGGTCGGGCCTGCCGACCAGAAAACATTCGGCGCGGCCGACCAACAGCGTATCGGCGCCTGAGCGGTCGATGGCAATTCGCGCAGCGCGCATGCGCTGCACCGCTTCGTCGATCTCGAACAATGGCCGGGCGGCGACGCCGGTCGAGTCTTCGATCGACAGGCCGGCGACGCCGGTTTCCACTGCGAGGCGCACGCTTTCAGCGACGCCGGCGGCGTCGCGCGCGAAGCCGCTTTCGAAGTCGGCATTTAGCGGCACATCGGTCGCGGCAACCATCTCGCGCAGGTGGCCGAGCGCCATCTCGCGCGAGATCGTGTTGTCGGCGTGACCCATCGACCAGGCGAAGCCGGAGCTCGTGCTGGCCAGTGCCTTGAAACCCAGCCCTTGCAGGTAACGCGCGCTGCCCACGTCCCACGGGTTGGGGATGATGAAGCAGCCGGCTTCGTGCATGCGGCGAAAGCTGCGTCGTTTGTCGGCGATGCTGGGGCGTGGCTCGGCCATGGCAGGGGCTCCGGTTGGGATGTGACTTGCGATTTTGCAGCTTGGCGCACCACACTGGCGGCTGGCCTGGATGCCGGAGAAGCCGATCGCCGGATCGGGCTTGAGCTCGACGCTGCGCTCGGGCACGGCGGTCATGGGCCGAGCTTAGTGCATTGCTGCACGCCGCGGCCGCTGTCACGGCCTGCACGACGCGAGATGGAACTTCGCACGCGCCCGCGGCGCGCCGCGCATGAGAAGATGCCGCGCCTTTGTCGCGTCAGGGTCCTGCCCATGCTCATCAACTGCGTCGCTTACCAAGACGGCCACAAGCTCGCCGACATCGCCATCGATCAGATCGGCGACTGGGTGCAGCGGCCAGACTGCTTCGTCTGGGTCGCGCTGCGCGATGCGACCGACGCCGAACTGGCGCAGATGCAAAAGGAGTTCGGGCTCCACGAACTTGCGGTGGAGGACGCGAGCCATGGCCACCAGCGGCCGAAGATCGAGGAATACGGCGACACCGTGTTCGTCGTGATGCGTCTGCTCGAAACCGAAGGCGCCGAGTTGCATGCCGGCGAGGTGGCGGTGTTCGTCGGGCAGAACTTCGTGCTCTCGGCTCGCAGCCGCAGTGCGCAGAGTTTCAAGGGCGTGCGCGAGCGCTGCGAGCGCGAGCCGCATCTGTTGCGCCATGGCGCGGGTTTCGTGTTCTACGCGCTGATGGACGCCGTCGTCGACCGCTATTTCCCGTTGCTGGACGCGATCGAAACCGAGTTCGACGCGATCGAGTCCCAGATCTTCACGCCGCGCGCCGCGCGCACGAATATCGAGCGGCTCTATGCGTTGAAGCGCCGCGCCACGGTCTTGCGCCATGCGGTGGCGCCGCTGCTGGAGGTGGCGAGCAAGCTGCACGGCGGGCGCGTGCCGGCGGTGTGCATGAGCACGCAGGAATACTTTCGCGACGTGCACGACCACCTGACGCGAATCAACGGCTCGATCGATGCCATTCGCGAAACCATCGGCACCGCGATCCAGGTCAACCTGTCGATGGTGACGATCGAAGAATCGGAAACGACGAAGCGCCTGGCCGCCTGGGCCGCGATCTTTGCCGTTTCCACAGCGCTGGCCGGCATCTGGGGCATGAACTTCGAACACATGCCCGAGCTGAAGTGGGCCTTCGGTTACCCGATGGCGCTGGGCATCATTGCCTGCGCCTCCGCACTGCTCTACTGGCGCTTTCGGCGCGCCGGTTGGCTCTGAGAGGCTGAGAGTCTTTCGATCATGCCCGCTCATCACGCCAGAAGACGCCTGCTCGTCGTTGCAAATGCTCGCCATAGCCCGAGCTATGCCTGCGCTTTGCGCCAGGGCCAGGAGGCCCTGGCCTTCGCCAGGCACAAACAGTCCTCAGGACTGTTTGTGTCCGGGCTCAGCCTAGATCATGCGCCTTCTGGCGCGCTGCTCGGGCACGCTCGAAAAACTCTCAGCCTCTGAGCGCAAGCAGCCGCGCTGCGGGAAGCGAACCGGCACAGGCCCGGCGCGGTCTGCTTCGCCATCGAATCCACGCGCTGCTAGCCCTCGCGCAACAGCCTTGCCTGCGCCTTCGCAAGGTCGAACTCGGCGCGGCGCTGGGCGATCTCCTGCGCGCTCAGCCGCTCGACATTGCAATAGTCGAGCTTCCACGCGTCGCTGGCACTCCAGCGCAATGGCGACTGAACCGTGCATCGCGGCTCGGTCGCGGATTCGAGCAGGCGCAGCGCGAGTTCGAGCGTGCTGCGCTGCGATTCGCGGTCGTTCGGCCGGCCCGCGGCGTTGCCCAGCGGAAAATCGGAGAACACGAAGCGTGGCACGCCGATGTGTTCGACGATGTCTTTCGCACAGCCCATGACGACGCTGGCGATGCCACGCGCCTCGAGTTGGTTGGCCGCGAGTGCGACGCATTGGTGGCAGACGGGGCAGTTGGCGACGAGCAGCACCGCATCCACAGCGTCGTCAAGGCAGCGTTGAACGAGTTCGGGCGCGTCCACTTGCGTCGTCGTGCGCTGGCTGCGGTTCGTCGGCAGGCCATGAAATCGGGCTGCAAGCGCACCCGTCCGGCCTGACGCGGCGGCGTCGCGCAAGGCCCGCAGCGGGAAGAAGCTTCCCAGGTCTGCGCCGCTCGTGTGCACGCGATCGATCGCCACATGCGCAATGCTCAGCTCGGGGTCGACGTCAGTCGCGCCGGAGTACACACGATAGAACTTGGCCTGCGCGCTGTACGGCGCGCCGGGACGCTGCTCGCCCTGGCCCGCCTGGCGCAGCGCCGCGGTCGTGACGAGTGCGACACGGCATGATCCGAGCGGCCTGGGCAGGCGCTGCAGCGGCACGTCGGCAACCCACGCCCATTCGTACGGCGCGCCGTAGCCGAGGGCCAGGTAGTACTCGCGCACCCGCTGCAGATACGGAATCGGCGGGTCGGGTCGCGAGCGCGCGGCGCTGCTTGCGGGCGGGTTCATCGCCGGCCACGATAGCACTGGGCGCGGCGCCGCCCGCCCATAATGCGCGGCATCAAACCCGTAGCCCTTTTTGGATTCATCGCCATGAGCAGCAAGCCCCGCAAGCAGCCCCAAGACCTTCGCAGCCAACAATGGTTCGGGCGCCAGGACCGCGACGGTTTCGCCTATCGCAGTTGGGTCAAGGGCAAGGGTGTGCCGCACGACCAGTTCGACGGCCGGCCGGTGATCGGCATCTGCAACACCTTCAGCGAACTGACGCCGTGCAATTCGCATTTCCGCACGCTGGCCGAGCAGGTGAAGATCGGCGTCTACGAGGCGGGCGGGTTTCCGCTCGAGTTTCCGGTGATGTCGCTCGGCGAGACGCTGTTGCGCCCGACCGCGATGCTGTACCGCAACCTGGCGAGCATGGACGTCGAAGAAAGCATTCGCGGCAATCCGGTGGACGGTGTCGTGTTGCTGATGGGTTGCGACAAGACGACGCCCTCACTGCTGATGGGCGCGGCGAGTGCCGACTTGCCGACGATCGGCGTCTCGGGTGGGCCGATGCTCAACGGCAAGTGGCGCGGCCAGGAGCTCGGTTCGGGCACCGGCGTCTGGAGCATGAGCGAACAGGTGCGCGCCGGCACGCTCAAGCTCGCTGACTTCTTCGACGCCGAAAGCTGCATGCACCGCAGCCACGGCCATTGCATGACGATGGGAACGGCCTCGACGATGGCGAGCATGGTCGAGGCCCTTGGCGTCGGGCTGCCCGGCAACGCCGCTTATCCGGCGGTCGACGGCCGCCGCAACGTGATCGCGCGCAACGCCGGGCGGCGCATCGTCGACATGGTGCACGAGGACCAGTTGCTGTCCGACATCTTGACGCCTGAAGCCTTCGAGAACGCGATCCGCACCCTGGCCGCGATCGGCGGCTCGACGAATGCCGTGATCCACCTGATCGCGATTGCGGGGCGCATCGGCGTCAAGCTCGGAATCGACGACTTCGAACGCCTGGGCAGCGAGATGCCTTGCCTGGTGAACCTGCAGCCCTCGGGCGAGCACCTGATGGAAGACTTTTGTTATGCGGGTGGGCTGCCGGCGGTGATGAAGGAGATTTCCGACAGCCTGCATCTGGGCCATGTCACGGCGACCGGCAAGACGCTGCGCGAGAACATCGCCGATGCGCAGAACTTCGATCCGCGCGTCATCAAGACGGTGGCCAAGCCCTTCAAGGAGAAGGCCGGAATCGCGGTGTTGCGCGGCAATCTTGCGCCGCGCGGCGCCGTCATCAAGCCCAGCGCCGCAACGCCGAAATTGATGGTGCACAAGGGCCGCGCGGTGGTCTTCGAGAACATCGAAGACTTCCATTCCCGGATCAACGATGAGAACCTGGATGTCGACGAAAACTGCATCCTGGTGCTGAAGAACTGCGGCCCCAAGGGCTACCCCGGAATGGCCGAGGTCGGCAACATGCCGCTGCCGCCGAAAGTGCTGCGCAAGGGCATCACCGACATGGTGCGAATCAGCGACGCGCGCATGAGCGGCACGGCCTACGGCACGGTCGTGCTGCACAGCGCGCCCGAGGCGGCGGCCGGCGGGCCGCTAGCCGTGGTGCAAAACGGCGACCTGATCGAGCTCGATGTTCCCAGGCGCAGCCTGCAGCTGCATGTCAGCGACGTCGAACTGGCGCGGCGCCTGGCGGCGTGGAAGCCACCCGTTCCGCCCTTGGCCAGCGGCTACTGGAAGCTCTATGTCGACCATGTGTTGCCAGCCGATGAAGGCGCCGACCTGGACTTCCTGGTAGGCCGCCGAGGCGCGTTCGTCCCGCGGGACAACCATTGAAGCGCTGCGCCGGCCGAAGCCACAATCAACCGCTACGCTGCAATGTCGATGTATTCGACTTGACTCGCCGCATCGGGAATTGGCAATCCGTCCTCGCGAAGACCTTCCACGTGGAAGACAATGGCTTCCCGAATTTCAGCCTCGACTTCCGCGACGGTGGCCCCGGTTGCGACGCAACCTGGAAGGTCTGGCACGTATGCGGAGTAGTTACCTTCCGCTTTTTCGATGACGATGGCGTAGCGCATATGGCCTCACGACTTTAGACCGGCCTGTTTCTGCATACTGTTCAGTGTGCCGGGCGCCAGATCATCGCTCGGTTTGCCAGGAACAGTGACGCGGCCAGGCTTGCTCGCGTGCTTGAATTGGCGATGACTCCCACGAGTTGCGACCAAGTACCAGCCGTCGGCTTGAAGCATTCGGAGCGCTTCGCTGACCTTCATGGGCCGAGAATATCAGGGCTGGCTCTTGCCGCTCTGCGCGCACCTACCATGGCGCCTAACTTGGCGCCGCCAAGTCAGGGCGCGCAGCGCCGGCCGAAGCCACAACCCCGCAGCACTTCAATGACCGCAGCGATGAGCCACTTGCTAGGCATCGATTGGGGCACGACCTCGCTGCGCGGCGCGCGCCTCGGCGCCGACGGCGCTGTGCTCGAGCAGCGCAGCGTCGATCGCGGCGCCGCCCGCCTGCGACCGGCCGAGTTTGAAGCGGTGTTCGACGAACATTTCGGCGACTGGATGGCACCAGCCGATACCCTGTGTCTCATCGGCGGCATGGCGGGCAGCAAACAAGGCTGGGTCGAGGCGCCGTACTGCGCGTGTCCGGCGCGCATCGAAGACCTGTGCCGCAAGCTGACCTGGATCGGTTCGCGGCGCATCGCGATCCTGCCCGGCCTGAGCTGCAATCAGGCCGGAATTCCAGACGTGATGCGCGGCGAAGAATCGCAGATCTTTGGTGCATTGCATTTGCTTGGACGCGCGGACGCCTTGCTCGTATTGCCCGGAACACACAGCAAGTGGGTGCAGGTGCGCGCGCGGCGTGTCGAGAGTTTTTCGACGCTCATGACGGGCGAGTTCTACGCCTTGCTGCGCCGCCATTCGTTGCTGGCGCGCTCGATGCCGCCTGACGGCACCGAACTCGACGCGCCGGCTTTCGACCAGGGCGTGGCGCTGGCGTTGTCGAGCCGCAGCCTGATGCAGACCGCATTCAGCGTGCGCACGCTGTCGTTGTTCGGCCGCATCGGCACCGAGGCGCTGTCGAGCTACCTGTCGGGTCTGGTGATCGGCGAAGAGTTGCGATCGCAGCTGAACCATGGCCTGGGCCTGGATCGCGGCGCCGAGGTGCTCGTGGTCGGTGCTGAGGCCCTGACACAGCGCTATGAACGCGCCTTGTCGCAACAAGGAATCGGCGTGAAGACACTTGGCGCAGCCGCGGGTTGGCGCGGCCTGTGGTTGGTGGCCCAGGCCTTGCACGGCCAACCCGGCGCGCCGGCCGAGGGCGCGACATGAGTTCGGGCAACGCCAGGTTCGGCGCCGCATTCAAGCAGTTGCCGCTGATCGCGATTCTGCGCGGCATTGCACCGCATGAAGCATTGCCCGTCGGCACCGCGCTGCTCGACGCGGGCTGGAGTCTGATCGAAGTGCCGTTGAATTCGCCGCGGCCGCTGGACAGCATATTGGCCTTGGCACAGGCCTTCCCGCAAGCCATGATCGGCGCCGGCACAGTGTTGACGGCGGCCGCGGTGCGCGATGTGGCGGCGGCGGGCGGTGCGATGGTGGTCGCGCCGAATTTCGATGCTGCTGTCGTGCGCGAGGCGCGGCGCCTGGATCTGGCGTGCCTGCCGGGTGTGGCAACGCCCAGCGAAGGTTTCGCCGCACTCGCCGCAGGCGCGGTTGCGCTGAAGCTGTTCCCCGCCGAGGCGATTTCGCCCGCGATGCTCAAGGCCTGGCGCGCGGTGTTCGACGCCAGCACCTTGTTCTTGCCGGTGGGTTCGATCACGACCGCGAACATGGTGGCCTACCGCGCTGCCGGGGCGAACGGTTTCGGCATCGGCTCGGCGCTCTACAAACCCGGGCTCGACGCCGGCGTGGTGCGCGCCAATGCGCTTGCGTTCGCAGCCGCGTACCGTGGGTTCTAGGCGCGCGGCAGGCTCCTAGAAGCGCGAACCGGGTTCGTCGAGAAACGCAAGCTCCTCGGCTGTCGACGCCCGGCCCAACACGGCGTTGCGATGCGGAAAGCGGCCGAAGCGCTGGATCACTTGCTGGTGGCGCAGCGCGTAGTCGAGCATGTTTTGCAGCGCTGCATGTTGTGCCGCAAGCGCCGTGAACCCGGCCACGCAGCGCTGCTGCAGCGCCAGGTCTTCGGCATGTTCGAGCGGAAGGTAGACGAAACTGCGTTGCACCGGCGGCAGCGCGGCGTCGGCGCCGCTGTCGAGCAGTGCGCAGGCCGCGGCGAGCGCCAGCGCATCGCCGGCAAATGCCTTGGGCGTGTCGCGAAAGATGTTGCGCGTGAACTGGTCGAGCACGATGATGTGCGCCAGCGCCGATGGCGCAGCAGCGTCCCAGTCGCGCAATCGGCCTGCGAGCGCGGCGTCCACGGTCGGCCCGAAGCGCTGTGCGATGAGCTTGTCGAACGCCGGGTCCTTGCGAAACCAGGGCGCGCGCAATTGCCCGAATTCGGCGCTGCCAGGAGCGCCGAACCAGAAGTCGAGAACGTCCTGGGCCTTCACTTCAGCATGGGTGCCGGCTGACTTGAGCCGGCGCCGAGTTGCTGCCACAGATAGCTGAATTCGAGCGCCTGGACGAAGGCGCGCTGCGCATTGTCGGCAGCTCCGCCATGCCCGCCTTCGATGTTTTCGTAGTACAGCACCTCATGCCCGAACTCGATCAGGCGCGCCGCCATCTTGCGCGCGTGGCCGGGGTGCACGCGGTCATCGCGGGTCGAGGTCGTGATCAACATCCGGGGATACTTCGCGTCACGCCGCAGGTTCTGGTACGGGCTGTAGCGCGATATGAAGCGCCATTGCTCGGCATCGTCCGGGTCGCCATACTCGGCCATCCAGGAAGCGCCGGCCAGGAGCTTGTGAAAGCGCCGCATGTCGAGCAGCGGCACCTGGCAGACGACGGCATTGAACAGTTCGGGGCGCTGCGTCACGACCGCGCCTACCAACAGCCCGCCGTTGCTGCCGCCTTCGATGCCCAGCTGGCGCGGGTTCGTGATGCCGCGCCGGACCAGGTCTTCGGCAACGGCGATGAAGTCGTCGAAGCTGCGTTGTTTGTTCTCTTTCTGCGCCGCCTGGTGCCAGGCCGGGCCGAACTCGCCACCGCCGCGGATGTTCGCCACCACCAGCACACCGCCGCGCGCGAACCAGGCCGAGCCGAAGGCCGCCGAATACCAAGGCTGCATCGAGATCTCGAACCCGCCGTAGCCATACAACAACGTCGGGTTGCGGCCGGCGCCGGCCGCCGCCGCTGCGCCTTTGGGCCAGACGACGAAGTACGGCACGCGCGTGCCGTCTGCGCTGACAGCAAACAACTGCTCGACGCGCATGCCGCCGGAGTCGAAGAACCTGGGGCGTGACTTGAGCGTTTCGCGCGCGTCGCCGGCGCTGCGCCCGAGCCACAGCGTGTCGGGGGTCAGGAAGTCCGCGTAGCTGAGCAGGTACTGTTCGGCGAACGCGTCCTCGCGCAGCAGCGGGTCGTGCAGGCCGATGCTGGCCAGGTTTCCCGGATGTGGCGCGCTGATTTCGCGGCGCGTGAACCGGGTCTCGCCCGAATCATTGTGCGCGCTGCGGTGCCACTCTTCGAGCCGGCTCGCGACCTGGTCGAGCACGTTGACGATGATGTGGCTGCGGGTCGTCGTGTAGCCGGCGAGCGAGCGCGTCGGCGTCGGCGCGAACAAGACCTGGAACGAACGCTCGCCGGCGAGGTAGGCGCGCGCATCGGCAGCCAGCAGTGAGCCGCGCGCGTAGCTGCGCTCAGCGACGCGCAGATCGCTGCGCAGCTCGATCAGCAGCGTGTCGCCCAGGGTTCCCGCGCTGTGCCAGAAGCTCCACGACGCATCGCTCGGAATGTCGAGCAGCCGGTTGCCCTGGGGTGTGGCAAGAAAGCGGCGCTGGTTGAAGAAGTCCACGGCACGCGCGAAGACGGTTCGCTCGAAGCCGGGCGTGCGGTCGACGCTGACATCGACCGCAACGTCGGCCATCTCACCTTCGAACACGGTGCTCGCCGCGGCCAGCGGTGTGCCGCGCTGCCAGCGCTTGATGATGCGCGGGTAGCCCGAAGTCGTCATCGAGCCGGGGCCGAAATCGGTGCCGACGTAGAGCTGATCGGCGTCGATCCAGGCCAGGTCCGACTTGGCTTCGGGCAGCGCGAAGCCGTCTTTGACGAAGGTCTTGGTGACGCTGTCGAATTCGCGCACCACTTTGGCGTCGGCACCGCCCCGAGACAGTGAAATCAGGCAGCGCCGGTATTCAGGCCCGAGGCAGTCGGCGCCGCCCCATACCCAGTTCTGCGCTTCCACCTTGGCCAGTTCGTCCAGATCGAGGACCGTCTCCCACTGCGGCTGCGCCTTGCGGTACTCGGCGAGCGTGCTGCGCCGCCACAGGCCGCGCGGGTGCGATCCGTCCTGCCAGAAGTTGTAGAGCCACTCGCCGCGGCGCACGACTGCGGGAATGCGGTCTTTCGAGTCCAGGATTGCGAGCAGCCTGGCACGCGTCGCCTCGAAATCGGGCTCGGCCTGCAACACCTTCTGGCTCGCGGCGTTGCGTGCGCGCACCCACGCAAGTGCGGCCTCGCCCTGAACGTCTTCGAGCCAGAGATAGGGGTCGGGGGCGGTTTCGGCGTGAGCCGGCAAGTTGTGCATGATCGGCAAGGCCAGTATAAAAAGCGCCAGGAGCCTGGGCGGCAGACGAAAGAGATTCATGGTCGCGGGTTCATGCCGGGTGCAACCGAACCGGGGTGACCTCCACCGCGCCCAGCGTTTCGCTGACCCAGGCCGTTCCATCCTGCACGCTGAAGCGCAACTGCATACCGCGCTGCGCCAGACCCGCCAGCGCCTGGCTTTGCTCGGAGGCGATGCGCCAGACCTCGAGATTGCCGGCGCGCGAGACCTTGCCCGCGATGCCGCTCCACCAAAGTGCCGCGCTGGCGCTGAAACACAGCACCGTGACGCGCTCAGCGCGGCCGCAAGCCTTCAGCAGGCGCTTCTCGTCGGGCTGGCCGACCTCGACCCAATGCAGGATGCGCCCGGTCAGGTCGCGCTGCCAAAGATCGGGTTCATCCGTGTCCCACAGGCCCTTCGCGAATTCGAGGCTGCCTTGCTCGTCGTTCGCGGGCCGGTGCAGGCCGAGCGCAAGCAGGCGCAGCATCATGCGTTCGTCGGTCTCGGATGGGTGGCGCGCAATCGTCACCTGCTGCTCGGCGTAAACACCGCGGTCCATGTCGGCGATTCCCAGGTTGACCTTGTAGATCGTCGCCTTCAGCGCCATGCGTCTTGCTGCTCGAGTTGCCGGGGTGGCGCATTAGACCAGAGCATCGGGCGCGGCCGTTGGGGTTATCGCGCAGCAGGCCCAGGGCGCGCCGGGTGGCATGATATGGGCAACCTCATGGCTGGAGAAAACGTTCGATGCCGCTGAACCTGAAACCTGTCGCGCGCTGGCATTCGGCCGTTGCCGCGGCCCTGCTGCTGGCCGCCTGCGGCGCATTCGCGCAGTCTGCCGACAAGCCGCGCACGGGCAGTTTCGGCAAGGGCAAGAGCAACGGCCCGCTGCTGACGCGCACCGAACTGCGCGAGTGCCTCAAGCTGCAGCCCCGCCTGCGCGCCTTGACTGACGAGGTGATTGCGGAACAGTCGGCGCTGGACAAGCAGAAAGGCGAAAACTCTCGGTTCGTTGCGACCCTGAATGATGACCTGGCGACGCTGGACCGAACCGATGCGCAGGCGCTGGACGCCTACAACAGGCGGGTGCTGGAACATGGACAACGTGTCGACGACTACAACGCGGCCGCGCGAGGGTTCAACACGAGAGCGGAAGATTTGCAGGCGCAGCGCGCCGTCTTCGCCAAGAACTGCGAGAACCGCGATTTCGACGAACGAGACGAGATCGCGATTCGCAAAGGGCTCTAGTACTGCGCCCCAGATATTTCGAGACATGAAAGCGCGTCTTCGACCCGATGGCGTCGTTGCAAATCCTCGCGATACCACAGGGTATCGCTGCGGTTTGCGCCTAGCCTTCGGGCCGAATCCATCACTTTCATTTTGTCCCGAAACATCTGGGTCGCAGTACTCGGTCACATCGCAGGCCGGCGATTCGCACCATAATGCCCAGCCTCCTGCGAGGTGACGCATACAGGTGACGCATGACATTGGCCACAGACAACCCGCTGCTGCAACCCTGGGACACGCTTCACGGCTTGCCGCCTTTCCGCAGAATTCGAACCGAGCATTTCGCTCCCGCGTTCGAAGTGGCATTGGCCGAGCACCTGGCCGACATCGAGCGCATCGCCGGCAGCGCGGCTGCACCCGGTTTCGAAAATACGATCGCGGCGCTGGACCGCAGCGGCCGTCTGCTGGACCGCGTGGGGTCGCTCTTCCACAACCTCACGGCGAGTGAAACCTCGCCACCGCTGCAAGCGGTTGAACGCGACATGGCGCCGCGCCTGGCGGCGCACAACAACAAGGTCTACAGCAACGCCGCGCTGTTTGCGCGCATCGATGCGCTGCACGAGCAACGCGCCGCACTCAAGCTGAGCCCCGAGCAGCTCCGGGTGCTGGAGCGCATCCACTTCGACTTTGTTCGTGCCGGGGCCAAACTCGCGCCCGCGGCGCAGCAGCGCTACGGTGAAGTGATGCAGCGCCTGGCCGAGCTGACAACTCGCTTTGGGCAAAACGTCCTGGCCGACGAAGCGGCGTACCGGCTCGTGCTGCGCGATGAGTCCGACCTCGCCGGCCTGCCCGACTTCGTGCGCGCGAGCGCGCGCCAGGCCGCCGCCGAGCGTGGCCTGAGCGACGCTGGTGTGATCACGCTGTCGCGTTCTCACATCGTCCCGTTCCTCACGTTTTCGCAGCGGCGCGACTTGCGCGAACAAGCCTGGCGCGCCTGGACGACGCGCGGCGAGCACGCTGGCGAGCACGACAACCGCCCGGTGGCGCGCGAAATCCTGAGCCTGCGCAACGAACAGGCGCGCCTGCACGGCTACGCCGCGTTTGCCGACTATGCGCTGGCCGACACGATGGCCAAGACGCAGCGCGCCGTCGCCGATTTGTTGCAGCAGGTGTGGCCTGCGGCCAAGGCCCGTGCCGAGGAAGAGCGTGAAGCATTGCAGGCGATTGCGCTGTCGCGCGGCGAGTCGTTTCCAATCGAGGCCTGGGACTGGCGCTTCTACGCCGAGAAGGTGCGCCAGGCGCGCTACGACATCGACGAGGCCACGACCAAGCCCTATTTCCGTCTTGAACGCATGGTCGAGGCCGTGTTCGACTGCGCGCAGCGCCTGTTCGGCTTGCGCTTCGTCGCGCTGCCGCAGGTTCAGGCGTATCACGACGATGTGATCGTGTACGAGGTTCAAGACCACGGCGGTGCCGTGCTTGGCGTGTTCCTGCACGACAACTTCGCGCGCCCGAGCAAACGCAGCGGCGCGTGGATGAGCGTGTTCCGCCAGCAATCGCGCAATGCCGGTGCCACACCGATCGTCATCAACAACAACAATTTCGCGCGTGGCGCTCCCGGCGAGCCGACGCTGCTCAGCTTCGACGATGCACGCACCCTGTTCCATGAATTCGGCCATGGCCTGCACGGGCTGTTGTCGAACGTGACGTATGAATGCGTGTCGGGAACAAACGTGTTGCGCGATTTCGTCGAACTGCCCTCGCAGTTGTTCGAACATTGGCTGGAGCAACCCGAGGTGCTGAAGCGCCATGCGCGGCACTACCGCACCGATGCCCCGATTCCCGACGCACTGGTGGCCAAGCTGCACGCCGCGCGCCGCTTCAACCAGGGTTACGAGACGGTGCGCTACACCGCTTCGGCGCTGGTCGACATGGCCGCGCATGCGTTGACCGAATCGCAGGCGCCCGACGTCGTTGAGTTCGAACGCGCCGAGTTGCAGCGCATCGGGCTGCCCGGCGGCATCGGCCTGAACCACCGTCTGGTGCACTTCCAGCACCTGTTTTCAAGCTCGAGCTACGCGGCGGGCTATTACGTCTACCTGTGGGCCGAGGTGCTCGATGCCGATGGCTTTGGTGCCTTCGTCGAAGCCGGCAATGTGTTCGACCCCGGTGTCGCTGCGCGTTTGCGCCAGTTCATCTATGCCTCGGGCAACTCGCTTGAACCGGCAATGGCGTATCGCTCATTTCGTGGCCGGGCACCGACGGTGCAGCCGATGCTCGAGAAGCGTGGCCTGGCGCTCGAGCCGGCGTGAACCGCTGAACCGGCTCAGGCCGGCGACGGCACTTGCGTTGCGGGAAACAACTGGCGCAGGTTTGCCAGGAACGCCTTCAGGTCGATCGGCTTGGTCCAGTAGTCGGTGAAGCCGAGTTTCATCGCTCGCGTGATGTCTTCGGGCATCGCATTCGCCGACAACGCGATGCACGGGATGCGCGCGGTTTCCGGGTGTTCGCGCAGCTGCTTGAGGACCTCGAAGCCGTCGAAGTCGGGCAGCTGCATGTCCAGAAAAATCAAGTCAGGCTGCATCACCCGTGCGCGCTCGATGCCACGCTTGCCGTCGGGTTCGCAGGCGATGCTCAGGCCCTGGACGCTTCGCACCAGTTGTTCGACGAGCACCACGTTCACTTCGTTGTCCTCGATGTAGAGGATCTTGCCGCCCTGTGCTGCGTGGATCGCGGCGTACTTCGGAGCCACGTTTGCGCCCCCGACGAGATTGGGCGCAAGCATCGCCGGCGCATCGAGCCTGGCCGCGCGCAGCACGAGTTGGAACTGGGTGCCCTCGCCGGGCACGCTCGACACCGCAATGCTGCCCCCCATCGCCTTGGTCAGGCCTTTGACGATGACCAGACCGATGCCCGCGCCCTCGATACCCTCGCTCTGGATCCCGAGCCGGTTGAACGGCTCGAACAGGTGCGAGAGCTGGTCGCTGTTCAGGCCTCGCCCGGTGTCGGTGACGAGCAGCGTGACGTGGCTCTCGCCGGCGCGTGCCGTGAGCGTGACCTTGCCCTGCGGCCGGTTGTACTTGACAGCGTTGGACAAGAGGTTGATCAACACCTGCCGCAGCCGGGTCGTGTCGGCGAGCACGCAGCCTTGCGTCGTACCCAATTGCAGTTGAACCTGGTGCTTCGCTGCGAGCGGCTCGACCAGCGCCAGCGCTTCACCGAGGATGGCTTCGAGAGCCACGGGCTGCAAATCGAGTTTGAGGCGCCCGGCCTCGAGGCTCGACAGGTCGAGCATGTCGTTGATGAGCGCCAGCAGATGTTCGCCTGCCGAGCGAATGTGGCGCAGCTGGGTCGCCGGTTCTTCGCCCATTGTCTGGGTGCTGGCCTGAAGCAACTGGGTGAACCCCAACACCGCGTTCAGGGGCGTGCGCAGTTCGTGGCTCATGCGGGCCAGAAATTGCGACTTGGCCCGGTTCTCGCGCTCGGCGAGCAGTTTTTGCTGGCGCGTGACTTCGGCGCTGCGGCTTTCCGTGATGTCCCAGTTCACGCCGACCCGGCGCAGCGTGTGGCCGCGTTCGTCGCGCACCGGAATCGAACGCGATGCCAGCCATCGGTAGCTGCCGTCGGGGATGCGAACCCGAAACTCGTAGGCGCTGGAGTCGTTCGTGGTGAGCGCGGCTTGCTGCGAGTGCAGCACCACGTGCGCGTCGTCCGGGTGCAGCAGATCCATGCGCTCTTCACGCGTCGGCGGCGTATCGCGTGGGGACAGGCCACGCAGCCGGAACATCTGCTCGTCCCAGCGCTCGACCACCGGCGCCAGGTCCAGCACCCAGGTGCCGATGCCGGCCAGGCGCGCCGCGAGCGCCGCGCGCTCATCAGCGCCGCGCAACGCGTGCAAGGCGTTGTGCTGTTCGGTCACGTCCATGGCGATGCCCGACACGCGCCGCCGCTGCGTCTCGGCAGTGTCGACCGCGGCGCGCAGCACGATCCAGCGCTGGCTGCCGTCACGCCGCAGCGCGCGGAATTCGCATTCGAACGCTGCCGTACCCTCCCGAAAAAAGGCCCGCAGGTCATGCCAGATGCGCTTGCGGTCCTGCGCGTGCACGCACTCGTCCACCCACTCGGCGAGTGATGGCGTGCGCGTCGCGCCGACCTTGTCGAACAGTTCGTACATCTGGGCGTTCCAATCGGTCTCGCCGGTTCCGACCATGACCGACCACAGGCCGACGCGCGCCGCTTGCGCGGCCGCGCTCAGCCTGTGCGCCTGGCCCGTGACGCGGTGCGAGTCTTGAATCTGCTCGCTCACGTCCAGGCAAAAGCCGAGCTCGGCCAGCGGCGCACCGTCGGCGCCGCGTTCGACGACGCGGCGCGTCAACACATGACGCCAGCCGCCGTCGGCGCGGCGAAAGCGCGCTTCGCTGTCGACCTGCAGCGGCGAAGTCAAGGCCCGTTCCGCGGCGAGCATTTCGCGCGGCAGGTCGTCGCTGTGGATGTGGCTGCGAAATTCCTGCACGGTTGACGTCTGAGCGCCGGCAGCCAGCGGCAAGATGGAACGGGTGGGGGTGCCGAAGTCGACGCGGCCGCTCTTCAGATCATGGCGCCAGACACAGATCCGGGCTTTGTCGAGCTGCGCAAGCAATCCATCCGAGGCGGCATTGGCGTTGTCGCGCAATGACCAGACGATCTGGCCCAGTTCACACGAGGCATTCGCCAACAGGCGCAGCGGCGTGCCGGCGATGCTGCGCAATTCGAGTTCGACATCGACGAGCACGCCGCCGAGCAGGACGCGCGTGATGGCTTTGCGCATCGCGTCCGAATCGGGCCCTGGCGCCGCAAGGCTCGTCAATGTGGTGTCGGATGTGTCGTGCAGACCCATCAACTCGCGAAAACGGGGGTTCGACCAGACCACCCGGCCTTCGGCGTCGGTCACGACTTGCAGGTCGTGGCTCTGCTCGAGCAACGCAAACAACAATCCGGCGCGTGGCGCCGTGGTGTTGCGAACGGGTGAGGTAGTGCTCATTCGCGGTAAATGGACGGCGCATCGCGGAAAAAGGACCGTCTCCGCAGGTGCGGGGCCGGGTCGGGTGCACCCAGTCTAGCGGCGCAGTCCTGGCCCCTGGCGGTTGCAGTTCGTGACAATTTCCCAACTCTTGCCGAACATCGCCGCGCCGTGTTCGGCTCGCCGCCTCGTCCGCCAGCGCCGGCGCATTACTCGGCAGCGACTCGCAGCACGAGCTTGCCGAAATTCTCGCCGGTAAACAGCTTCAACAAGGCTTCGGGGAAGTTTTGCAGGCCGTCGATCACGTCTTCGCGGCTCTTCATGCGGCCGTCGCGCAGACAGCCCGACAGTTCGGCCACCGCCTGCGGAAAACGATCGGCATAGTCGAACACGACCATGCCCTCCATGCGTGCCCGGTTCACCAGCAGTGACAGGTAGTTCTTCGGGCCCTGCACCGGGGTCGTGTTGTTGTACTGGCTGATAGCGCCGCAGATCACGATGCGCGCCTTGCGGTTGATGCGCGCCAGGACCATGTCGAGAATCTCGCCGCCGACATTGTCGAAATAGACGTCGACGCCCTTCGGGCAAGCGGCCTTCAAGGCGTCGCGGGGATTGCCGGCCTTGTAGTCGATGCAGGCATCGAAGCCCAGTTCCTTCACGACCCAGTCGCACTTCGCGGGCCCGCCGGCGATGCCGACGACGCGGCAACCCTTGATGCGTGCGAGTTGCCCGACGGTCTGGCCGACTGCGCCGGCGGCGCCCGAGACGACGACGCTGTCGCCGGCTTTGGCCTGACCCACGTCGAGCAGGCCGAAGTAGGCCGTCATGCCGGGCATGCCCAGCACGTTCAGCCACTGGTTCGGTGTGCCCAGGCGTGCATCGATCTTGAACAGGCCACTGCGTTTGATGTCGGCGGAGCCGAGTGCGCAATACTGCTGCACCCCGAGGCTGGCGCTGACCTGATCGCCCGGCGCAAAGCCGGCATGGTTCGACTTGAGTACGACGCCGATGCCCGCGGCGCGCATCACTTCGTTGATCGCCACCGGCGGGATGTAGCTCTTGCCCTCGTTCATCCAGCCGCGCATGGCGGGGTCGAGCGAAAGGGCAAGCGTCTTGATGAGCAGGCCACCGGGTTCGGGCTGCGCCACCGGCTCGGAGGTGAAAGCCCAATCGGAGCGCTTGGGCAGGCCCACGGGGCGTGCGGCGAGGCGAATCTGCTGATTGCTGAGTTTCGGCAAAGTGTTCATCGCAGTCTCCGGACAGGGGAAAAAAAGGCCGCGGGTCAGCGCGGCTTGTGTGTACTTTGCCCGGGTGCGTCAGATGGGCTTGATGTTGGCTGCCTGCAAGCCCTTTTGTCCCTGCTTGACTTCGAACTCGACGCGCTGGTTTTCAGTCAGGGTCTTGAACCCTTCGCCCTGAATGTCGCGGAAGTGGGCGAACAGGTCAGCGCCGCCAGCATCTTGCGCAATGAAGCCGTAGCCCTTGCTCTCGTTGAACCACTTTACGGTACCGGTTTGCGTCGTCATGGACGGTTTTCCTGTCTCAATCAAAAAAGAAGTTGAATGCGCAGCACATGCGGCGCACGCAGCGACGCTCAAGAATCGATCGCGGGGGTTTCTGACGGAGCCCGCAGCGAGAACCGCAACGGGTCGAACTTGAAAACACTGACAACCATGGTCTTGCGCATTGCTGAGGGCCGAAATGTACACGAACTGCAGCGTG
>Ga0315278_10000792_pt1 | contig 27240 bp, 27 predicted proteins | sample YL17G06_0_MG_FD_203880 | JGI IMG/M metagenome (GOLD analysis project Ga0315278, IMG submission 203880) | Sediment microbial communities from Yellowstone Lake, YNP, Wyoming, USA - YL17G06_0 | ecosystem: Environmental > Aquatic > Freshwater > Lake > Sediment | place: USA: Wyoming | collected... | reverse complement strand
CTGGCGACCAGGGCCGCCTGCGCCCGCTCACCGAGCTCACTTCGCTCCTTCAGCGAGCGCTTCCGGTAGTTGTCGTACTCGGCGGCAAGGCGGACATGCCGGTCCTGCACCTCGGCCAGTTCGTCCTCGAGCCGCCTGATGGCGGAGCTGTCGGGTTCGACCGGCAGGCCCGCCCCCGCGCTCGCTTCCGCACCGGCAACTTCGAGGGGGTCGGCAGGGTCAGGGAAATCGGGAAATCTGGTCATAGGCGGGAAGATAGTAGCAACGGAGATGCCGATGGTAAGTGCCGGAATGGCAGGCGCGCACCCCTTTAGCCAGGCCCTGCGGCGCCCGGCACCAATAGCAGACGCTGGCGGACCATGTACAGGGCGGCCTGGACGGCGCGGGCCCGGACCTCCGGGCGGCTGCCCGGGAAGAGCGTACGCCGGCAATGCACCGCTCCCAGGCCGGCGACGGCGATGCACACCGTGCCTACCGGCTTGTCGGGCGTTGCCCCTCCCGGCCCCGCGATCCCGGTGATCCCGACGCCCACGCCGAGGGAGAGCCGGCGCCGAACACCCTCCGCCATCGCGACCGCCACCGGATCACTGACGGCGCCGTGGAGGCGCAACAACTCGTCGGGAACATCAAGTTCACGAACCTTGACCTCGTTGTCGTACGCGATGATGCCGCCGCGAAAAACATCCGAGCCGCCAGCGACGTCGGTGAGCCGTCCGCCCAGGAGTCCGCCGGTGCACGACTCTGCCACGCCGATGGTCCTGCCGGCTGTTCGCAGCAGGCCCACCACGATATCGGCCAGCGTTTCCTCGCCCTCACCGTACGCGTGCTCACCGGCACGGCGCCGAAGCTCTGACGCGGCGGCGGCGAGCCGCACGTCACTCTCGGATGCCGCAACACCCCGGGAGGTGAGTCGCAGGTCGACCCCTTCGAGGCCGGGGAGATAGGCCAGGCCCAGTGGCCGGATCGCGTCCTCGATATCACCCAGGCGCTCGGCCAGCGTGCTTTCAGGAATGCCCGTGGTACGCACCGTCCGCGAGCGAATGACCTGGTTCCCGGCGCGCGGGGCGAGACGCGGGATGACCTCATGGGCGAGCAGGTTACGCATCTCCAGCGGGACGCCGGGCAGCATGATCACCAGTCCGCGCGACGAGTCGAGCCAGAGCCCCGGCGCCGTGCCCCACCGGTTTCGCAGCACGGTGCCCCCGCGGGGCACCTCCGCCTGTGACCGGTTCGAGGCGACGGGCTCGCGACCGAGGCCGCGGAAGCGCTCGACGAGTTGCTGCCAGATCGCGTCATGGAACTCGAGCGGCAGGGCGAGCAGTTCGGCCACGGCGTGCTTCGTGATGTCGTCGCGGGTAGGACCGAGCCCGCCGGTGATGAGCACCGCACCGGTGCGATCAAGTGCCGCGCCCACGGCGTCCTGGATGGCCGCGCGATCATCGCCAACGGACGTGCGCCGCGCCACCTCGACACCGATCGAGGCGAGTGCGCGCGCCAGCTCCGCCCCGTTGGTGTCGATCGTGAAACCAAGGAGCAGCTCGGTGCCGACAGTGAGGAGTTCGATTTTCATGGCGGCAGGAAGTCAGGGCGGCAAGGCGGCAGGAGCGCTACTTGCTGCTGCTGAACAAGGCCCTGTTCTTGTACAGGTACACCCCGAAGGAATACACCGTCAGCACGACCGCAATGACGAGCGTCACCGCAACGAAGGAGCCGTGGAACTGGTTCCAGAAGTAGGCGTAGCGATTGTCTTCCCAGCCCAGCGGCTTGCGGGCATCGCGGAAGGCGAACCAGAGGATGACGGCACCGACGAAGATGTTCTGGAAGACCGCCTTGAGCTTGCCGGCGCCGCCCGCGGCGATCACCACGCCCCTGGCCTTGGCCCACTGGCGGAAGATGGTCATCGCCACCTCCCGTCCGATCATCAGCACCGTGGCCCAGAGCGGGATGCTGCCCCACACCGGGATGCCGTACTCGGCGTGACGTTCGCGGGAAATCCAGTAGATCGGGATGAGGGTGGCGAACAGCAGCAGCTTGTCGGCGAGGGGATCGAGCAGCTTGCCCAGGTCGGTGACCTCGCCGCGGCTTCGCGCGAGGTAGCCGTCCAGCATGTCGGTGAACGCGACCAGCACGAAGACGATGAAGCAGATCAGCTTCGGCCAGTATCCATCGATGAACGGGAGCAGCGCGATTACGGGCGTGAAGCAGATCCGCACGACCGTAATGATGTTGGCGATGGTCCACACCTTCGTGGGCAGCTCCGCCGGCGGCATGTCAGCCCAGCGTCTTGACGACGAGCTTGCTCACTGCCTTGAGGGTGTCGAACACGCCTTCGCCCGTCATGGCCACGGCCTCGAAATACGGAGAGCGCTCGATCCACTGCCCGTCCTGCTGCTGCACGATGAACTCGCCCGGGCGGAACGGATCCGGGGTGACCCGCTGCTTCTGCGGGTCTTCGACCGGCCAGCCTGGATTCAGCGCCGCCTGCAGTTCGGCGATCGGGGCGGCGTTGGGCAGGTCGCGCTTGTTGTACTGGATGACGAAGGGAATGCGGGTCAGGTCGTAGCCGTGCTGCACCATGTTGTCGTACAGGTTCTGCATCGCCTCGATGTTCGCCTCGGTGCGCTCGATCTGGCTGTCCGCCACGAACACCACGCCATCCACGCCCTTGAGGATCAGCTTGCGCGAGGCGTTGTAGTACACCTGTCCCGGCACGGTGTAGAGGTGGAACTTGACCTTGAACCCGCGAATGGTTCCGAGATCCACCGGAAGGAAATCGAAGAAGAGCGTGCGCTCCGTCTCGGTGGCCAGGGAGATCATCTTCCCCCGCGCGGTGGGCGCCACTTTCTGGTAGACGTGCTCGAGATTGGTCGTCTTGCCGCCGAGACCGGGCCCGTAGTACACGAGCTTGCAGTTGATCTCGCGAGACGCGTAGTTGATCATCGACATGGACGACGCTCCCTCACACCCCGAACAGCTTGTCGATCTCGTCTTCGGCATCGCCCAGCAGCCCTGATTCCATCTGCTGGGTTGCCTTGCCCTGGCTGCTGAACATGTCCTCGAACACCTTGACCAGTTCCGGCACTGTGGTGCGCACCCGCAGCTTCACCAGGCCGAGTGTCGTGCGGTTGTCGAACAGGACGACGAGGATGACCCGCCGCGCGACATCGGCGAGGTACATCGACTCGCGCTCCCCCTGGTGGAACAGCGCGCCGAACTCGGGCTCGCCCAGCATGCGCGCGAGCTGGTCGTTCGCGCTGAAATCGGCCGCGGTGAGCGTCGCGAACGCCGTCGAGTCGAACACGGGTGGCTCACCCACCGTGGAAACCAGCTGCCCGGTGCGGTCGACGATGAGCGCGGTCCGGGCACCCGAATCCGCCAGGAACACGATCAGGATGCTCTGGATGCGACGCGCGTCCTCCTCCCGGAAGGCCCAGCTGGAAGAGCCACTCACGCGGCGTTCCCCTGCCCCAGTATCTGCGTCATCCGTTCGAGGATTGTGGTCCCGCGACGCTGCAGGAGCGGAATCGGCTCCCACGCGACGTACTCCCTGAGCCGCGTGAGGGCGGCCCCGCTGGGATGCCGGTCCAGCCAGCTCAACGCCATGTGGCGCATGGGGGCCCGGGCATGAAACAGGTCGGCCTCATGCGACCGCTCCCGGCGCCGGCGCACCTCACGCGCGACCGCAACCCCGACCAGCGCACCGCCCAGCAGTGCCCAGGTGCGCATGCGCATCAGCGCAGGTCCTGCCGGGCCGTCAGCGCGTGGGCCAGCGTCACCGTGTCGACGTACTCCAGCTCGCCGCCCATCGGGAGCCCGCGCGCCAGTCGTGTCACCCGCACCGCATGGCCGACCAGCAGCTGCTGAATGTAGGTCGCCGTCACTTCACCCTCCATCGAAGGATTCGTCGCGAGGATGACCTCCAGCACACCGTCCTGTTCCACCCTCCGCACCAGCTGATCCATGCGAAGTGCCTCGGGACCCACCCCTTCCAGCGGCGAGAGCCGCCCGCCGAGGACGTGATACCGCCCGCGGAAACCGGTTGCGCGGTCGACCACCGCGACGGCGGAGGGCTCTTCAACCACACACAGCAGGGTCGGCTCGCGGCGTGGGTCAGCGCAGATGGCACAAACTGCCGTTTCAGTGAGGTTGCCGCAGGTGTCGCACGCACGCACGCGCTCCGCGGCCGCCTGGAGTGCGGCGGCAAGGCGGACGACCTGGTCCGGGGGCTGCTGCAGCAGGTGGAAGGTGAGCCGCTGCGCCGTCTTCCGCCCGATGCCGGGCAAGCGCGCCAGCTCAGTGACCAGTGCCTCGATGACGCTCACCCTCGGCTCAGAGCCCCGGACCAATGGGCGGCGTCGGCAACTTCTTGATCTCGGACTGCACCAACTCCGCCGCGCGGCGCTGTGCTTCCGCGACGGCCGACAGCACGAGATCGGACAGCAGGTCCGCATCACGGCCGGCAAAGGCTTCGGCATCGATGCGCACGTCACGGATGTTGCCTCGCCCGTCGGCGGTTACGCGTACCAACCCGCCGCCGGCCTGAACCTCGAAGGTCCGGTTGGCAAGTTCGGTCTGAAGTTCCTGCAGGCGACCCTGCCATTGCTGGCCGAGCTGCCACATCTGCTGAAGATCAACCATTCCCATGTATTACTGCCACCGGCCAGGGGTAAAAAGCACGGCCCTACTCCACGATCTCCAAATCTAACGCCTCTGCGGCCGCATCGAGAGCCGGATCCCGCACCCGGAGGCCCTTAAGCCGGTCGGCGCGCAACGCCTCCGCCGACAGCCGCTTCGGGGGCTGGGCCGGTACCGCATCCCCTTCGGCCACCTTGAGTTCCACGGGCGCCCCCACGATCCGTACGAGCAGGGCCGCCAGCCGCTCACGCTGCCGCTCGAGAGTGAGCGCCAGTCCGGCATCCTGGTCTGTGAGCCGCAGCGTCAGGCGCGGGGGCGCTACGTCGGCGGGCACGGTAGCAGCCAGTGCCGTACCGAGCAGGGGGCTCTGCGCGCGCGCCGCCGTCACGATGTCGGGCCACGCCGATGTCAGGGCCTCGAGGGTGAAGCTCACCCGGTCGACACCCGGCGCGGCGGGCGGCGCCGGCGCGCCCATGGCTGGAGCCGATGGCGCAGCGGGCGGCGCGCGACGGGCGGGCTCGGCTGGCGGCACCGCCGCGGCAATCCGTCCAACCTTCGCCGACGGCCCAGCAGGCGCCCCGTCCAGCACCGCCTGGAGGTCCACCACCCGATCCAGCATCGCCCAGCGGAGCAACAGTGTCTCCACCACCAGCCGCGCGTTTCCACTCCGCCGAATCGCGGTCTCATTGTCGGCGAGCAGCCGCAGCATGCGGAGGATGTCACCCGGCTCCAGCCGCGCGCGATACCGCTCCAGCATCGCGCGGGCCGACTCGGTGAGGCCCTCGGGCTCGGCGCCCACCTGCACCATGAGCAGGGCCCGCAGCATCTCGGCCGCGCCGTTCATGAACTCGCCCAGGTCGGCGCCGGAATCGAGCACCTGTTCCACCAGCCGGAAGACCCCGGCGCCGTCCTGCTCCACGATGATACGGCACACCTCGGCATACGACTCCTCCGCCACCAGGCCGAGCACCTCGCGCACGCGCTCGACCGTGACGGCACCTTCCCCGAAGCTCAGGCACTGGTCGAGCAGCGACAGGGCGTCGCGCATGCCCCCATCGGCGTGGCGCGCAATCAGGGTCAGCGCGTCATCCTCGGCCTTGATGCCCTCGATGCCGAGCACCTCCGCAAGCCGGTTCCGGATCGCGGTGGGCCCGATGCGGCGGAAGTCGAACCGCTGCAACCGGGACAGCACCGGAGCGGCCGTGGACGCAATCTTCTGCGGCTCGGTGGTGGCGAAGACGAATACGACCCGCGGCGGCGGTTCCTCCAGGATCTTGAGCAGCGCATTCCATGCCTCACGCGTGAGCATGTGCGCCTCGTCCACGATGTAGACCTTGTAGTGGCCCTCCTGGGACGCCGCGTACATGGCGCGCTCGCGAAGTTCCCGGGCATCATCGACACCACGGTGGCTGGCGGCGTCGATCTCGACCACGTCGAGGCCCGCCGACCCGCTCCACGTGCGGCGGCAGTTCTCGCATTCTCCGCAGGGATCGCCCAGGGCATCGCGACTGGCGCAGTTGAGCGCCATGGCCAGGATGCGCGCCGCCGTGGTTTTGCCGACCCCGCGCGGGCCCGTGAGCAGGTAGCCGTGGCCGACACGGCCGCACGCCACGGCACCGCGCAGCACAGCGGTGACGTGATCCTGGACCAGCAGGTCGCTGAAGCGCTTGGGGCGGTAACGGCGGGCGAGGGCGATCATGGGGGGAAATAAAGTGCCTCAGGCTCCCCGAAGCGATACCGGACATCGCTTAGCGCTGCTACCGGCAAGGTCCTGACGCGATTCACGCGCCGGCACCCTTCGGACCTGAGGCGGGGGCAAGATAGCCGTCCTCACGTCCTCACGCCACCGCCCCCTGCCGCCGCTGCAGCCGCAGCGCTTCCCAGCGCTCGGCCACCACCCCGCCAATGAGGAACACGACCGCCATGTAGTAGACCCACAGCACGAACAGGACCAGCGCACCGAGCTGGGCGCCACCGCCGAAGGCCGACGCCGGCAGCACCGACCGCGCGAGATACAGGCCGTAGAGTCGCTTGGCAATCTCGAACCCGAAGGCCGAGAAGGTGGAGGCAATGAGGACCGAGATGACGTGCATCCGGCGCGGTGACGCGAAGCGATAGACGATGAAGAACAGGGAGACGGAGAACACGAAGCCCACCAGCTCCGTGAAGAGCCGCCCCACCGTGCTCACGAGCAGCGTGTACGACGACAGCACGGCGGCTTCGCTTCGCAACCGCACGAGCACCAGGCCCGCGGAGAACACCGTATTGATCAGGAACAGCGTGGCGACCGTCAGCGCCAGCGACGCATCGCGCGCCTTGTTCCGCAGGAAGCTGACGATGATACCATGACTCGTGCCCGGCCGGGACGCCACGTCATAGACGAAGTTCAGCGAATTCCTCATGCTGGCGAACAGGCGGGTACTCAGCCAGAGGAACGTGGGCACGGCGACGAGCGACAGGTTGCCGCGGTTCTCGAAGATCCGGGTCAGCAGGCGCTCGACCGGCCCAAACGGATCCTGGCTGGGCAGGCTGTTGTGCGGCGGCAGGAAGCGATGAAAGAGCGAGTCGGCGTCGAGCGTGGTGCCTTCAGGCGCCAGGCCCTGAACCAGCACCGTGAAGAGCACCAGCAGCAGCAGCACGAAGGGCACGGCCGCCAGCAAGGCATCGAAGCTCAGCGCGCTTGCAAGGAACGGGACGTTGTTCTCGTCCGCCGATTCGAGGGTGCGCCGAATGAAGCCCCAGACGGAGCGGTGCCAGCTCCGGACCCGGGGGGGCGCGCTCAGGCGCCCTGTTCCTCCGATGCGTCGGCCACGCCGCGGCGGCGTGAGCGGGCCCGGGCCAGGCGCTCGTCGAGTTCCGCCCGCGGCGTCACGGGCGCCACTTCTTCCTCTTCATCCTCGAACCCCTCGTCGTCATCGGCCTCAAGCGCCTCCCCGGCATCCTCGAGCCAGTCCTCGACCCGCTGCCGCCGGTCGCCAAGCTGCTCGGTGAGCTCGTCCATCTTCTCTTCCGCCATGGCTCGCAACTTCCGCAGTCGCCGCTGCACCCCGCGCCGGGTCTGCTCGCCCGTCGCCGGCGCGTAGAACAGCGCCACCGCCGCGCCGGCCAGCGCACCCCAGAGGAACCACCTGGCCGAGGCGTCGCCGCCCCGCTCGACATATACGACCTCGCGCCCACGATCGCGCATGTTGCACCTCCCGTTGATGCGTCGCCTGTTGGTGGCCGACATGGAATACTAGACGCACGAAGGTCCGGACGACCCGTTGCCTAGGCGAAGTCGCCCGGATCGACCGGCGGCTTGGGGACACTGCCGCTCCCGGAACGCCCCATCGCGGCGAAGGTGAGCTGCTTGCCAAGCTCGACCCCGGGCTGGTCGAACGGGTTGACGCCGTACCACGCGCCGGCAAACCCCGTCGCCAGCTGGTAGAACATCAGCAGCTCGCCCACCGTGTCCTCGGTCACCTCAGGAAGGTGCAGGAGCGTGTGCATGCGGCCCGCCGACGCCAGCGCCCCCGACGTGGCCCGGTACTCGGCGGCGAGCAGCTCGTTGAGGGAGCGCCCCGGCAGGTACGACAGGTCGGCGGGAAGCTCTGACCGGCCGGGTATGACCACATCGATGCCGTGATCGCCCACCGACACCAGCGTCAGCACCTTGTCGAACGGCCCCTCCATGAACAGCTGCACCTGGCTGTGCTGGTCGGTTGCGCCGACGGCCCCGACGGGCGTCGGGCCGGAGAAGACCTCGGCGCCACGGCGGTCATGCCTCTTGCCCAGGCTCTCCGCCCATAGCTGCCGATACCACTCCGCCACATCCCGCAGGCGATCACAATACGGCATGAGAACGTCAATGCGGGCACCAAGCCATGTGTCCGCCGCCCAGTGCAGCGCGGCATGCAGTGCCGGGCGGTTGTTCAGCAGGTCGGGTGAGTCCGCGTCCCGGAGGGCACGCTCCGCCCCGCCCAGCAGGGCCGCGATGTCGATGCCCACGAGTGCCGCCGGCAGGAGGCCCACGGGCGACAGAACGCTGAAGCGACCGCCGACGGAAGGTGGCACGTCCACGGCGGCGATCCCCTCGCGCCGGGCGATCTCCCGCAGGATGCCTCGCTCAGGATCGGTGGTGAACACGAGGTGGCGTGCCGCCGCCGGGCCCAGCGCCTCCTCGAGCCAGGCCCGCACTACGAGGTACTGCGCCATGGTCTCGGCGGTGGACCCCGACTTGCTGACCACATTGACTAGCACGCGCCGGGGATCGATGCGGCCGAGCGCGCCGTGCATGCTCACCGGGTCCACGTTGTCGAGAATCGTGAGCCTCGGGTAGAAATCGCGCCCCTCGTCGTCCAGCTCGTTCCACGCCGGCGCGCGTAACGCCGTGAGCAGCGCGCGGGCTCCCAGCGCCGACCCACCGATGCCGAGCACGAGGACGTGATCGAACGCCTGGCCAACGCCGCTTGCGAACTGGGTGATGCTCCGGATGGCGCCACTCTGCTCCGCGAGGTCGTAGAACCCGTATTCACCTGCCGCACGCCGGGCCCGGACCTCGGCCTGCACCCCCGGAAAGCGACGGCCCAGGTCCGCCAGTTGCGCGCGAGTCAGTCCGTGCACGCCATCGAGGCCATCCTGCAGCATTCGTCCGTATTCGAGTCGCAGCATCGCTCAGATCTCCACGATCAGGCCGTCATGCGCCGGGAAGACATTGGATGGAAGCTGCCCCTGAAGCTCGGCGTGCCCCGTCTCATGGGTCAGGTGCGTGAGCCAGGTTCGCCCGGCGCCGACCGCGCGCGCCACGTTGACCGCCTCGCCGATGCTGAGGTGCGTGGGATGGGGGCGCCACCACAGCGCGTTCAGCACCAGCACCCTGAGGCCCTGTAGCTGGGCACGCTCAGCCTCGGGAACTTCCTTCACGTCCGTCAGATACGCCAGATCCCCGATCCGGTAGCCGAACACGCGGCCGTGGCCATGGCGGAACGCGAGCGGCAGTACCGGCACACCGGCGACCTCCTGCCACCGCCCCGGCTCCAGCGGATGCGGGGCCAGCAGCGGCTTGGAGGTACCCTCGTACGCGGTGTTGTCGACGTCGAAGATGTAGCGAAAGCTCTCACGCAGCCGCGCCAGCGTCTCGGGTGCCCCGTACACCGGCAGCGCCTCCCGCTGCGTCACGGAGAAGATGCGGAGGTCGTCGATGCCGTTGATGTGGTCGGCGTGCTCGTGGGTATACAGCACCGCATCGACATGCGCGCGGCCAGCGGCGACCAGCTGGAGCCGCAGTTCCGGCGGGGTATCGATGAGGAGCGTGATCCCGTCGACGTCCACCAGCGCGCCGGTCCGGGTGCGGCGGTCGCGCGGATCGGAAGAGAGGCAGACCGCGCAGGTGCATCCGATCTGCGGTATCCCGAACGAGGTCCCGGTCCCGAGAAAGGTCAGCCGCACGCCGGCTACACCGCCTCGACCTTGAGCAGGTTGGTCGTGCCGGGCGTGTCGAACGGGACGCCGGCGGTGACCACGATGCGGTCACCGAGCGACGCGAGGCCCCGCGCCAGCAGCTGCTGCCGCGCCACCGGCAGCAGCGCATCGTACGTCGGGAAATGCTGCACGAGCACCGGGACGACCCCCCAGACCAGCGAAAGTTGCCGGAACGTCTCGGGCTCTGGTGTCACGGCGAGGATGGGAACGGACGGACGATAGGCGGCGACGGTGCGGGCGGTGAAGCCGCTGGACGTGAGGCAGACAATCGCGGGTGCCAGCAGCAGGTCGGCCGCCGCGCAGACCGCAACGGCGATCGCGGACTCGGTGCGCGTCGTCATGAAGGCGGCGTCCGCATCGCTCAGCAGGCGGTCGGACTGCTCAACCCGGCGACCGACCGCCAGGTCGAACGCCGGGCTGCGACCGCGCCGCTGGCGTTCAAGTTCCCGCGCAATGCGGACCATCGCCTCGACCGACTCTTTCGGGTAGGCACCCACCGCCGTCTCCGCGGACAGCATCACCGCGTCCGTCCCGTCCAGGATCGCGTTGGCGACGTCGGACGCCTCGGCACGCGTCGGCCTCGGCGCATGCACCATCGACTCCAGCATCTGGGTTGCCGTGATCACCGGCTTGCCGTGCAGGTTGGCCTCGCGAATGAGCCGCTTCTGGGCCAGCGGCACCTCCTCGAAGGGAAGCTCAACCCCCAGGTCGCCCCGCGCCACCATGATGGCATCGGCCGCACGCAAGATGCCCTTGATGTTCCGCAGGGCCGTGTCCTTCTCGATCTTGGCGATGATGCGGACCGACGAGGGCACCAGCCTCCGCAGCGCCTCCACATCCTCACCCCGCTGCACGAACGACATCGCGATGTAGTCGGCGCCCGCCGCCACAGCCCGCCCAACCTCCCCGGCGTCCCGCTCGCTGATGGCCGGCGCGCTGACCTCGACCCCCGGAAGGTTGATCCCCTTGTGGGGCTTGAGCAGTCCGCCGTACCGAACCACACCCGTCACCCGCTCCCCCCGGACATCCTCCACCTCGACGCTCAGAAGCCCGTCGTCCAGGAGGATGGTGGAACCGGGTTCAACGTCACGGGCCAAGCCATCGTACGTCGTCGGGATCTCGTTCGGCGCGGCAAGGGCTTCCGGCGCGAACACCACCCTGGTGCCGGTGGTGAGCTGCCGCGGCTCGGGGAGCGCGCCCACCCGGATGCGAGGCCCGCGAAGGTCAACGAGGACGGCCGCCGCGTGGTGCGCAGCCCGCGCCTCAAAAAGCGCGCGGAGTTCGCGAATCCAGCGCTCCCGCACCTCGGGAGTACCATGGGAGGAGTTGACGCGTACGACATCAACGCCCGCGTCAAGCAGCGCGCTCATCTGCTCGGGCGAGTCCCACGCGGGCCCCAGCGTGGCGACGATCTTGGTCCTGCGAATCAGGGAATTGGTCACCGTGCGGGCAGTCTAACGCGGCGGGATCGCTTGCGCACCGGGGCGCTCGCCGGCACTCGAATTTGCTGTCGCGTCACCCGCTGCCTACGCCGATGTACCCATGCGGTTGGAGGGGGGTGCTGATACCCACAAGTACCATGTGGAAGAGTTTTCAACATTCGTATGGAAAAACAACCTGGCCTCGGCCCATCAGAGAGAAATCCTGTTTCGAGGACATTCGATTTCCACATGTTGAAAACTGGCTATTCGATTCGGGGCCGAGCGGATCGAAAATAGACTTGCCGCTTGAAATGGAACGGTCAGCAGGTTCGTGATAAATCTGTAGCCTGATGTCGGTTAATAACTTATCGCACCATGTCTCAAGCAAGATATCGCATGATGACACTGTCGTTACCAAGTGAAATCGCCAACACTTTCCAGATTGCGAACAGATTCCACAGCGCAAGAACCGGTAACGCCACAGTCGAACCCATGCCCCCCATTCCCCCCACAATCCGCCCTTCAGCTACTCCGGAATATGGGTCAGTTCACCTATCCCACCTTGGTACATCGGGCCCAGATACCGGATCGGCGACTTCCGCAGCAGCTTGGCGAGCTTGTCCTTCCCCTGGATGACCAGCGCCCCGACCATGGAACGGGTGGAGGCGGCGGTGAGCTTCCATTGCAGCAGGATCGGTTTGCCCCGTGGTCCCTTGACCACCCAGACCCTCTCGATTGGCGCGGTGACCGCCACCGAGTCGCTCGCGGCGTGCCCGTTCCAGATCAGCTTCATCTTCCCGATTTCGATGAGGTGGCGCTCGTCGTCACCATGTGGCGCCTTGCCGAACGTGGCCTTGACCTGGCGGAAGGGGACCGCTGTCGAGTCCGTTGCCTGTGCTGCCCGCTTGTCGTTCGTGAAGACCATGCCCACCGACAGCCCGTTCTCCGGCTGGTTGAGGGCGACCCGCGCCCCAAACGCCACGATCCCGATCATCTCCGAACCTCCCGCCGGTGCGATGAGTTCGCGGCCCGCGATGTCCGCGCGGCCAAACCGGTAGAGGCACAAGGCGGCCGGCATCCACGTGCCGTATTCGGGCTGATCCGCCAGGACGCGCGCGAGCACCGGCGATGGGTCGGTCATGGCATCGAGGCGCCCCGGCTGGGCATCCTGGGGCAGGACACCCGGCGCATCCTCCGGACTGACGAGGAAGGTGATACAGTAACCCTGCTGGAGGTTCCCGAACTGCCAGGGCGGGTCGTCCCCCCCTCCCCCGGTCGCCAGCACACCCAGGCCAGCCAGTGCCGCCAAGGCGGCAACGAGGCTCACGGCTGGGCTGCCTTCGCCACGGCGCGCTTCAACGATTCGTACTCCCGCTTGTCCTGCCCATCAAGGGCCAGGTCCCGATAGCTCACCTTGCCATCCGGCCGGATCACGTAAACAGTGGGCCGGTCCGTGCCATCGGCACCGTCGCTCCCATAGCGCCGCGCCACCCGCTGGTCCGGATCGCTCAGCAGCAGGAACGGGATGCCGAGGCTGGCGGCGAACCGGTGATGTGTCTCAAGAGAATCGCTGCTGACAGCCACCACCACCACCTCCGAACCGGAGGAGTCGGTCACTGTGGCGAGTCCCTGCAGCTCCGCGGTGCTGCCTGGCGTGAAGTCACGCGGGAAGAAGGCGAGCACAACCACCTTGCCCAGGTTGTCGGTGAGCCGGAATGACTGTTCTTCGGGCCCGACCCCGTCCTTGTTGGCCCAGGGCAGCGTGAAGTCCGGCGCGCGCTGTCCTGTCTCGGGGCCCTTCACGATCCGCGCGGTCGGCATCGGCGGCCCCTTGGGATCCGCCTGCCCCCACACCCGCGTTGCGCCGCCCAGCGCCAGCGCCGAAAGCACCAGCCCGGCCAGCAGGCCGCGCGGCACCTGGGAGCGGCGGCTAGCGCTTCGCGACACGGGCGAGGGCACTCGAGATGTCCTGGTCCGGGCCGGTGCCGGTGTAGGCAACCTTCCCCGTCGCATCGATGATCACGATGTAGGAGGTGACCGGTGCCTCATAGCCGCGCGTGCTCACACCCTTGTCGTCGTACAGCGTGCGATAGGGCGGATTGTGGCTGGCAATCCACCGGCGCACCCGTTCCGGCGTCTGGTTCACCGTGACGTTGACGCCGAAGAACGCGACCGACTCCCCATACGTGGCATGCGCCGCCCTGATCTTCGGCAGGAGCTCCTCGCAGACGCTGCACCAGGTGGCCCAAAACTCCAGCAGCACGGGCTGCCGACCGATGAAATCTGCAAGGTTGACCGGCTTCCCGTCGATATCATTTACGATGACTGCCGGTGCCTTCGTGCCCACCGCGATGCCCTCATCCTGGGCCCGGGCCAGACCGGGCATCGCCGCACCCAGCATGAGGACCGCGCCGAGCCACCTCATGAGTTGCGTCCCGCCTGGAAGAGGTAGTACTGCGCCATGGCAAGCAGCAGCACCCCGCCGGTGCGCTTGAGCCTGAGCATCCAGGCGCCGCTCCGAGGCAGTGCGGCGAGGGCGCCGGCCGAGACTCCCACTGCCGCCAGCACCGCAGTCATGCCGAGCGAAAACGCGAGCATGTACACGAAGCCGAGCAGTGCGCTCCCCGTCGCCGCCACGAAAGTCAGGGCCACCGCGAACGCCGGCGCCCCGCACGGCGCAGCAACCAGTCCCGAGGTCGCGCCCATCATGAATGCGCCGTACGGTCGCTCGGCGGTGAAGCGTGCGGCCCACGCAAGCAGTCCGCTCGAAGCCCGCACGCTGAAGACGTCCAGGAGGGCCAGTCCCGACACGAGCAGCAGGTTGGCCATCGCCAGCAGGGCCCACTTGTTCGTGCTGACGCCGCCGAAGATCGAGCCGGTGAGGCCGGCGACGAGACCCAGGGTCGCATAGACCAGAGCCACGCCCAGCACGTAGAGCGCGGTCATGCCCAGGCGGGCGCGCGCCGGTCGCCCGGCCGCCCCCGCCCCGCCGAGCAGCCCGGCGGTGATGGGAATCATGGGATAGACGCAGGGGGTGAAGCTGGTGAGCAGGCCTGCTCCGAAGAGGAGGGGCAGGGCCACGAGTGGACGGTCGCGCAGCGTCTCAGCCAGGGGAGCAATGAGCATCGATTTCGGTGCGGCCCCTACCGACCCTTGCCGCCCGCTGCCGTCCCGGCCGCGACGGCCACGCCGTACCGCGCCGCCACATAGTTCTCGAGTATCTTGAGGAACTCCGGCACGATCCTGTCGCCCTTGAGCGTCACGAACAGCTTGCCGTCGACGTAGACCGGCGCCTTGGGCTCCTCGAAGGTGCCGGGCAGCGAAATCCCGATGTTCGCGTGCTTTGATTCCCCGGGACCGTTCACGACGCATCCCATGACGGCCACCTTCATCTCCTCCACGCCGGCGTACTCCGCGCCCCAGACCGGCATCTTCTGCCGGAGGTAGGCCTCGATGTCCTGTGTCATGTGCTGAAAGAAGGTGCTCGTAGTGCGCCCGCAGCCGGGGCAGCTCGTCACCTGCGGCGTGAAGCTCCGGAGCCCAAGGCTCTGGAGGATCTGCTGCGCCACGCGCACCTCTTCGGCGCGATCACCGCCCGGTGCCGGGGTCAGTGAGACCCGAATCGTGTCACCGATGCCCTCCTGGAGCAGCACCGCGAGCCCTGCCGCGCTCGCCACGACGCCCTTGGCGCCCATACCGGCCTCGGTGAGGCCGAGATGCAGGGGATACTCGCTCCGTCGCGCCAGCATGCGGTAGACGTCGATGAGGTCCTGTACCCCGGACACCTTGGCGCTCAGGATGATCCGGTCGCGCGCCATGCCGACGCCTTCGGCAAAGGCCGCCGACCGGACCGCGCTCTGCACCATCGCCTCCATGGTCACGTCGCGGGCGTCGCGCGGTGCCTCGAGCAACGCGTTCGCATCCATCAGTTCCGTCAGCAGCTGCTGGTCCAGCGAGCCCCAGTTCACGCCGATGCGCACCGGCTTGCCGTGCGCGAGCGCGACCTCGACGATCGCGCGGAAGTTCGCGTCGGCGTGCTTCCCACCGACGTTCCCCGGGTTGATGCGGAACTTGGCGAGCGCCCGGGCGCAGTCGGGATGGCGGGTGAGAAGCAGGTGACCGTTATAGTGGAAGTCACCGATGATCGGCACCTGCATGCCGAGGCGATCGAGCCCGTCGACGATGTGGGGCACCGCGCGCGCCGCGTCCTCGTTGTTGACCGTCACCCGCACCAGCTCGCTTCCGGCCTGGGCCAGTTCCGCCACCTGCCGCACCGTCCCCGCCACGTCGGCAGTGTCGGTGTTGGTCATCGACTGCACAACGATGGGATGACACGACCCGACGGCAACGGCGCCGATATGGACGGTGGGTGTGGCACGGCGCGGGGCGAATGGCATGGCTGGAACGTAAGGCGTGAGGCGGGGGACGTGCAGGGGCGGGCCGCGGGCCGCCCTCATGACCGGTCGAAGTGTGCCTCGGAGATGGCCCAGCGATCGGCGTCACTCAGCGCGAGGTCGCCCGCGACGGCACTGTCACGCACATGCGCTTCGGTACGGGCGCTCGGGATCGCGACCACGGTCGGGCCCTGCGCCAGGACCCATGAGATGACGAGCGCATGGGGCGAAAAGCCGAGCGCGCCGGCGATCCGCTGCAGCACCGGATGATCCGGGAGCTTCTTCGTGAGCCGGCCGCCGCCGGTCGGGCTGTAGGCCAGGAACCCGATGCCACGCTCGCCGCAGTAGCGCGCGACGCCCGTCTCCATCGCCTCCCGAAAGAACGGACTGAGCCGGTTCTGCACCGTGGCCACCTCGCCGATGGCCTCGGCCGCCTTGATCTCGGCGACGCTTACGTTGGAAAGCCCGATCCAGCGAATCTTGCCTTCGCGCTGCAGCTCGGCCAGCGCCCCGACGCTCTCCTCGAAGGGGACCTGATGGTCGGGCGCGTGGAGCTGGTACAGGTCGATGCGGTCCACCCCCAGCGCCTGGAGTGAGCGCTCGCAGGCCCGACGGAGGCGTTCAGGGCGGGCATCGCGCTCCCAGCGACCGTCAGGCCTGATCATGCCACCCTTGGTCGCGACAATGATCTGGTCGCGCGGTCCGCTCCAGCTATTGAGCGCGTGGGCAACGAGGCGCTCGTTGTGACCGATGTCATTCTGGTCGAGGCAATAGACGTCGGCGGTGTCGATGAGCGTCATGCCGGCATCGAGGCCGGCATGGATGACCCGGATGGCGACGTCCTCCGGCGGGCGGCCCGCGAGTGACAGGTGCATGCCGCCATAACCAACCACGGAAACCGGCGGCGCCCCGCGGGCAAGCGGGCGCTGCTGCACTACACGAGGCCCATCTGCTGGATAAACCGGTCGTACTCCGCTGCGTGGATCTTGCCGTCGTCGAGCAGCGGCTTGATCGCGGCGATGATGTCCTGGCGGCTTCCCTCGATCCGGCGGTCGCGCAACTCGCTGATCATGCGCGAGAAGCGGTGCTCGTACTCGTCGCGATCGAGTTCGCCGTTGGTCCGCATATCGCTCAGGTGGGCCAGTTCCCGTGCCACGCGCGACGCGGCGATCGGCTTGGATTGGCTCGGCGGGTTGGTCATTAGCGCATCTCCAGGGAGCAGATGAGGGTGGTGCGGTCCCCGGAATATAAGCCGTGATCCCGGGCCCGCTGGACATCCCCGCACGCATTAGTTTGCCGGGGAGGGCTGCCTCCCGGAATGGGCAGAGGGGCGCCGAAACCAGCCGACCTTCAGGGAAAGACCGGTCACATGACGCGCAACGATTCCCGGCTCGACGCCAGTCTGCGGCGCCTTTTCGCAGATGGGCGCTCCCCTTCCGGCCATCGCCGGTCCGCTCATGTCCGGACTCGAGTTCTTCGGCGGGATCGCGCTGATCATCGGGTTCCTGACGCGCCTGGTCAGCCTGGGACTCGCCATCGACATGCTGGGCGCCATCTTCATCGTCCACGTCGCCGGCGAGTTCTTCGCACCGAAGGGTTCGAGTTTGTCCTGATGCCGTTCTCCGTCGACGCCGTGCTGGCCCGCCGCCGCGCGGGGCCCTGAGCGCACGGCCACGCCGATGTCATCCCGAGGCCACCACCTGCCCGCGGCCACCCGCGTAGGGTTGGTGCGCCTTCAGGTGTCCGACCTGACCCGCTCCATCGCTTACTACGAGCAGGTGCTGGGGCTGCGTGTGCTCGAGCAGCGCACCGGCGAGACGATCCTGGGGGCCCAGGCGGGCGGCGTCCCGCTCATCGAGCTGCATGAGCGGCGGGGTGCCAGTCCGGTGCGGGGCCGCGGACACCTCGGACTCTTCCACTACGCCATCCTGCTTCCCGACCGGCAGGCACTCGGGCACCTGTTGCGTCACCTGGCGAGCATTGATGCTGAGGTCGGGGCGTCGGACCACCTCGTCAGCGAGGCCTTGTACCTGCATGACCCCGATGGACTCGGGATCGAGGTGTACGCCGATCGCCCGCGGTCGACATGGCAGCATCAGGGGGATGAACTGGTGATGGACACCAGGCCACTCGACATCGAAGGTGTGCTTGCGGCCAGCGGCGGCGCATCGTGGGCCGGCATGCCCGCCGGAACAGTCATGGGCCATGTGCACCTGCGCGTCGGCAACCTGGAGGGGGCGGCGACGTTCTATCGCGACGCGCTCGGGCTGGAGTCGACGGTGTGGAGCTATCCCGGCGCGCTGTTCCTTTCAGCAGGCGGATACCATCATCACCTCGGTGTCAACACCTGGGCGGGCGAGGACGCACCGCGGGCCGGGGACGACGACGCCCGCCTGCTGGAATGGGAAATGGTGCTGCCCGATCGTGAGGGCGTCGAGGAGGCCGCCAACAGGCTCGAGGCGGCCGGTCACGCGGTCAAGCGGTCCGGGGATGGCCTGCGGGCCGATGACCCCTGGGGTACGACGCTGCTGCTTCGGGCCTGAACGGCAGCCGAGGGCACGTTAACGGAGGAAATCCTGGAGCCTCACATGACTGCAACCACCGCACCGGCGAGCGTCGCCGGACAACTCGGCTCGACCATTCCAACGGAGGGCTACGCTGCGTTCGACGCGAAGTCGCCCCTCGCACCCTTCAGCTTCGCGCGACGGGCGCCCGGGGCCCGGGACGTCCAGATCGAGATCCACTTTTGTGGAGTGTGCCATTCAGATCTGCACACCGCAAGGAGCGAATGGCAGGGCACGACCTATCCCGTGGTTCCGGGGCACGAGATTCTTGGGCGCGTGGTACGGGTCGGTAATCAGGTCACGAGGTTCACGGCGGGCGACATTGCGGCAGTCGGCTGCATCGTGGACTCCTGTCGCACCTGCCCTGACTGTCGTGACGGCCTCGAGCAGTATTGCCAGAACGGCGCCACGTATACGTACAACAGCCGTGACAAGCAACTCGGCGGCACGACGTACGGGGGCTACTCCACCGGCATCATCGTGGACCAGGACTTCGTCCTCAGCGTGTCCAGCAAGCTGGACCCCGCCGGCGCGGCCCCGCTCCTGTGCGCCGGGATCACCACCTGGTCGCCGCTCAAGCACTGGAATGTCGGGCCGGGGACGAGGGTCGGCGTAGTTGGACTCGGCGGGCTGGGGCACATGGGCGTGAAGCTCGCGCACGCGATGGGGGCGCATGTGGTGCTCTTCACCGGGTCGCCGGGCAAGACCGCCGATGCCAGGCGGCTCGGCGCCGATGAGGTGGTGGTGACGCGGAACGCCGACGAGGTCACGAAGCACGCCAGCAGTCTCAACTTCATCCTGAATACGGTGTCCGCGCAGCACAACCTCGACGTGTACCTCAACCTGCTCAAGCGCGACGGCACAATGTGCCTCGTGGGCGTGCCGGAGCATCCGCATCCGTCGCCGAACGTGGGCACGCTCATCGTCCGGCGGCGGTCGCTGGCGGGTTCGCTCATCGGGGGAATCAAGGAGACGCAGGAAATGCTCGACTTCTGCGCCGAGCACAACATCGTATCGGATGTGGAAGTGATCCCGATGCAGAAGATCAACGAGGCCTATGACCGGATGCTGAAGAGCGACGTGAAGTACCGGTTCGTGATCGACCTCGCCTCGATCAAGTAGCGCGCACCACCGGGAGCCCCGCGGCCTCCCACTCCTGATAGCCCTTCGCAAGGTTCAGGACGTTGGCAATGCCCTTCGCCTGAAGCACGCTGGCGGCGATTGCCGATCGCGCACCGGCCTGGCAGTGCACCACCACCGGGCGGTCCCGCGGCACCTCGGCCAGGCGCTGCGCCAGGTGCCCCACCGGAATGTTCGGGACACCCGTCAGGTGCCCCGCCTCCCATTCCGCCCGCCCCCGCACATCGAGCACCGCCACTGCGCCGCGCGCCAACTGCGCAGCGAGCTCAGCAGCGGTGAGCTGCGGGATGGTCGCAAGCGCCCTGCCGTTCCGGGCCCAGCCCGTCACCGCATCCACCCCGAAGTATCCGGCGAACCGATCCAGGCCGATCATCGCGAGGTCCCGGGCGGCCTCGTCCACGTGGTGCGCTCCCCGATCACCGCTTGTGTCATCGACAATCAGGTAGAAGTCCTCGTCGAACGGCGTGAGCCAGCCTGCCCAGGTGGTGAAGCTCCGGTTGAGGGGGATGTTGATCGTGCCCGGGATATGCCCCGCGGCGAAGTCCACGGCGGGTCGCGTGTCGATCACGAAGGCGCTCCGTGCCAGCACCTCGGAGAGGCGCACCTCCGGCAGCCACTGCGGCGTGGCAAACCCGTTGAGGATGCGCGGGCCTTCCCTGTTGACCCGCTTCATCTCGCCAAAATACCGAGGCGGCTCGGGCTGCCCGCTGAGCACCTGGCGGACGAACTCATCCTCGGTCTCGATGGCAAGCGCCCAGTTGAAGCGGCGCTCGTAGCCCACGGTGCTCTGCGGCACGGCGCTCAATCCCTTGCCACAGGCCGAGCCGGCGCCGTGACCGGGCCAGACCTGCAAGTAGTCTGGATACGCCTTGAAGCGCTGGAGCGACTGAAAAAGCGTCCGGGCACTGGCCTCCATGGTCCCCTGGACCCCGGCCGCCTTCTCGAGCAGGTCGGGCCTGCCCACGTCGCCCACGAACACGAAATCGCCCGTCACGATCGCGATCGGCTCCGTGGCCGCGGCGGTGTCGGTGACCAGGAACGCGAGGTGCTCGGGGGTGTGGCCGGGAGTGTGGATCGCCTGCAGGCGCACGTTGCCCACCATGAAGCTGTCACCATCCTTGAGCAGGACCGCCCCTGCCTCGTGCGCAAAGCCATACTGCCAGTCCTTTCCGCCCTCGGAGGACAGGTAGAGGGCGGCACCAGTCCGCCCTGCGAGCTCGCGGCTGCCGGAGACGAAGTCCGCGTGGATGTGTGTCTCGGTGACCTGCGTGATCGCGACCTCCTCCGACTCCGCCATGCGGAGGTACTGGTCGATGTCACGGTTGGCGTCGATGACGAGGGCGCTGCCGGTCCGTCCGCAGCCGATGAGGTAGCTCGCCTGTGCGAGCGTTTCGTCGTAGAACCGCTTCACGATCATGATCCGCCTCCATCGCTGATACCAGGCAATAATCTAAGCCAAAGCGCCCGCCGATCGATGATTGGCGGGCGCTCCGTCTTCCAGGATCGCGGTTGTCAGGACCGCGCGAGGGAGATCAGCCGCACTCGGAGTAGCCGCAGACGTGGCACTTGACGCAACCCTCGGCGAATTCGAGCTGTGATCCGCAGTCGGGGCACGCGCCGGAGAAGGTGTTCTGCATGCCGCCCAGGGCCAGCTGCTGCTCGTCGCCGGAAATGACCTGATGGATGACCTCCGGTGCCGGCACCTGCGTCTCGTTGGTCGTCAGGAGTTCCTGCTGGATGCCCTGCTTCTCCTGAAGCCAGCGCTCGATCGCAATGCCGACTGCGTCGGGCACCGAGAGGACCTTGGTCGGCCCGAGGCCCATGACCCGGTCGGAGCTGATACCGCGGAGCTGCCGGTAAATCTCCTTGAGCGGGATCCCGGACCGCAGCGCGAGGCTGATCAGCCGACCCATCGCCTCGACGTCGGCCATGAGGGCGCCGCCGGCCTTGCCGAGGCTCATGAACACCTCGAACGGCTGGCTCCGGTCATCCTCGGTGATGGTCACGTAAAGCGTGCCCAGAGGCGTGTCGATGCGACGGGTCGTGCCACGCAGCAATTCCGGCCGCGAGCGCTTCTGGCGGCGGTTGAGCGTCTCGGCCTCGAGCTCGTGCACCATCCGCTTGAGCCGCTCGTTCTCCGCCCGCAATTCGGCTAGTTCGCCATGCAGGTCGGCCCGGGCGGCATTCGCCTCGGCCGATGATCCGCTCATGCCGGCGAGGTCGGAGCGCGCCTCGGCCTTGCCGCTGGAGGTGGCCTGCTCCGCGACCTTCCTTGCCACCGAGCCGGTCGAGAGCACCTGCATGTCGCGGCTGCCATCGCGGTAGACCGTGACACCCTTGCAGCCGAGCTTGTAGGCGAGACGGTAGATCTCCTCGACATACGCCTCGGAGGCATCATTCGCGAAGTTGCAGGTCTTCGAGATGGCGGAGTCGTTGTGCTCCTGGAACGCCGCCTGCATCCGGATATGCCACTCCGGCTTGATCTCGTTGGCCGTGACGAACACGCGCTGCCACTTGGCCGGTACCTCGGGGAACAGGATGTTGCCCGACTCGGCGATGCGCTTCATCAGCTCATCGCTGTACCAGCCCTCGCTCCGCGCGATCGCCACGAATTCCTCGTTGACGTCGGGCATGAGCACGCCGGCCTGGTTCCGCATGAAGGCGACGGCGAAGAGCGGCTCGATGCCCGAGCTGCAGCTCGCGATGATCGAAATCGTGCCAGTCGGGGCCACGGTAGTGACGTTGCAGTTACGCAGCTTCCGCATGGGGCGGATTCGCTCACCATTCGGGCCGCGCGCGCAGGTCTCATCCGGGCCCCAGATGCTGCGTTCCCACTCCGGGAAGACGCCGCGGATGGTGGCCAGCCGCTCGGACTCGCGCTTCGCCTCGTCGTCGATGAAGGCCTGGATGCGACGGCCGAGGTCGACCGCCTCGTCGGAATCGTAGGCGACGCCAAGGTGGATGAAGGCGTCGGCCAGGCCCATGAGGCCAAGACCGATGCGGCGGATGCGATGTGCCAGGTCGGTGATCTGCGGCAGCGGGTAGCTGTTCGCGTCGATCACGTTCTCCAGGAAGTGGGTGCAGAGGTGCACCACCTGACGCAGCCCATCCCAGTCGATGTCGCCGTCCTTGATGAACACGCCGACATTGATGGAGCCGAGGTTGCAAACGTCGTACGGAAGGAGGGGCTGCTCGCCGCAGGGATTGGTCGCCTCGTAGGAGCCGAGGTGCGGTACCGGATTGTAGTAATTGGCGCGATCGGTGAAGTAGACGCCCGGCTCGCCGGTACGCCACGCGCCGTGGATGATCTTCTCCCAGACATCGCGCGCGCGGAGACGGCCCACCACCTTGCGGGTGTTGGGGTGCACCAGGTCGTACTCCTCGTCCAGTTCCACTGCCCGCATGAACGCATCGGTCACCGCCACCGAGATGTTGAAGTTGGTGATCTTGGTGATGTCGTCCTTGCAGCTGATGAAATCGAGGATGTCCGGGTGGTCGACCCGGAGAATGCCCATGTTGGCACCGCGGCGGGTGCCGCCCTGCTTGACCACGTCGGTGGAGGCGTCAAAGAGGCTCATGAATGACACCGGGCCCGACGCCACGCCCATGGTGGAGCGGACAATGTCGTTCTTGGGCCGGAGCCGGGAGAAACTGAAGCCGGTGCCGCCGCCCGACTGGTGCACCAGGGCCATGGACCTGAGGGTGTCGTAGATGCCGGCCTGACCGTTGGAGAGGGCGTCGTCGACCGGAAGTACGAAGCAGGCCGAAAGTTGGCCGAGGGGACGGCCCGCGTTCATGAGCGTGGGCGAATTGGGCATGAACCGCCGCTCCGACATGAGGTCGAAGAACGCCTCTGCCAGTGCCTCGACCGCGCCCTCAGATGCGCCGTACTTCCGGTCCGGTTCCGCTACGGTACGAGCGACGCGCCAGAACAGGGATGCGGCCGATTCGACAGGCTTGCCGGATTCGTCGCGAAGGAGGTAGCGCTTCTCGAGCACCGTGATGGCGTTCGGAGACAATCCAACCTCGTCCCGTGGCGTGGACCCGTTCATCGGCACTGACCTCAGTTTTAGCGGTGTAGTTCGTTGCGGCTGCGGCTCGCCGCGGCTCTCGTCCCTGCGCCGCCGTGATTACCCATCGGCTCGGCAAGGGAGGGCAAAAGTAGGAGAATCGCCGGACCGACACAATACACCGCGAATGACACGCAGGAGCGCGCTTTTTCGATACTCACATCACAAATCTGCTACAGTCTTGTCACATCGCCAAGCCCACTGCCGTAACAGTCCCATTATTGTGTCGGCACCGCCCGAAAGTCGCCCCGCCGATGCAGGCGGGCGAATTCCACGTACCGGGACCAGGTGCCCGCGATCCGTTCCGCCAGGATCGGGTCCACCGAGCGTACCACGCGCGCCGGAACACCCATCACCACCGAACCCGGCGGCACGATCATCCCTTCCGGTACCACCGCACCCGCGGCTACCACGCTTCCGGTACCGATCCGCGCGTGGTTGAGGATGATGCTGCCCATCCCGATCAGGCAGAGATCCTCCACGATGCAGGCATGCAGGATCGCCCGGTGACCCACCGCCACACGGCGCCCGATGCGACACGGCGATCCCGGATCGGCATGCACCATCGTGAGGTCCTGGATGTTGGACTCGGCGCCAATTTCGATCGCCTCACTGTCACCGCGCACGACGCAGCCGTACCAGACGCTGGCATCAGCGCCAAGACTGACGTTGCCCACCACGGTGGCGTTGGGGGCGATGAAGGCGGAGGGGTGGATGGGCATTGGGCGTGAGGGCGTGAGGGGTGCGGACCAGCATGAACGGTGAACAGTAAACGGTAAACGGGAAGGCGGCTCAGAATCCCCGTTTAACGCGCACCGTTCACTGCCGTACCGGCGTAAACGCCCAGCTGGTCCACCCCTCGACCGCCGCGCCATCACGCATCGCCGGCACCCAGGAGGTGTTCGCCGCGAACTGCCGGGCGAGGATCTCGAACTTGAGGTCATTGGACGGACGCAGGCCGCGCACTTCGAGCGGATGACCGTCCACCGAAACCTTGACCAGGAGGGTACTCGGGGAGGGCGTCCCCTTGATGTCGGGGGTCAGGGTAACGTTGGCCGCATCCAGGGGCCTCGGCCTGACGTCGTAGCAGCTGTGATCCGCGTTGTAGGTCGGGCCGGGCTTGTCACACCCAGCCGGCACGACCCCTCGCGCGGCGAGGCGGCGCTGGACCAGTCCCCGGCGTGATGTGCCGACCCCCTGGCGCACCAGCACCGGCTCCAGTTCGTACAAGTCTCCCGCCACGACCTGCACCGTTTCCTCGTAGAAATTGTGCAGCGGCGCCAGCACGCCGACCGTGTGACGACCGGCCGGCAGCCGGGTAACCGCTTCGGTCACCTGTCCGCCATCGATCAGGACGCTCGACCCCGCCGGTATTCCGACGATCTTGATCGCGCCGCTGTCAGCGGGCGCTACCGGCACAGGAGAAGGCACTGCGGCCGCGGGCGTGGCACCCGAATCGGGAACGGGCGCCGGGGCCGTAGCTCGGGTGCTGTCCGCGGCTGGAACAGAATCAGTCGCGGCGGCGATTGGAGCCGGCGGCGCCGGTGCTTGCACCACGACCGTGTCCACGCGACCGGCGCCCTGCATCGTCGTCGCCGAGGCATCCTGCTGCTGCACATACCAGAACCCCGCGCCAGCTGCCCCGGCAGCGAGGAGCACCAACAGCGGCCACGAGCTGCTCCTCGCCGCGGGTTCCACCGCGGGCGCCCGCCGGGTCCCGGTGCGGGGCGTGTTCATGGCGCGGGTCGGCGTGACTGATGTGGCTGGCCTTCCGGAGGCGGTCGGGATCAGGGGAGCCGCAGGCGCCACCGCCGCGCTGATGAGGGAACCGGGCGCCGCTGTCGGCTGGCGCTGCAGGGAGGCGATCAGTTCGGCACAGTCCTGCGGACGGTCGCCGGGGTCCTTCATCATCATTCGGCGAATCGTCTCGTATAGCTGCCGGTCATCGGCTCCGGCGAGCGTGAGCGGCGGCAGCGGCTCGGTGATGTGTTTGTACCCGATCGCAAAGCTGTCCTCACCATCAAACGGTACCTGGCCGGTCAGGCACTGGTACGCGACGACGCCGAGCGAGTAGATGTCGCTCCGCCCGTCGATCGCCTGCGCGCGCGCCTGCTCGGGGCTCATGTAGTGCGGCGTTCCGATCGACATGCCGGTGCCGGTGAGCCGGCCGCCCGACATGGCTTTCGCAATGCCGAAGTCCGTGAGCAGCACCTGGCCAAACTCGTCGAACATGACGTTGTCGGGCTTCATGTCCCGGTGGACGATGCCGCGCTGGTGCGCGTACGCCAGCGCACTGCCGCAGTCCACCAGGAGGCGACGAATCTCCGGCGGCGTGAGCCGGCCGCGCTTCTGCAGCAGCCCGGCCAGTGAGCCGCCGCGGAGGAACTTCATGACGAAGTAAATGACCCGGCCCGAGCGACCGACCCGGTAGATCGGGATGATGTTCGGGTGCTCGAGTTGCGCGGCGGTCCGCGCCTCGCGCTGGAAGCGCTCGACGAACTCGGCATCGAAGCCCAGCGCGAACGGCAGGACCTTCACCGCCACCTCGCGGCCCAGTTCACGCTCGAGCGCCTGGTAGACCAGGGCCATCCCGCCGCGGCCGAGCTCGTCCTGGACCTCGTACTCCGACGCGAGCGCCTCGCTCACGATTTCGCGATCGGTCCGCTCGCCGGTCGCACCGATGGCCTCGACCGGCGTGGTTGCCATGAGGTCAAGGCCGCAGGATGGACAGAACTTCGGCTGGCCGGTGAATTCGGTACCACAGCGGGAACAGAACATGGGCGGGATGCTATTCGGCGAGGAGGCGCGGCTTCACGGCGAACTCGACCGCGACTTGGCGGCCGGCCGCACGAGGATGCTGCGCTGGCGCTCGACGATCGTGCCCGCGGCGTCGGTGACGCGCAGCGCGATGACGTAGTTGCCCGGCGCAAGGCGCGCCAGTGACACCGTCTTCCGGATGGGGCTCAACGGCCCCCGCGCGAGTTCGTCACTCTTCACGGTCAGCGACCTCCCCTTCGTGCCGATGCGAACGAAGCCACCCCCGCTCTTCCGCCGGGTAGCCACCAGTTCGACTGCAAGGGGCGCGCCCGGCGCCGCACCGTACACTTCGGCGTACAATTCCATTTCATCGCCCGTTCGCCAGGCGCCAAGTGGGTTGATTAAGACCTTTTCCCCCAACGAGTTAAACCATTGGGCGCTACCACCCTCCGCGCCCAGGGCAAGACCGCTCAGTGCCAGGCTGCCGCTTACCGGCGCCGCCACCACGCTGTCCAGGGGGACCACGGCGCCGTGGTCCGTGCCCTGGTCGACTGCAAGGCGCCAGCTCACCATGCCGGGCGGCACTATCAGGGTCACGCGTCCCACGAGAAAGCCGTCATCGCTCACCGGTTCCCTGCCACGGTAGGCTTGCAGGGAGTCGACCGAGGCGACCACGCGACCGCCCTGGTCCATCGCCACCAGCCGGACGCGCACTGTGTAGGCGCCTCCGGGCGCGCCGGGGTCGGGCCGCAGGCCGGCACCCCGCACGCCGAACGCGACCTGCAGCAGCGGCTCGTCA
>Ga0315278_10000791_pt1 | contig 27253 bp, 23 predicted proteins | sample YL17G06_0_MG_FD_203880 | JGI IMG/M metagenome (GOLD analysis project Ga0315278, IMG submission 203880) | Sediment microbial communities from Yellowstone Lake, YNP, Wyoming, USA - YL17G06_0 | ecosystem: Environmental > Aquatic > Freshwater > Lake > Sediment | place: USA: Wyoming | collected... | reverse complement strand
GACCAGCATCTTGTGGCGGCGGCCGTTGACCGTGAGGTTGATCGTGCTGACCTCACCAGCCGGGATCTCGGTCGTCGGTGGCGGCGCGGCGGGCGCGGCCGAGGCGATCGTGGCCGCGGCCGCAGCGCCAATCGCACCGGTCCCCACCGAGGTAATGAAGCCGCGACGGCTGACACCCGTCGTCGGCAACGACTCCCTCTCGCGATCATCGTGGTTCATTCAGGCCTCCAGATGCGCCCCTGGTAAGAGGCGAGTGGAATTATATCCGCCCTCACACCAACAGCCGCCCGCCCTCCATCACCTTGCGGTCGTCGAACCAGACGGTCGGCTGCTTGATCAGGCCATCCAGGTGGCTTGCGACGCGGACGCTCCCGCCCATCGACTTGTTATCGCCGAAGGCGATGTGGATCGTGCCCATCACCTTCTCGTCCTCGAGGATGACGCCGGTGAGAATCGCGCGGTCGTTGGTGCCGACCCCGAATTCGGCCACCGTGCGAGCGTCCTTCCCGTGCGGCTCGAGCAACTCTACCAGCCGCCGGGCCGACGCGCCGCCGGTGATGTCGGTGGCGTATCCATCCTTGACGACGATGCGTATCGGCTGGTCGACCATGCCGACGCTCGCCATCGATCCATCGACGACGACGATGCCGTTTGAGAGGCCTTCGAGCGGGGCGAGGTACGCTTCGCCGGTCGGCAGGTTGCCCCAGAGGCCCTTCTCTCGGAACAGACCCGAGCTGGCGTGGGCCTCCCGGCCTTCAATCGGCAGCGTCACGTCGGTTCCGGCAGGCGCCGTCACGCGGACGACCTTCGTCTGGCGCATCAGTTCGCAGATGCGGAATGTGCGCGCGGCGATCTCGGTGTAGTCCGCGTTCATGCAGCGGACCATCACCTCTTCGGTGACGCCTGGCAGCGTCGCCACGCGCACGCCTTTGGCGCTGGCGGCGCGGCGCGAGTCGGTGTGTGTCAGCGACTTGGACGTCGGGCACAGCACGACGTCAACCTGCGTCATCAGGGCGGCCACTTCGGCGGGCGGCTCGGCGCCGTTGCTCTGGCGCGGTGTCATCTCGATGAGGAGCACCTCGGCGGTGAGTTCCAGGGCCGCCTCGAAGACGGCGTAGCCGATGGCCCTGAGCGGGGCGTCGGTCACGACGAGCACCCGCTCGCCGGGCTGGACGCCCATGCAGTCACGGACAGCGATGAGGGCGGCGGAACGGAGTTCGGGAGAAATAATCATAGGCGGATTCTACTCGATGACGGCAGCAAGGATAGCCGTTGGGTCTTCGACCGTGCCGCGGGAGGCGGCTTCCTCCGCGTCCCCTGCCGGCCGACGCTGCCCGCGGCAGCGAAGGCGGCTGTGCTACAGTTTCCAGTGCCCCGCAGGCAAAGGAGCCTCGTATGTCGAATCCGATCGAAGGACTGAAACCGGCCGGCGTCTGGAAGTGGTTTGCTGAACTCTCGAAAATCCCCCGCTGCTCCAAGAACGAAGCGGCAGCCGCGGCATTTGTGGTCAAGACGGCCAAAACACTCGGCCTCGACTGCCAGCAGGACAGGGTCGGCAACGTCGTCGTCCGCAAGCCAGCCTCGGCCGGACGCGCCGGCGCCCCCATGATCTGCCTGCAGGGCCATCTCGACATGGTGGGCGAGAAGCGGCCCGACAAGGTCCACGACTTCTCGAAGGACCCCATCACGCTGGTGCGCAAGGGCAACACGATGATGGCTGATGGCACCACGCTCGGCGCCGACAACGGGATCGCGGTCGCCACGAATCTGGCCATCATGGAAGACAGGACGCTCGCGCACGGCCCGCTCGAGTTCCTCTTCACGATAGACGAGGAGATGGGCCTGAACGGCGCGAACGGCCTCCAGCCGGGATTCCTGAAGAGCAAGACCCTGATGAACCTCGACTCCGAAGAGGAGGGCGCGGTGTACGTCGGGTGCTCTGGCGGCAAGGATTCCGCCGGCTCATGGAAGCTTGAGACTGACGCCGCGCCGGCCGCGACCGTCGCGCTCGAGGTGAAGATCGGCGGTTTGCGCGGAGGCCACTCCGGCCTCGAGATCGACAAGGGCCGCGGCAATGCGCTCAAGATTCTGAATCGCGTCGTGATGAGGATCGGCGGCATCGGCGGTCGATTGGCGCGCATCGATGGCGGCAACAAGCGCAACGCGATTCCGCGTGATGCGGTTGCGCTGCTGTTTGTGCCGAAAGCGAGGCTCGCCGACGCCAACGCCATCGTCGCGGAGATGAACGCGACGTGCCGCACCGAACTGGCGACGGTCGAGCCGGATCTCGCGATCACGGCCGCCGCGATCAAGGCCCGCGGCAAGGTGTTCAAGAAGAGCCTGCAGAAGAAGCTGACGCAGGTCATCGCGGGTTTGCCGCACGGCGTCATCAAGATGAGCGCCGATATTCCGGGGCTGGTGGAGACCTCAACCAACGTCGCGGTCGTCACGACCGGCAAGAAGGACGTCACCCTGGCGACCAGCCAGCGCAGTTCGGTGGCATCCGAAATCGTGGAGATCGCCGACAGCGTCCGGGCGGTCTTCGAAATGGGAGGCGCGACGGTCTCAGGGTCGGACGGCTATCCGGGATGGAAGCCGAACCTGGACTCGGCGATCCTGAAGACAGCCATTGCCACCTACAAGCAGTTGTCCGGCAAGGAACCGGCCGTCAAGGCCATCCACGCTGGGCTCGAGTGCGGCATCATCGGCGAAAAGTACCCGGGCATGGACATGGTGTCGTTCGGGCCGACGCTCGAAGGCGTGCACTCGCCCGACGAGAAGATCTATATCGACACGGTGGAGAAGTACTGGAACTACCTCATGGCGATTCTAGGGAACGTGAGATAGAACGGGGTTCGGGATTCGGGAGTCGGGATTCGGGCGGGCACGGCCGCCTTCGCCTGCGGCTACGGCGTGCCGAGGGGGTCCGCCCCTACGCCTCCCGTCTCGCGCCTTACGCCTACCCTCGGGCGAAGAGCGCCAGCCCGTGCAGCATCGAGGCGACGATGGCTGCGATGGTGACCAGGATGCAGCCGACCGCGATCAGCAGGTGATCGAGACGCTCCGGTTTGAGAGGGTCGAGAATCTTTCCCACCAGGTAGCCGCCGGCAAACCCGCCGGCGTGCGCCCAGTTGTCGATGCCCGGCATGATGAACCCGAACACGCCCAGCATGAGCGCGTACCGCAGGGCCTCGCCGTGAATCAGGCTGCTGCCCGACCGCCGGCCGTAATACATGAGGGCGCCGAGCAATCCGAAGATGGGCGCTGACGCGCCAACGGTAAATCCGGCGCCGCCAAGAATCGGGATGCCTCCCAGCACGAGCCAGGCGCACGAACTCGCCGCAAAACCGGCGGCACCGGCAATCGTGTAGATGATCACCATGCGGCCCGCGCCGTACATCTCGGCGCACGCGGGTCCGAGCTGCCGCACCCACAGCATGTTGAACAGAATGTGCAGGAGGCCGCTGTGGAGCCAGCCGGCGCTGAGCACGGTCCACCAGCGATCGTACTGGAACACCGGCAGGCCACCGCTCGCCCCGAACAGGAACAGCGTCGTCGTGCTCGGCGCGAGGAACGAAAACAGCCCGCCCATCCGGATGTTCGCGCCCGACGCCAGCAGCATCGCGACGTAGAGCCCGCTCGATCCCCAGATCACGAGCGGCACGAACCCGAGGTCGTTGCCCAGCCGCCTCAACAGCGGCGCATAACCCCACAACCCGGGGTTCCGGCGTCCGCAGTTGTAGCAGACCGCGTCGCCAACGCCCACCAGGTTGCCGCACGATGTACACACGACCGAGCCGCTGGTTTTCCGTCCGAGCATGTCCCCTCTTGAAGAGGATCATACCTTCCCTCAGAACCAGTTGCCAAAGCGGGGATTGACGACGTTGTTGTAGATCGACCCGAAAGTGTAGGAAACCCCGAAGTACACCGAGTATTGGAACGACGTCGCCAGCTGGCGCTGGCGCACCAGGATCTCCTCGGTTGTTGCCTCACCCTTGGGCAGATACAGCTGGTCCCGGATGAACGATTCCCAACTGCTGACATTGAGCGACAGCCCCTTGCCCAGCCGCAGCGACACGCCGCCACCGGCCTCGATCCGGTACTTGTCCGATTGTGACAAGTACTGTGAGCCGTCGAGCTGGAAGCTCACTTGCCCCCACGGCTGGCGGGCCTCGATGTCCAGGGCGAGTTTGTGATAGGGCAGCGTCTCCGACATCTTGTCGTAGATCGTGATCTCCTTGTAGGCGAACGACGTCACGCCGAGCGAGTACTGCAGCGTCATGATCCGCCGGGTCGATTCGGCATAGGGAAAGAAGTCGTATTCAATCGCTGGCGCCACACTGACGGCCCGGTCTTGATTTGTATACGTCGACGATTGGAGCGACGCCCGTCCTCCGGCAGACCAGCGGGGCCCGAGGCTCTTCACGACAATACCGCCGACATTGGAACTGCGCGTGACGGTTGTGAACATCTCCCCGTCACCAAGGTCGTAGCTGCTCTGCCGGTACGAGGCGTTGCCGGACAGACTTGCCTTCCATGCCTCGGTTGTGCGGTTGGCCGAGGCGCCGCCCGAGTACGACCGGCTGTTCGACGACTCCTCCCCATACACGTTCCCGTTGAACGACACGCGCATCACCCAGTAGTTCCAGGGATCGTGGACGGGCGTCTTGGCCTGACTGGGCTTCGCCGATGCGTTCGTGGCGACCGTCAGCGAATCGGCCGCCGACGAGTGTGCCACGTACCGCATCAGGCCCAGCTTGATCTTCTGGACCAGCCCCGCTCGGATTGCATCGGTTGCGCTGTTGGGGGGCGACAGGTAGCGGAGAAGATCGTCCACGCGCGCGAAAGGACCGAGGCCGATGAAGGTCAGCGTCACCTCGTTGCCGCCCGAGCCGGTCCTCTGGCTCGTGATCAGGATGTGCACGTCGGCGACCGTGCGGTCGCGAACGTGGTCGATGTAGGTGAGATTCGTCCGGAAGTACTCGGAGTCGCAATTCCAGAACCCGCTGCAGTCGATGAATACCTTGACACGGCGGTCGATCTCGCGCCCAGCGGTCGGTGGCGGCGCAGGCGGAGGTCCGGGTGGCGGGGTCTGGGCGACGACGATGGACGGAAGCAGCATCCCGCCGATCGCCAACGCCAGGAACGACACGACCACGGAGGCTCGGCGCATTCGGATCCTTTCTGGACTGGGACGAGAAACGCGTCACTCGGGGTTTAGACACCAGCGCGCCGCATTCGGTTTGGTTTGTCGGCCTTTGACCGGGGTTGCCGGCAGGCGTTCAGTGCCGCCCGCACTATACTTCGGCTGATCGATCTCTTTCGCGTCCCAGGAGAGGCCCACTATGCGCCGTTTTGCCGTCACCCTCATCTCGTTCGTCATCATCGCGCTCGCCCCGGCCTGGGGCGTGCAGTCCACTTCGCCGTTCGACACCTCGTTCACGTCCGACACCATGCGCGTGGACTATTTCCACAGCGGCGGGCACGGCACCGAAATGGTCGCGCTCGACCGTGTACTCAATGACGGCACCTGGCCCGGCAACCGAACGCGGCTCGTCGACGACACCAACCTCGGCAAGTACTTGTTCGAAGTGATTGATCGCGACACCAACCAGGTGATCTACTCTCGCGGATTCGCCTCGATCTTCGGCGAGTGGGAAACCACGAGCGAGGCCAAAGACGGCAACGGCACGTTCCACGAGTCCTTGCGATTCCCATGGCCGAAGCGTCCGGTGCAGGTCGTGCTGAAGAAGCGCGATCGCCTGAACGCGTTCCACGAGTTCTGGTCGACGCTGGTTGATCCGGACTCGCGGCTCGTCAACAAGGCGCGCCTGGCGCCGATGGGCAAGGTCGTCACGTTGTGGGAAAGCGGCCCTGCCTCCACCAAGGTTGACCTGCTCCTGCTCGGAGACGGCTACACGGACGCCGAGATGCCGAAGTTTGTGGCCGACGCCAGGCGTCTGACCGAGGCGATGTTCGCGGTCGAACCGTACAAGAGCCGTCGCTCCGACTTCAACGTGCGCGCGCTGGCCGTCGCGACCACCGAGAGCGGCATCCACAACCCGCGCACTGGCATGGCCCGCCGGACGCCGCTCGGCACGTCGTACAACATCTTCGACAGCGAACGGTATGCGTTGACGATGGACAACCGGGCGTGGCGCGACATCGCGTCGGCGGCGCCGTACGACGCGGTGGAAATCCTCATCAACAACCGTTACTACGGCGGAGGCGGCATCTTCAACGACCAGGCGACGGTGGCGGTCGACTCGGGCTCCGCCGAGTACATCTTCGTGCACGAATTCGGCCACCACTTTGCCGGCCTCGGCGACGAGTACTACACGTCGGACGTGGCGTACGAAACCGGTTCGGCGGAGAAGATCGAACCGTGGGAACCAAACGTCACGGCGATGCACAATCCCGCCACGCTGAAGTGGAAGGACCTAGTCGAGGCTGGCACACCGCTGCCCACGCCGTGGGACAAGGATGCGTACGAGAAGCACTCGATCGAGTACCAGACCGAGCGGCGCCGATTGCGAGCGACAGGCGCGCCGGAAGCGGAAATGGACAAGCTGTTTCTCGCGCTGGAGACGTGGGAAACGAAGTTCCTGTCGTCGATGACGTTCTCCGGCAAGGTCGGCGCATTTGAAGGCGCCTCGTACGAACCGAAGGGTCTCTACCGGCCCGAGACCGATTGCATCATGTTCACGCGCGACAAGGTGGGCTTCTGCCGCGTGTGCCGGCGGGCGATCAGCCGCGTCATCGACCTGCACACAGCGCGGTAGCGGCGACGGATCTCGGCACCGCTCATGCACCCGCCTTTTCCGCGACCTCACGGCGCACGTCTTCGACCAGACGGTGCAGCGTGTCGAGCTTGCTCAGGACTTCCTCGTGGCGGCGGACACGCGTGGTGGCCGTCCTGGGCGAGAAGGTGATCGACCCGCCCGGTTCGAGGATGCCACGATCCACGTCATCGAGCGATAGGTAACCCTGCTTGTGGGCGGCCGACGTGAGCTCACCGACCGTGATGAGTTCCCGTTCCATCGCCTTCGTGTCCACGACCCCATTCTTGATGAGCGCAGTCGGAGTGCCTTCGACCAGTCGCTCGATCCGTGGATGACGGAAGGTCCACCGGACCACGAGGTAGTTCACCAGCAGGAGCGTCGACGCGCCGATGAGGCCTCCGAGCACGCTGTTGTCGTCGCCGATGATGGCGTTCTGCACGGTGTTCGAGATCGTCAGCAGCACGACCAGGTCGAACGGGTTCAGTTGGGCCAATTCGCGCTTGCCTGCCAGCCTGAGCCCGACGATGAGAAATACGTAGACGATGACCGGGCGCAGGATCTTTTCGGCAATGGGAATGCCCGGGACGACGATGTCGTTCCAGATGTTGGTGTCCATCGCGAGATGCCTCCACAACGTTAACGGCCGGATAGGGGTCGGCCTCCAGCATACACGCAGGCAACACTCGGGTCAGGGTCACTTTGCGGGTGGAAGAGGGATCAGACCTATCATCCCGGCGCGTGTGCGGAAAATAGGTCCGACCCCATTTCATGCGTTGACTCGTTCCGGCCGCGACGATAACCTCCGGACTGATGTCCTCACCGCAGCCGAACAGCATGCAGCCGCACCCGCCGGCGTCTCTGCGTGGCGTGATGCTGATTGCGGTTGCGGCCGTGATCGCCGCGGCTGTGGCACCGGGATTCCTGGCGCAACACGCGCTGACAAGAATCAATCCGGGACCTGGCGTCACGCGAACGTCCAAGCTGTCGGCGTGGTTTCCGGGTCTGGCCGGAACGCCCGGAGACACAGACGTCTATCTGCTCGAGGGCCAGCCAGCAGGCGGCACGATGCTCGTCATCGGCGGGACGCATGCCGACGAGCCGGCCGGGCACCTCGCCGCTGTGATCCTTGTCGAGCGGGCGCGCGTGTCGGCCGGGCGGCTGATCGTCGTTCCCCGGGCCAACGCGAGCGGATTCACGCACACCTTCCCGCAGGAAGCGCACCCGGTATCTATTGAAGTGGCGACGCCGGGAGGCCCCCGGCGATTCCCGTTCGGGGCGCGCGCCACCAACCCGGTTCACCAGTGGCCAGACCCGCAGGTCTACACGCTCGCGGGGTCGGGGCAGACGCTGTCCGGCACCGAGACCCGCAATCTGAATCGGGCGTATCCGGGCCGGCAGGACGGCACGTTGACTGAGCAGATCGCGTACGCCATCACCACGCTCGTCCGCCGCGAACAGGTCGACCTCACCGTTGACCTGCACGAGGCCTCGCCGGAGTACCCCGTCGTCAACACGATGGTGGCCGACGAGCGGGCGATGGATCTGGCGGCGGCCGCCAACCTCGCGCTGCAGGATGAGGGCATCGACATCGGTCTGGAGCAGTCGCCGCCGAATCTGCACGGGCTTTCACATCGGGAACTCGGCGACGCCACCAGCACGCTCGCGATCCTCATGGAGACCACCAATCCCGGACAGGGCCGGCTCAGAGGACGCACAGACGCCGACTTGGTGATCACCGGGCGGGATCGCTTCTATGTGCTGGCATCGGATCAACACAGACTGTCGGTGCCGTTTCCACCGTCCGGGTGGCCGCTCAATGTGCGAGTCGCACGCCATCTGGCGGGCGTAATCGCCCTGGCCAGCGGCCTCGGTGACGTCCTTCCCGGTCGACGGGTCCAGATCACCGGCATCCCGGCCTACGCCGACGTCGTGTCGCGCGGGATTGGCGTGCTGTTGGCTCCGGTGGGCGATACGCGGTGACCGCGAACGGCGCGGGTGCCTCGACGTCGGGACCGGTGGCCTTGCTGGGCTTCCCCGCAGAGTCCGTCACGCTGGCGCTCATGCTTGCGGTGTTTCTCGCGTTGGTCGTCTGGCGGAAGTGGCCGATCGGTATCGCGCTCGTCCTGGCCGCGTGGGCTGGCGCCGCCATCAATGGCACGTACCTGCCGGCCCGCCATCTGATTGAAGGCGCATTCTCTTACCTCGATCCGATCCTCGTCATCGCCACAGCGATGATCTTCATGCGCGTCCTGGCGGACGGAGGCGCGCTGACCGCCGCCGGCGCCCTGGTCGAGCGCACCTTCAGCAGCCGGCCCGCAGCCCTGCTGCCGCTCGTCATGCTGATGGTGATGTTCCCGGGCATGATTACCGGATCATCGACCGCGTCCGTGTTGACGACGGGGGCGATGGCCGCGCCGATCCTCATCGGCCTTGGTCTGCCTCCCGCACGAGCCGCGGCCCTGATCGCCATGGGCGGCGTGCTGGGGATGGTGGCCCCACCCGTCAACATCCCGGCGATGCTCATCGGCGGAGGCATCGACCTGCCGTATGTGGGTTTTGATGGACCGCTGGCGCTGGCCGCGTTCCCGACGGCGCTGGTGGTCTGCTACGGCCTCGGATGGCCGCTGCTGTGGACACGGCACCGCCTCATTGCCCGGCCCTTGAGGCGACAGACCGCCGTCTCGGCGACGCTCCCACGGTTGCCGTTCTGGCGCGTCATCGTACCCATCGTGACGGGCGCCGTGCTGATGGTGGCGCCGCGTGCCTGGCCAGCATGGATCCCCGACCCAGGCTTGCCACTCACCTTCCTGGTGGCGGCAGGCGTGGGAATCCTTGTGCTGCCGCGATTCCCTGTTGCCCAGTCGGCCGAACGAGCCATGCGGGAGGCACTCCCCGTCCTCGGAATCCTGACGGGCGTCGGCGGATTCATCCAGGTGATGACGCTCACCGGGGGCCGCGGCTGGATCGTGTCGGTGATGCTCGGCGCGCCCGCGTGGGCGATTCTGGCGGCCGCGGCGGTCAGTCTGCCGCTGTTCGGCGCGGTGTCCGCCTTCGGGTCGGCATCCGTGCTCGGCGTGCCGTTTCTCCTGACGCTCCTCGGGCGCGACGAGATCGTCACCACGTCCGCGTTGTCGCTGCTGGCAGGCCTCGGCGACTTGATGCTGCCAGCCGCAGTCGCCGCCACGCTGGCCGCGCAGGTCGCCGGCGTCGGCAACCGTCGCCACGTGCTCACACTGTGCCTGGTGCCCGCACTCGTGTCGATCGCGGTGGCGGTGCTGATGCTCATCTTCTCGCCCGATATCGGGCGCTGGCTGCGCTGAGGATCCTATGCTGCACGTCTACCAGGGTGTCTGCATGCTGGTCGCCGTGCTGGTGGCCGCAGTCGTGTTGCGCTCGCGCAGCCTGGGAGAACAAGTGACGGGCGCACTGGTGCTGATCCCGCTACTGCTTCGCGTCTTCCTGGTGAAGTAACGACGAGGTCGGCAACGACTCCACTTTTCCGGACGCCGCAGCGTCCCGCCTCTCGTCAGGCCGTCGGGACGGGTTCCGCCGCCACCGTGTGCTCGGTTGGAACAACACGTTCGACCATGCGAATCCACACAAGCAGGGTGCCGGCCGTGTACGGAAGGCCAGCGACCAAGGGATTGCCGGAGGCCGATTCGCGCGACATCCACGCCGCACGCGACACATCCAGCACGTCCACCATGTAGCGCCCGGCGGGCACATTCAGGATCAACTGCGAGGGGAACGTCTCACGCGGATCGGGATGCGGCTGACACCACAGGCAGTACACGTCGTTGCCGATAAGGGCCCCGGCGCGCGTCACCCACGCGGGCCAGTGACTGACCAGCGATGCCGGCGCCGGGCGCACGGCGTCCATGTCACATCCCGGCGGTTGTTCGACGGCCGCCATCGCGGCACGTGCGCTGGTCAGGAGTTGATCGGCCGGAATCGTCTTTGGCAGATGTCCATGTATCGGCATAAGTCACGCCTATCATCGAAGAAAGGGTCCCATCCCCGAACGCGCAAGCGCCTTGACGTCGGGAATGTTGGTCAGGACGACTGGTCGCACGCCGGGCTCGGCGTTGTACGCATCGAGCACAGCCGTCATCGTTGCCAGGTGAACTCCGACGCGTCTGGCGAGCGGCCACACGGCGTCGTTGACAAGATCTCCGGCGGTCTTCGCATCAAACGCGGGGCTCGGCGTTTCAAAGAGAAACGCCCGGGCCGGCGTGTGGTCGCCCCACTCCCGGTGTGACAACCCCCTGAATCCCGGCGACGACGGCTCGAGCTTCATCGCCAGATCCTGCCCCTCGAGCGCCAGCACCGCCGCCGCGCCGAGATCGATGTTCTTGGGATTCGCGACAATCATCATGGCGAGCCGGGAATTCACTCCGGCTTCGTGGAAGTCAAACGCCACATCAACCTGCTCCCGACGAATCATCCCGGTGATCGCGTAGGCGATACGCTCGGTCAGATTGCCGTCCGGCTTTCCCGGATACGCGCGGTCGAGATTCCGGGCTTCCTTCCCGTCCAGATCCTCGGCAGACGCCGGATGGCGGTACTTCGGGGGATCGGGGTCGCCCTGATGAGCGGGGTTCGTCAACCGCGTGCCGAACCGGAACGTCCGCACGCCGCTGGCCGTCGTGATCGCGAACGAGGCGGGCCCGCGCCAGCTCTTTTCCACGTAACTCGCGGCGGAGTTGTTCGCATGGGGAACAACGATGAGGCGGCCCCTGGTGGCGCGGGCGCGTTCGACGAGCAGCGTCGCGGCCATGTAGCCAGCCAGTTCATTGCCGTGCGTGCCGCCAGCCACCAACACGGTCCCGCCCGGCTGTTCACCTTCGAACACGTACACCGGCGTGTCGCCAGGTGTGCGGGCCACACCCTTGTCGTAATCGCACAGGGCCGCGGTCTTCCAGCCTGCCGCCGGCCGAACGTCGTGCTGAACAGGCACGCCCTCGGGAATCGCGACGCTGGCGGTGACCAGCGCCACGACGGCCATCGTGGCCATCACGGCGACCCTCTGGGATCGCATCGAGCCGACGCTGTGTGCTGGCGCCATCATCACTGGGCGAACAGCCCTTTCACGACCTCGCCTGCCCCGGACAGTTTCTCCACCTCTGCAACGGGCGTATTGCGCTTCGACGCCAGCGCCTGGAAATGCTTGTCTTTGTTGCCGGAGGCCACCACCACAACATACGCCGCCTCTGGCACGACGACGTCAATCAGGTCGTTCGACGTCTTGCCGCGGCGCGACTCCCCGCCGGTGTGCATCACAAGCACCTGGATGCCCTGGGCCCTGGCCGCCTGCAGCAGCGCCCTGGTCCGCCCGAGTTCCTTGTCCATATCGAGGCCAGCCGCACCCAGTCCCTTCGCGCTGGCGCCCACCACCATGACGACGGTCTTCATGCCCGCCAGATCGCCCACCTGCGCGAGCGGCTTGAACTCGAGCCCGAGCTTCAGTTGCGTGTTCAACAGGACCTTGACGACGTTCACGTCGGCCGACTGCCCGATGGCCGTGATCAAGCCGGGCCTTGACAATGTGACGTCGGCCCCGAGGGCCGGCGTTCCCGCCGACAGCGCTGCCAGCACCACGCCCCCGACAAACCATCTTCCTCGCCATGCACACATAGCCACGTTCTCCTCACGCCCGAATCGGGTGTCGAATGTCGAGTCAGTAACCCATGACGGCGCCATCGCGCCGCGGATCAGCGCCACCGATCCGCCGGCCAGTTGCCGGATCGATGACGATGCCCTGCGCTCCGCCAAAGAAGGGATCGAACGCGAGCAGGGGGCGGAGCACATAACCCATCTTCGTCAGCGCCGCGGTTGTCGCCTCGGGCAGCCGCGGCTCAATCGCGAGCCCGGTTGGCTCCGGAAAAAACCGCGGGGCCTCAATGGCGTCCTGGATGCCCATCTTGTAGTCGACCAGGTTCTGCACGAGCAGCGTCATCGTCGTCAGAATCCTCGCGGCACCAGGCGTGCCGAGCGTGGCGAACGTCTTGCCGGCTGGCGTCAGCATGATGGATGGCGCAATCGTCGTGCGCATCCGCTTGCCGGGTTCCATCACGTTGGGACCCGACCGCGAAAAGTTCTTCATCTCGTTGTTGAGCAGGATGCCGGTGCCAGCGACGACGACGGTCGAGCCGAAGTAGTCGGAGATCGTCTGCGTCAGCGCGACCATGTTGCCGTCCTTGTCGACCACCGAAAGCGACGTCGTGCTCGCCGGCTCCCTGGATGGTTCACCCGGCGCGATCGTCGCGCTGATCGCGTCGAGCCTGATCTCCGAGGCCCGGATCTTCGCATACGGCTTGGAGAGCAGCCAGTCGACAGGGACCGTGACGAATCCGGGGTCGCCGACAAACGCCCGCATGTCGGCGTCGCCGCGCTTCATGGCTTCGGCCGCCAGGTGGATGCGCGTGGCCGATTGCGCCGGGTACTTGGCGACCGGGAAGTTCTCGAGGATCTGCAGCATCTCGAGCAGTGACACGCCGGCGACCGGTGGAGGCGCCGAGTAGATCGTGTAGCCGCGGTAGCTGCCCTTGACCGGCACACGCTCGATGGCCTTGTAGGCCTCCAGGTCCTGTTTCGTGATGAACCCGCCCTGGGCGGACATGTCGGCGACGATCGCATCGGCCAGTTCTCCACGGTAGAACGCGTCGCGCCCGCCGGCGGAGATCTTCCGAAGGCTCGCGGCGAGGTCCGGATTCTTGAGCACGGCGCCCGCCTCAAGGGGCAAGCCGCCGACCGTGAAGAGCCGGCCGGCGGGTTCGCGCGCCGACAGGTCCACCAAGTGATCCGTGATCGCGGTGCCGAGCGTCTCGCCAATCTTGAAACCTTCAGCCGCCAGGTGAACCGCCGGCATCATGACGGTGGGCAGTTTCATCGTCCCGTATTTCTCGAGGGCCAGCGTCAGACCCGCCACGGTACCCGGCACGGCGACCGACGTGTGCCCGAGAGCCGGCACAGCTTTCTCGTACTTCGCGGTGGCAGGCGCCGTCGATCGGTAGTCGATCGCGACCGCCACTCCGCGCCTGGCGAGATAGATGATCATCATCCCCTCGCCGCCGATGCCGCTGGCGTTCGGTTCGACCACGCCGAGTGCGAACGCTGCGGCCACGGCCGCGTCAACCGCGTTGCCTCCCGCCTTGAGAACCTCGACACCCGCCTGAGACGCCAGGGGATGCGCCGACGCCACCATGCCTTTCTGGGCGACGATCTGGGGATTGCGCGCCCGGGCCTTCGCCGGCGCCTGAGTCTCGGCACCGGCCGCCGACACGACGAGCGCGAGTCCTGCGACCAGCGCGCTCCGCATCCAACGTGTGTGCTTCATCACGCGACTCATCTTCATGTTTCTGACGGACTGTAAGCCTCGCCTGACCCTGGTCTGCTGAAACCGCACCTGGGAAGTCGACGGCACGCGTGTCTGGTGAAACCTGTCCTTGAACTGGACCGAGGGGCCGAGTGCGAGTGACTGACAGCGGCGGACCGGCGCATCCGCTCGACGGCCAGATCGCAGCATCCCGCAGACGTCAGAAGCTGTCAAGGAGAAACACGGGCAGTACCCGGAGGACGCCACCCGCAAGCGGATGAGGTATTGTCTTGGCCACGCGGCACACCAGCCGCCAGGCGAGGCGAGGGAGGACAACCGGCATGGCCTGGGTCCAGGTGTACGACCCGCTCGGACATGCGTGGCTCAGCACGCTGGCCGCGGCTCTGCCCATCGTCTTGCTGCTTGCCACCCTCGGCCTGATGAAATGGCCGGCCCATCGCGCGGCGTTGCTGGGACTCGGATCGGCCCTCGTCGTGTCGGTGGGTCTGTTCGGGATGCCGGTCGGCATTGCCCTCGAAACGACCATCTACGGGGCGGCGTATGGCCTGTTCCCGATCGGCTGGATCGTCGTCGGCGCCATCTTCCTCTACAACCTGGCGGTGACGTCCGGCACGTTCGCCGTCGTGAAGCAGTCGGTGGCCCGGCTGTCGTCTGATCGCCGCATCCAGGTGCTGCTGGTGGCCTTCTCGTTCGGCGCGTTCATCGAAGGCGCGTCCGGATTCGGCACACCGGTGGCGATCTCGGCGGCGCTGCTGATGGGCCTGGGCTTTACTCCGCACCACGCCGCCACGCTCTCGCTCATCGCCAACACAGCGCCGGTGGCGTTTGGGGCCATCGGCACGCCGATTCTCACGCTGGCGTCGGTCACCGGACTGCCGGCGTTCACGCTGGGCGCGATGGCCGGCCGTCAGCTCCCGTTTGTCTCGGTGCTGATTCCGGCGTGGCTGGTCGTCGTGATGAGCGGATGGCGCGGACTCCGCAGCGTCTGGCCGGCCGTCCTGGCGTGCGGCGGCAGTTTTGCCGTCGTGCAGTTTGTCTGGAGCAACTTCGTCGGCCCCGAACTGGTCGACATTGTCGGCGGACTGGTGTCGATCGCCTGCGTGGGGGTCTTGTGTCTGAACTGGCGGCCTCGTGACCAGGCGGCGGCCGCCGACACGAGTCGCGTTGCGCGCATTCCGGGCCGGGTCCTGATTCGCGCCTGGCTGCCGTGGATCCTGCTGAGTGTCTTCGTCACGTTGTGGGGTGTGACGCCGGTCAAACGGCTGCTCACCACCGGATCCTGGTCGCCTGGTGATCGAGCGGGCGTGTCGATGTCGCGCTGGCTCGCGCCGCAAGTCGAGGTGCCTGGATTGCACAAGCGCGTGTTCAGGGAATACCCCGTGGTGCCCGCCCCTGTCGAGCCCGCGCGCATCAACGACTCCGCATACCGGCAGAGCCACGCGGAAGCCGCCGTGTTCACCGGCAACTGGCTATCGGCCACCGGCACCGGCATCCTGCTGGCGGCGCTGGCGACGGGATGGCTGCTGCGCATCCCGCGACGGACTGTCTTGAGCGTGGCCCGCGACACAGCCAGGCAGATGCGGCGGTCGTTGCTGACGATCAGCCTGATGATGGCGCTGGGTTTCGTCACCAGGTACGGGGGCACCGACGCGACACTCGGGCTTGCCTTCACGCACACGGGCGTGATGTACCCGTTTTTTGCCGCCATGCTCGGATGGCTGGGGGTCGCGCTCACCGGTTCAGACACCAGCTCGAACGTGCTGTTTGGCAGCCTGCAGCGAATCACCGCCGAGCAACTCGGCCTGAATCCCGTGTTGATTGCCACCGCCAACAGCACGGGCGGTGTGATGGGCAAGATGATCGATGCGCAGACCATCGTCGTCGCCGGAGCCGCCACCGGGCAGTCCGGACAGGAAGGCCCGCTGCTGCGCGCGGTGTTCTGGCACAGCCTGGCTCTGGCCGGCATCATGGGACTGATCGTGCTGGCGCAGGCGTACCTGTTTCCCTGGATGATCCCGGCGCCGTAAGCCCTGAGTTCCCTTGAGTGGCGGCCGGCGGCAGAACCGTCGGGCCAGGCTCAGTTCCTGACCTTGGGCCGCATGTTGGCGGCGAGAATCCGCTTACGCACGCGGATGGACTTTGGCGTCACCTCGACCAGTTCATCGTCGTTGATGAACTCGATGGCCTGTTCGAGACCGAAGACGCGAGGCGGTACCAGCCGGATGGCCTCGTCGGCGGATGACGCCCGCATGTTGGTCTGCTTCTTCTCTTTGGTGACGTTGACGTCGAGATCGTTGGCGCGCGCGTTCTCGCCGATGATCATTCCCTCGTAGACGGGAGTCGTCGGTCCGATGAAGATCTCGCCGCGTTCCTGCAGGTTGTAGATGGCATAGGACGTGGCGATGCCATCGCGGTCGGACACGAGTCCCCCGGTCTGACGTGCGGGGATCGGCCCGTACCAGGGCCGCCACCCGTGGAACAGATGGTTCATGATGCCCGTGCCGCGCGTATCGGTCATGAACTGGGAGCGGAACCCGATCAGGCCTCGGGTGGGAATCTCGAAGTCCATCCGGACTCGGCCGCTCCCGTGGTTCACCATCTTGGTCATCGTCCCGCGGCGGCCGCCGAGCTGGGCGATGACGACGCCCTGGTATTCCTCTGGCACGTCGATGATCAGATCTTCGACCGGCTCGACGGTCTTGCCGTTCTCTTCCTTGGTCACGATCTCGGGACGCGACACCTGCAGTTCGTAGCCCTCGCGCCGCATCATCTCGATCAGGATCGACAGCTGCAGTTCGCCGCGCCCGATGACTTTCGCCTGCTCCGGCGACTCGGCGTCCTCGACCCGGATCGACACGTTGCCCAGCAGTTCCTTGTTGAGGCGATCGCGGACCTGGCGCGAGGTGACAAACTGCCCGTCGCGCCCCGCCATCGGCGAGGTATTGACGCCGAAGACCATCGAGACCGTCGGTTCGTCGATGGCGAGCGGCGGAAGCGGATCGGGCCGTTCGGCATCGGTGATCGTCTCACCGATCGTGATGTCGGCGATGCCCGCGAGACAGACGATGTCGCCGGCGGCGGCGGCCTGGATCTCGATGCGCTTCAAGCCGTCGAACGCGTACAGCCTGGTCACCTTCGTGAGCTGCAGGACGCCGTCGAGCTTGCTGACCGCCACCGTGTCGCCGATCTTCACGCGACCGTTGAAGATGCGCCCGATGGCGATGCGGCCGATATAGTCGCTGGCATCGAGGTTGGCCACGAAGAGTTGAAGCGGTGCGTCCGGGTCGCCGCTCGGAGGGGGCACGTGCGCGATGATCGCGTCGAACAGGGGCCGCAGGTCCACACCAGGCACCGCCACGTCGGTGGTCGCCGTGCCGGTCCTGGCGTTCGTGTAGAGCACCGGGAAGTCGAGTTGTTCTTCGGTCGCATCCAGGTCGATAAACAGGTCGTAGACCTCGTTCAGCACCTCCTGCGACCGCGCATCCTGGCGATCGATCTTGTTGATGACGACAATGGGCGTCAGCCGGCGCTCGAGCGCCTTGCGCAGCACGTACCGCGTCTGCGGCAGCGGCCCTTCCGACGCGTCGACGAGCAGGAGCACGCCGTCCACCATCGACAGGGTCCGCTCGACCTCCCCGCCGAAGTCGGCGTGGCCGGGCGTGTCGACGATATTCACCAGGATGTCGGCGTAATGGACCGCGATGTTCTTGGCGAGGATGGTGATCCCGCGCTCGCGTTCGAGGTCGGTGTTGTCGAGGGCCCGCTCGGCCACCCGCTCATTGGCCCGAAAGGTCCCGCTCTGAAACAGCAACGCGTCCACCAGCGTGGTCTTGCCGTGATCGACGTGCGCGATGATGGCGACATTGCGCCGGCTGGGGTTTGCGACCATAGGACGCGCCGATTCGGGATTGAGCATCCCACCAGTATACAGGGGCGGCAGCATATACTGAGCGTATGGATGATTCGCCTCTCCCGCGGACGGCCTTGATCACCGGCGCCTCGGCCGGCATCGGCACGTCGTTCGCGCACGTGTTCGCCGAACATGGCTTCGATCTGGTGCTGACGGCCCGTCGCGGCGACCGGCTCAGCGAGCTCGCCAGGACGATCTCCACCCGGTACGGCCGGCGGGTGCACGTCGTTGCGGCCGATCTGGCCGATCCTTCGGCGCCCGCGGCCATTGAGCTCGAGATCACGAATGCGGGTATCACGATCGATGTGCTCGTGAACAACGCCGGATACGGGCTGCCTGGCAACTTCCTCGACTGCACCTGGGACCAGCACCGCGACTTTCTGCAGGTCATGGTGACCGGGGTCGCCGACCTGACACGCCGCTTTCTGCCCGGCATGATCGCCAGACGGTACGGACGCATCATCAACGTCGCCTCGCTGGCTGGCCTGGTGCCGGTGTCAGCCGGCCATACCCTCTACGGCGCATCGAAATCGATGCTGATCAAGTTCTCACAGTCGCTCGCGCTCGAAACGCTGGCGCACAACGTGCACGTGACCGCCCTGTGCCCGGGATTCACGTACAGCGAGTTCCACGACGTCAACGGCATGCGGCCGCAGGTCAGCACGTTGCCCTCCTTCATGTGGATGGACGCCGATACGGTGGCGCGGCAGGGTTATGCCGCTGTCATGCGCGGCGACATCGTCTGTGTCAACGGCCGCGTGAACCGGCTCATCGCGTTTATCACGCGCGTCATGCCGCAGTGGATCATCATGCGGGTGCTCAAACGCGTGGCGCGGAAGTTCCGACGGACGTGACGATGGTGGCCCTGGTTCGTGACGCCGTGCGTTCGGCATCAAGGCCCCAATGATGACGCTCTGCGCGGCGGCGTTGCTGGCCTTGCTGGTGGGGCTCGGCGCAATCGAGCGGCAACGGCGGGATCGCGCGCACGCGCTGGTGCCCATCAGGATCCACGTCAACGGCACGCGCGGCAAATCCACCGTCACGCGCCTTGTGGCAGCGGCCCTGCGGGAAGCCGGGGTCATCACGCTCGCCAAGACGACGGGGACCGAGGCGCGGCTGATCCTTCCCGACGGATCCGAAGAACCTGTTCGCCGCCGATCGCCGCCGAGCATTCGCGAGCAGCTCTGGGTGCTGCGACGCGCCATGCGAATCGGCGCCCAGGCCGTCGTGGTCGAGTGCATGGCAATCGACCCCGATCTGCAACGCGTTTCCGAGCACGAGATGATCCGGTCGACCATCGCCGTCATCACCAATGTACGTCACGATCACGGCGATGTGATGGGCATTACGATCGGCGAGGTGGCATCGGCTCTCGGCGGCACTCTTCCGCGCCGCGGGGTGGTCGTCGTCGGGGACCCGGCCGGCGCGGACGTACTCGAACGGATGGCCACAGGCAACGGCGCTCGCGTGATTCGCGCGTGGCAGGCACCCTCGACGGACGCATCCGCGGACCAACCCGACTGGATGCGCGCGAACATGTCGACCGCGATCGCCGTCACCCGCCAGCTCGGCATCGCAGACGAGGTGGCACTGCGCGGGATGAGACACGCTCGCCCCGATCCAGGGGCAGCCACGACCGCGCCGGTCCGCGTTGGCGGGCGCGAGATGCCCGTCGTTGATGCCACCGCGGCCAACGACCCGGATTCGCTCGACGCCATCCTCGGCCGGCGCACGACGCCGCACGTCTTCGTGTTCCATCACCGCGCCGACCGTCCGTTTCGGCTGAGTCAATTCGCCGACGCGAGACCCTGGCACCATCCCGACGACGTGGTGATGCTGACTGGCGACCGTCCGGACTGGCTGACATGGCGGCGCGTCAGGCGGGGCCTGGGATCGCGACGCGCATCGGTCGTCCCGGCTCGCCGTCTGGCCGACGCCGTTCGCCGCACGCTGGCGGCACGTCCCGCGACCTCGGCGGTCGTCTGTTGTGGCAACACGCGGGGATTTGACGTCGATCGATTCCGGAGTACGGTCGGGGAGACATGACGCATGGTTGAACTGGCTCTGGCACTGGGCATCGCCATCAATCTGGTGTGCACCGAGCTCTTCGGTCTCGCGTCGGGCGGTCTGATCGTGCCGGGCTACCTTGCGCTGCACCTCAACCAGCCCGCGCGCATCGCATCAACGCTGGCGGTCGCTGCGCTCACGTGGGGAGTGGTGCGGTACGGATGGATGCGGCTCGTCATCCTGTACGGCCGGCGACGATTCGGCATCACGGTGCTCACCGGCTTCGTGTTCCACGGCCTGGTCACAGCGTGGATCGGTGCCTCCGGACACCTGCCGGCTGATCTGCGCGTGGTTGGCTACCTCGTGCCGGGACTCATCGCCAACAGCGCGCTCTCGCAGGGTCTCTGGCCGACAATCGGGATGACACTGGCCATCACCGTGATCGTCCGGCTGCTGATGGGCCTGGTGGCAGGCTGGATCGGATAAGGAGCGCCGTGCCGCAATGTCGCGGAAAGTGATTCGGCTGCCGGCGTGGCTCCCCGTGACGCTTGGCGTGACGCTGACAGCGGCGCTGCTGGGTGTGGCATCCGGTCTCCTGCCGCAGCCGCGCTGGCCAGCCCTGGCCTTCCGTCACAACCCGGCCGCCGATGTTCGGCTCGCCGCTCAGGCTGAGTCAACGATGCGGCAGGCGTCGCAACTGATCCGGGACGCGAAGCGGCAGGCCGGTATCACGCTCGATGACGGCGGTGCTGATGATCAGTCTGGCCTGGTTGGCGCCGAAATGACGCCGTTGGTCACCACGCTTGGCAGCCTCGAATCGAAGCAGTTGTCGACCTCGCCTGCCTGGGCTCGTGTGCTGGTGGCACAACTGGAGGGGGCTGGCGTCAGTCAGGGATCGATCGTCGCCGCGTCGTTCTCGGGATCGTTTCCGGCCCTTAATCTCGCCGTCGCGTGCGCGTGCCGATCGCTTGGCGCGCGGCTGGTGGCGGTGTCGTCGGTCACCAGTTCGACCTGGGGCGCCAACCAGCCGGGATTCACGTGGCCGGAAATGGAGGCGCGGCTCGTCGAGGCCGGTCTCATCACGCCCGCGTCGATCGCGGTCTCGACCGGAGGTGAAGACGACCGCGCGGCCGACCTGGAACCCGACGCACGGGCTCTCGCCGACCAGATCGGCGACCGTGCCGCGGTCGCGCTACGGGCCGTCCGTTTGCGATCGTCGAACTACGCACAGGCCGTGGCGTCGCGGATCGAGTTGTTCGACCGCGCCGCCGCAAACCGGCCCATCGCGGTCTACGTCAACGTCGGCGGATCGCAGGCCAGCATCGGCCGTTCAATGGCGGTGCTGAAATTGAAGAGCGGCTGGCTTGCGCCCGACTCGTTCGGCAACGGGTTCGATGACGGCGTCATGGCGCAGATGGCGAGACGAGGCGTCAGGGTCCTCCACCTGCTGAACATCCGCGACCTCGCCGTGCGCTGGGGAATCCTGTAGGCAGGCCACAGTGGTATCTCCGCACTGGGTGACGTCAGACCCACACCCGGTTTCATCAGGGACTCGTCTGGACCGGTCAGGACCAGGTCCACCTGTATCCACCATCGCGGCTGAATCCGAATCAGTGTCGGCACGCCCGACATGTCCCCTTCAGTGGCGTACTGCAGTTCGAACTTCTGCCTGTCACCGGTGGCCCGCGTCTTCACTTCGAAGACCGCGTGCATCACGTAGGCTCCGGCCGGCGCGGGCACGACGGGCGACCGTTCGAGCGCGACGTCGGCGAGTGTCAGATCGTACAGGTCGGTCCCGTAGAGGTACGGCACGCTGCTGCCGCGAAGCCGGGCGAGTGCCCCGGCGGCCGAGCGCCTCGCGGCCGCGGTTCGGTCTATCATCTCGACCAGCGCCGCGAAGAAACCCGCCCGCACGCCTGCGGGCACAGGTGTGGCCTTGACCGACGCCGTGAGCAACCGTTCGCGCGCCTGCCGGACGACCGCGGGAATTTCACGTTGATACCGGTCGAACGAAGCCTCGACGACGCTGGTGACCACGCAACTCCAGCCCTGGTCGATGCGGGCTTCGATCGCTTTGAATCGCGCGCGCGTCTTTCCCGCGTCGAGGCTCTTGTTGACCTCCGCGAGCGTGGCTTCCTCCGATGAGCTGATGACGCCAGTCACGCGGGTGGCGGCCGAATGGACTCGCTCAATCAGGTATCCCCAGCGATCGATGCCGCGCGGCGCTCTGGCAGGATCCGAACTGACAAAGAGCTCGATCGCCGTCGCCCCCTGGGTGTCGGCCCGCCAGACGATCTGGCCGTGCCCCACCCCGTCGCGCGATATCCAGAACAGCAGAGGCCGGATTCGGCCGGTCATGGCATATCGATAGGCCTTGATGATCGGCAGTTCGTGACCGGTCAGCAGTTCACCCTCGGTCACCAGCCCAGCCGCGACGCACGGCGTCGGGGGACCTGGCGTGGGGACCTGCCGCGAGAAGGCCGCTGAAGGAAGCCCCAGGGCCGCGAGGCAGAGACAGAGGATGAGGCGACACAACGGCATGTGCTCCTCCAGTCTGAGATCCTCGCGTCGGGACGTGGCGCGCGTCAACTGGATTATCTTGAGCGCGGGGCGGGCCGGGAGAGCCCGGGCGGCTGTTCACCGCAGGCGGCATAGCGGAAGCAGGACACCAGATGGTCGTTCACCATCCCAGTGGCCTGCATGTGCGCATAACAGATCGTCGGTCCCACGAACCTGAAGCCGCGCTGCCGTAGGTCCCGGCTCATGGCATCTGATTCCGGCGTGCGCGCGGGAATCTGACCGGTCGCGGTCCACGCGCTGACCAGCGGCCGTCCGTCAACCAGTCGCCAGATGTACGCGTCGAAGCTGCCGAATGCTTCCTGCACGGCCAGAAACGCCCGTGCATTGGAGACCGCCGACTCAACCTTGAGCCGGTTGCGGATGATGCCGGGATCGCGAAGCAGCCGTTCAACGCGAGCCTGGCTGTAGCGCGCGACCCTGGCCGGATCAAACCCGTCGAAGGCCTCCCGGTAGTGATCGCGCTTTCGCAGGACCGTGATCCAGCTCAGACCTGCCTGGGCGCCTTCGAGCACCAGCATCTCGAACAGGCGGCGATCGTCGTGCAGCGGCACGCCCCATTCGTGATCGTGATAGTGAATGTACAATGCGTCGGAACCCGCCCACGGGCAGCGCTCCTGGCTGGCCATCAGGCGGCGGGTTGGCGGGAGGACCGCTGGACCTTACTCGCGACAGCCGATCGGAGTGCCGTTTGCGGCCGCTGCGCGTGGCGCTCGTCGGCCAGCGACCACCCTGGTGACCGGTGTCCACACACGTCGCAATGAAGAAAAATGCGCTCTCCGTTCGACCGCACGGAGTAGTCGTGACCTGTCAGATAGCAGTTGAGGCGGCTGAAAAGCGAACCTGGCACGGATGCCTCGTGTCTCATGTTCCGGACACTTAGGGAGTTGATTCAGGGTTGCGGGACGCCTTCGCGCCACGCAATCCCCTGACTGCCCGACGTACAGGAGTGCCAGTCTCGCTCGTAACCCGGCCGTTGTCAAGCACTTCTGTCGATTCTGTCATTTGCCCGTGGACGCGGGCCTCGTGCCGAGCACCACGGCAGTGATGAAAATGCAGCGTGGTGCCCTCGGCGACGGCTCTGAAGTTCGGGTCTTCCGCAAAGGCCGTGACGTCGCCGCATTCGGGCTAACCACGCAGTTGCTTGTTGAGAAACTCCACTGTCCGCTGCCAGGCCAGTTTCGCCGCAGCCTCGTCGTAGCGCGGAGTGGTGTCGTTGTTGAAGCCATGCTGCGTGCCCGGATACTTGTACATCGTATACGGCACGCTGCTCGCCTTCAGGGCCGCCTCGTAGGCCGGCCATCCCGCGTTGATCCGTTCGTCGTTCTCGGCGTAGTGAATGAGCAGCGGCGCCTTGATCTTCGCCGTGTCCTCGGCGTTCGGCTGACCACCGTAGAACGGGACCGCCGCGCCAAGATCCGGCAGGCGCGTCGCCAGCATGTTGGCGGTCGAACCGCCCCAGCAGAAGCCGACCACGCCAATCCTGCCGTTGCAGTCGGCGTGGCTCTTGAGGAACGCCGCGGCCGCGACGAAATCCTCGCGCGTCTTGGCCTGATCGAGCGTGGGGAACAGCTGCCGGGCCTTGTCCTCGTCGCCGGGGTACCCGCCAAGCGGCGCGAGGGCATCAGGCGCGAAGGTCACGAAGTTCTCGAGCGCCAGGCGGCGGGCCACGTCCTCGATGTGCGGGTTCAGACCGCGGTTCTCGTGTACGACGAGCACGCCGGGCAGTTTGCCTGCCGCGGCCGACGGCCGAACGAAGTATCCGCGCGTGATGGCGTACCCCTTCGGCGACGGGAACGGAAGAAACTCCGTCTTGAGCCGCTTGTCGTCTTTCGGCACCTGCTGCGCTTCGGCGAACCGAGGATTCAGCGCGTCGAGCAGCATGGCTGCGGTGACGCCGCCGACGGCGAACCTGGACGCCTTCTCGAGAAATCCCCTGCGGTCAATCGCGCCGTGCACGTACGCGTCGAACAGGATCAACAGATCTGGATCGAAATCACTCGCTTTCTTACGCTCCATCACATACCTCCAGCATCACCGGGTCCGGCGCCCGCAGCCGTGCGGGCGCGGTCGCGAATAGTCACGGGTGGTCCCTCTCGCTATTCTACTCTTCGACCCGAGTGCTGTGGCGAACCACGCCAACCACACCTCAACGCAACGCTATCCACAGTCGCCGCGGGCGACGACCGTGGCCGAAGCGGGCCAAGGGTCCCGGCCATGTGGCATCTCCAGGCGGACAACTCAGTGTCCTACCTGATGGGCCGGATCGACTCGTTGAACACCCAGCCGCGCTTTCGACCCTCCGAGACGATGAGGGAGCCGGAAATGCTCTCCACGGATCGGACGCCAGGCGGGAGCTGGCCTCGCGCGGCCAAACCGAGGACGATCCCCGCGTGCCAGCCAGTCAGCCGCTGCATCCCGGTGAATCCTGTCGCAGCGTCGTAGCGGTCGACGAGCTCGACGATCACCTCGGTGGGCTGTCCCCCGAGATCCCCGAGTCCCTTGACCCGCATCACGCAGATATCGCGCACGACGGCGCCGCGTGCGCCGATGCGGGGCTCGAGCAGCGCGTGCAGCACTTCCCGCGGCACGACCGTCACACCGCCGGCCTCGATCGGATCGAGGCTCAGGAGGCCAAGCCGGTCGTAGGCCTCGACGAGCGCCCAGTGGCCGGGGTAGCGCAGCGTCTTGTTCTCGAGGTGGTCGAGCGTGCCCTTCCAGGTCCACGGCGCGGTGGAGAGTCCTCCCGACGTGACAGCGGCCTCGAGCCGTCCGACCGGCGGCGCGAACTCCAACTCTTCGCGATCGGCGAGACACGGCACCTCGGTCACCTCGCCCCCCCGGAGGAAGTACGCCGACCCCGCGTACTCGTTGGTCAGGCCGCTCATCGCGAACGTGGAGACGTAGTTCCACGGCGGCTGCGGATCCTGCGGCAGCCCGCCATCCCAGATCAGCACTTCGCGGGGACGATCGAGTTTCTCCATCACGTAGGCCGCGAGTGACACGTTGAGGCCGGGCCCCATCCCGCAGTCGGGCGCGACGGTGATGCCGGCCCGCTTCGCCTCGCCGTCGAACGCGTGCTGCTGCCGCACGACGCCGGTGTGGCCGCCGAGATCGCACAGATGCGCCTTCATCGAGACAGCCAGTTCGGTGAGGCCGAGATTGACGTTGTAGTGGACCGCGCTCAGGATCGCATCGGTGCCGTGCAGCACCGATCGGAGCATTGCCAGATTCGTCGCGTCACATTGCGCGGCATGCGCGAGTGACTGACCGAGCAGACCATTGACCGTCGCGGCGGCCGCCGTCGCGATCTCCAGGTTGGCGTCGACCAGCAGCACGCGCGACGCGTCTCCGAATGTCCCGAGGTCGTAGGCGGCGGCGACACCCTGCCGGCCCGCACCGATAACGGCGTATGCGTAAGACATGATTCCTCCTGCGTAGAAGCGATATTGAAACGTCGTGGGGGACCAGACAGGCCGTTGACACCCGGGCCGAGAACCCGGGCGCCAGAATGGCACCTACGAGGGAGGTTTCGTCAGAGGCCCGCGCTGAGGGCGCACAGGCGCCTCGGTGTCCAGGTGAAGATGAATCTGGCCTCTGACATCAGAGTCCGTTCCGCGGCTACTGGCCGTCGGCGAGCAGGTCGTTGACGTGCTTCATCACGGCAAACGCGTCGGCCACATACAACACGTCGGCCTTGCCACGCCCCCATCCGCAATTCGGATCGAGATTGACCGCCCGGCGTTCCGTCACGAACCTCCAGCCTACCACGTGCGGCTCTTCCCCGTGGCAGCACGTGGCGAGTCCCTTCGGATGGCGGGGACTCGCGCCGGTCTGGCCAATCTGGTTGAGGTGCGTCATGAAGCGCAGGATGGGCTGCCCTTCCCCGCTCAGGTCAACGAGCGACTTGCTGCCGCCGAGCGAGGCTCGGCTCTTCTTGAGGAAATCCAGGATGTAGGCCTCGGCCTCGGCCGGGTGCGGTAACCCGTCAGCCTGCTTCTTGGTCCAGCCCGCGCCCGCCACGAACAACAAGTCCGCATCCGGTCGAATCGTCTGCTGCTCTGCCGCCGGCGCCTCGATGCCGGTGACCGTGGTTCGCGTCAGCGATGGGCCACACGGGACGGTGATGACTTCGGCCGAGGCGTGGCCCCCGGCCCCGGACCACGCGGGGCAGGCGCCCGGATCGATCAGCACCATCCACGGGCGTTCCGTACGCCGCAGGGTGCCCTCCATGCGCTGCCGGTAGAACCACCGCGTCACGCCAAGCGCCCCGTCGGCCACGCCGAACCCCGTCGCGTGCGTGTCAACGCAGCCACCCAGGCGGTCGGCCACACCTGGCAACACCCGCGCAAACCGCGACGTCATGGGGGCGACGATGACGGTGGCCCCCACGTGGCGGGCGACGGCCTCGGCGGCAGCCGCGTCGGTCGCGTAGCGCGATTGTCCGAACTCCGGCGCGTCGGCCGCGACGAATCTCAACGCCCCGCACGTGGCCAGGCCGTCGATGGCCGGTTGCAGCGCATGACCGATGAGGCCGACGGCGAATCCTTCCGCGCCCAGTTCGCCGCTGATGCGCGCGCCCGCGGCCACCGCCTCGAGCGCCGCTTTCGGCAGCGCGCCATCCGCGTCGTTGTGCAGCAA
>Ga0315278_10000790_pt1 | contig 27271 bp, 14 predicted proteins | sample YL17G06_0_MG_FD_203880 | JGI IMG/M metagenome (GOLD analysis project Ga0315278, IMG submission 203880) | Sediment microbial communities from Yellowstone Lake, YNP, Wyoming, USA - YL17G06_0 | ecosystem: Environmental > Aquatic > Freshwater > Lake > Sediment | place: USA: Wyoming | collected... | reverse complement strand
AAGGAATCGCTGAAGCCATTGTGCCGGGCGGCGTCAAGAACAGGGCGGATTTGGGCATGGGGGCGGTATCTGAGCCGTCACATCACCGCCGGACTCCGGTGTGCATACGGCGGATCGACAATCCGATCCGCAATCTTCACCGCCGCCGTCACCGCCGCTTCCTGGCTGCCGCCGATGCCGATCCTGCATTCGCCGCCCTCCACCGTGCGCACGCCCTTCTTGTTGACCAATGCCAATTGGAAGGGAGTGAGCGTGAAGACAACGGTCTTTTCCTCGCCCGGCGTGAGGCTCAGCCGCTTGAAGCCGCGCAACGACCGGAGCGGCAGTCCCGCTTCCACTGCCGCATCCTCACGGCTCAGGTAGAGCTGGACTACTTCGTCGCCCGACCGCGTGCCCGTGTTCTTCACCTTCACGGAGATCCGGCAATGTCCTGCCTTGTCAGACGCAACCTCCAGATCGCTGTACGCGAACGTCGTGTAGCTCAGGCCGAATCCGAACGCGAACAGCGGCTTTCCCTTGAAATACCGGTAGGTCCGGTTCCTCATGTCGTAGTCGCTGAAGTCAGGCAGGTCCTTCTCGGTCTTGTAGAACGTGACCGGCAGGCGCCCGGCGGGATTGTAGTCGCCGAACAGAACATCGGCAACCGCATCGCCGCCCCGCTGGCCGGGATACCATACATCCATGATTGCAGCCACGTTCCCGTTCGGCCAGTTGACTGCGATGGCCGACCCGCCTGTCAGCACCAGCACAACCGGCTTGCCGAGCGCCACAATGTCCTTCAGCAACTTCTCCTGGTGCGGGAACATGGCCAGCGTGGTGCGTTCGCCGCCTGCTCCTTCCTCTCCCTCGCACTCCAGGCTCAATCCCATCACCATCACCACCACATCGGCCCGGCCGGCAATATCGAGCGCTTCCCGGGCGGCCGAGGGCCTCTCGGTGTCAAGGTCGCACCCCATCGAGTACAGTACCCTGCCCTTCCCTTCCATCTTCCTGATGATCCCATCCAGGAACGTCACCCGGTGCGATGGAGTCCCGTTGTAGTTCCCAACCAGGACGCCACAGCCTTCACGGATATCGCCGTCATCCGCGGTCGGCCCGATCACGGCGATCATTCCCTTCTTTGCAAGCGGAAGAACCTCGCCCTCGTTCTTCAGCAGGACGATAGACTCCCGGGCCATCCTGAGCGCAAGCGCATCATGCTCAACCGAGTCGTTCACTGATGCGGGTATCTGCGCATACTTCACCTTCTCCGGCGGATCGAACTGCCCAAGCTTGATCCGCGCCACCATGCACCGCTTCACTGCCTTGTCTATGTCGGCTTCCGTGCATAGTCCGCGTCTCAAGGCCTCCGGCAATGCGCTATAGGTCGTGCCGCTGTTCAGGTCCATCCCGTTCTTGATTGCGTGCGCGGCCGATTCCGCGGCATCCTTTGTCAGATGGTGGGTCGCATGGATGTCGCTCACCGAGTCCACATCCGACACGCTGTATCCATTGAACCCCCACTTGCCGCGCAGGATGTCAACAAGCAAAAGCTTGCTCGACGAGCACGATTCGCCTCGGAACCGGTTGTAGGCACCCATGATCGAATATGCCTTGCCTTCCCGGAAGCATGCCTCGAATGCCGGCAGATAGGTCTCCCACAGGTCCTGTTCAGACACGTTGGCGTCAAACACATGCCTCGACGCCTCGGGCCCGCTGTGTACTGCATAGTGCTTGGGAGTCGCGACGATCTTGATGTACTTCGGGTCATCGCCCTGGAGGCCCTCCACGAACGCCACTCCCATCCGGCCCGAGAGGTACGGGTCCTCGCCATAGGTCTCATGGCCGCGGCCCCACCGCGGATCGCGGAAAATGTTGACGTTCGGCGACCATGTGTCGAGTCCATAGTACCGGGCAGTGTCGCCATTGTGCTGCCTGGCATACTCGTGGTGTTTTGCGCGCGCTTCATCACTCATGGCGACCGCAGCTTCCTTCCACAGCTCGGGATTCCAGCTCGCGGCCGCACCGATTGCCTGCGGGAACACTGTGGCTATGCCCGCCCGGGCAACGCCGTGAAGGCATTCGCTCCACCAGTCATACGCGGGTATCCCCAGCCGCGGCAGTGCCGGTGCAGCCATCTGGACCTGCGCTATCTTCTCCTTCACCGACATCCTTCTCACAAGGTCTTCCGCGCGTTCCTCGGCTGTCCTGGCGATGTCCTTCCACAGCTCCGGCCCGGCAACTCTCGGGATCTCCGACCCGAACTCGTCGTCCAATGCCTTCACTTTCTTTGCCGTGGTCTCCGCAACCACGTCCCCTTTCTCATTCTTCACACGGATGGCATCGAACTTCGCATTCTCGACCGAGGCCTTGAACACGATGCTCACCGGCCCGTTCGCAGGGTCGCCACGATGGTCAACCACACCTTTGATCCTGACGGTCTTGCCCTTGCCGACCTCTTTAATAAGGTCAAGATCCTTCGCAAGGTCACGCCCGCCACACTGCACACTCATGACTCGTTTGCCCGGCTCACTGAAGCAGTATTCTGCCGCGTCTATCTCGACGCTGTACCTCCCCGTCGGCAGACCGGCAATGGTTGCGGTCATGGCCTTGCCGAACACTTCAACCACTGTGCCGCTATCGAGCAATGCGAACACTCCTCCCTCGACCCTGACCGGATGCTTCCCGGCCGCAGGAACTGACGCTGCCCCTCTTCGCATCCGGCTTGTTCCCGTGACGCGTTTCGCACCATTCCTCTTCATGTCAGTTCTCTTTTCCCGCGCCATCATTACGGTTCTCCTTGTGTGTCTGATCTACAGAAGTGTGGGCATCCCGCACGCTCCCGATCCGGCCTGTCCGACAGTGAAACAGCTTGTCGAAGCAGTGCAGGTACAGGTTTGCCAGCAACGGCGAGATTACCCCGCCCTGTGGCGTTCCTTGTGTCGGCCTGCTCACGGTTGGCTTCCCGCCGTTGCCTTCGCGCCGCTCCTCCACTGGCGTTCTCAGCCAGAGACGGATCAGCTTCAGCGCCGACTTTCCCGGCCTGAATCCATACGAACAGTCCAGGAATTCCGCCTCGAAGATCGGTTCGAGTATCAGTAGCACCGCCATCTGCACCACCCGGTCCCGCACCGTCGGGATGCCCAATGGCCTCTCCCGTCCGTCCGGCTTGGGTATGTATACCCGTTTTACCCGTGCAGGCCTATACCGATGTTCCTTCACCTCGTTCTCGATCTCTTCGAGGAACTTCGCTTCTCCCCCTGCTTCCGCGCATATCGCCGCGATCCCTCTCCCCTCCACTCCTGCGCTTCCCTTGTTCTTCTTCACCCGCTCCCATGCCGCCGCAAGCGTGTCCTTCCGGTATATCCGGTCGTACAGCGCGTAGAAGCGGAATGTCGGCTCCTGCTTGGCCTTCAGATACAGCGCACGCCTCAAAGAGGAAAGTTTCGGCGGCAGGCCGTGGTCGGCTCTCCGGCCTTCCCACTCCTCCCCTCCCTTCTCCGTACTGTGTTGGTTCTCAACCAAGCGGCCTTCTCCTTCTCTTGCGTGTGCTCGTCTTCAGCAGGGCTCCTTCGCTCCGCGGTCGTTACCCGCTTCTTCGCTACTATGAGCCCCTCCGACTCCTCACCCAGCCCAGTTGCCGTTATGGTTTCCGGCTTCTCGTCGGTTCTTCACCTGCTGGCGAGGTCTCCCAAGTTCCCCGCTGCTCTTTCCGTGCGCGCCGCCCCCTTTCACCCCGGGAAGCCCGGTGGCTGCTCTTGCCCGTTCTTCACCACCGGTGTCAGGTTTCACCACTTTCGGGAGGCTGACCGCTTCCGCTGTCGTGTAACGAGGCCGGTTCGGGTTCACGCTTCCGCATTGCGGCTCGCACGTTTGGCGCTGCGGGGCTTCGGCGTCGGAGTCGCCTCCGCCGCCGCCCGCGCGCCTACTTGTTGTACGGGTTCTTCACAAGATCACCTCCTTTCAGGTGATAAGAGTAGCCAAGCTTCTCTTGGCGCTTTGAAGGACACGAAGTTGAATTCGATCAGTTGTCAAACCGGGTGATTGGGTGCGCGATCGGGGTGCATAAGACACTCTGCTGACGCACATGAAACTGGCAACGATCAAGACAGGCTTGTTGATCAATCTGAATGTTGAGGTCCTGAAGGCCGGACGGACTCGGTCGGGTCGTAGTGTAGCCGCCTCCGTGAGTCTCGCCTGTGCCGCAGGAGGCGGTATGACCTTGGTGGTGAACCTATATTGGGAATATCCAACCAGCAGGTGGAGGCAATCCCGCAAGACGGGCCGTGTCACCTGCGGCGTTATAATTTACGATCAGCCCTGTGCGGTTGCCACGGAGGTGCTCAAGGAAGGTTCGTCGTGTGCTGGTGAGAGCATAGTCTGTCGGGGAGAGCGTCATACCTGTCTGCCGTGCCTGAAGCAGGCAGGCACAGGCAGGCGACGCCACTACACACACCCGTGTTGCGTCTTATTGGGGCGGGTATGCGGCAGAGCCGCAGTCACTTTGCCCGATGGCTCTGCAGTCGGCGTTGCGCGTTTCCCGTTTGGGATTTCAGGATGTTCGGCCCCTTATTTTCCCGGAAAGCAGTGATGCGCGCGGGGCGCATTGCGTATTTGCGTGGTTTTTGGTAGAATCTACAGGCCTTGTTGCACTTGCCAAGGTGCATGGGTGTAACCATCGGGAAAGGAGCTGACGATGAGCAGTACACACGCTGAATCCACGCAGGCCGCCTCGGGCGGCATTCATGCCAACCGGCTGTTCACGGCCAGTTGCCTGTCGCTGATATCGACGTCCGTGGCGTTTGCCGTCGTGGGCGACATCATGAACGCCCTCAAGACTCAGTTCATCCTTACGAACCAGCAGGTCGGCTGGATTGGCGGCGCAGCACTATGGGGGTTCACTCTCTCGATCATTGTGCTTGGCCCGCTGTGCGACGTGTTGGGGATGAAGAACCTGCTCCGGTTCTCGTTCCTGTGCCATCTTGCCGGGCCGCTGATCATGATCTTAGCCCCCGGGTTCGCCCTGCTGTTCGTTGGCGCACTGGTCATCGCGCTGGGCAACGGCACGGTCGAGGCGGCATGCAATCCGCTGGTCGCCACGCTGTATCCGAACAACAAGACGACAAAGCTGAACCAGTTCCATGTCTGGTTCCCGGGCGGCATAGTGCTTGGCTGCCTCGCCTGTTTCCTGTTGTCGATGATTGGCATTTCCTCGTGGAAATTGCGTTTGGGCCTTATTCTTCTGCCCACGCTCGTCTATGGGTTCCTTTTCCTCGGCCAGAAGTTCCCGTTCACCGAGCGCGTCCAGTCGGGCGTCTCGTTTGGCGGCATGATTGCCGCGACACTCACACGGCCCCTGTTCATCGTGTTGTTCCTGTGCATGGGGCTGACGGCATCGCTGGAGCTCGGGCCGAACCGGTGGATCACCTCGATTCTCCAGAGCGGCGGCATGCATGGGATCCTGGTGCTTGCGTGGATCTCGGGCCTGATGGCGGTGCTGCGGTTCTTTGCCGGCCCGATTATCCATCGCCTGTCATCCACGGGCGTGCTCCTTGGTTCGTCCGTGCTTGCCGGGCTCGGCCTCTTTGGCCTCAGCTATGCCAATACGATGACCGTGGCTCTCGCCACGGCAACCGTGTTTGCGCTCGGCGTCTGCTATTTCTGGCCGACGATGCTGGGCGTGGTGGCGGAGCGGGTGCCCAAGGGCGGCGCCCTCGCCCTTGCCATGATGGGCGGCATGGGCATGCTCGCTTCCGGCATGATTGCCTCGCCGCAACTTGGACGCATTGCCGACAACCATCTCCTTGAGCGCCTCGACACAACACGCACACTGTCCGTGCTCGAAGCGGCTGCAGTTCAGTTGCCGAAGATCCAGGCTGCCGCACCCGAGGCACAACGGAAGGATTTCGATCCGTTCTTCGCGGATGTCACCAATGCGCTTGCATTGACCGCGAAGAATGCCGGCACACTCACTCCCGATACCGCGAAGGCACTGCGTGCCATCATCGGTGCAGCCTCAAGCGTTCCCAAAGCGGATGATGCGACGAAGAAGCTGCTTGGCGACACCACGAGCCTGCTTGGCCCCGCCGACAACTACGGCGGCCGGATGGCCTTCCGCATCTTTGCGCCATTTGCTCTAATTCTCGTCGTTGTCTTCAGCATCTTGTTTGTGCGCGACCGGATGACAGCTCGGCGGCCGGCATAGTGCCGCCAGTCGGCCACAGCGAATGCGCGCGCGGTTGTTCCGTCGAATATGTATTCAGTGAACCGGACAGGAGCCGTGATGAGCAGCACACAGAAATTCAGCAGGCGGCAACTGCTAAAGCGGGCATCAGCCGCGGGCGCGGCGATTGCCGTGCCGTGGATAGTGCCGTCGTCCGTCTTTGGCGCGAATGCGCCGAGCAACCGGATTGTCATGGGCTCGATCGGCGTGGGCGGCATGGGCACGGGCAACACCCTGAATTTCCTTGGCATGGGCGACGTCCAGCTCGTGGCCGTGTGCGACGTTGACCGGCGGCACCGCGAGCACATGAAGCATGAGATTGATGGGAAGTACGGGAACAAGGACTGCCGCACCTATCTCGATTTCCGCGAGATGCTCGAGAAGGAGAAGCTTGATGCGCTGACGACGGCACTGCCCGACCACTGGCATGCGATACCCGTGATTGCCGCGGCGCGGAAGCGGATCGACATCTATGGCGAAAAGCCGCTTGCGCGCTCGATCAAGGAGGGACGCGCAATGTGCGATGCAGTCCAGGCGTGCGGCTGCGTGTGGCAGACGGGGAGCTGGCAGCGGTCAAGCGGCGACTTCCGCCGCGCGGCCGAGCTGGTGATCAACGGCCGGATCGGGAAGGTGAGCCGTGCGATCGTGGGTCTGCCCGGCGGCACTGCCGGGCGGCCGTATCCGCCGGTGCAGGCTCCGCCTCCCTATCTTGACTGGAACCTGTGGCTCGGGCCCGCGCCCTGGCGGCCCTATTCCGCCTTCGGCGGCGATGACGGCCCGCATGGCGACTGGCGCTGGATCATGGACTACTCAGGCGGCCAACTCACCGACTGGGCGGGGCACCACATCGACATCGCCCACTGGGGCCTTGGCTTTGACCACACGGGCCCGGTCGAGATTGCCGGCTCAGCCGTCTATCCCGAGGATGGCATCTACGATGTCCCGGGCGACTATCATTTCGAGTGCACCTACGCCAACGGCGTGGTCATTGATGTCTCGAATGCGAACCGGATGGGCACCACCTGGCACGGCGACAAGGGCTGGGTGTATGTTGACCGCGATGGGTTCGATGCCGAACCAAAGTCGCTGCTCAAGGAAGTGATTGGCACGGATGAGATCAAACTGTACGAAAGCGACGATCATCACCGCAACTTCATCGAGTGCGTGAAGAGCAGGAAGCTGACCATCACGCCGATCGAGACGGCGTATCGCTCGATCAGCGTCGGCCTGCTGGGCGAGATTGCCATGCTGACCGGGCGGAAGATACGGTGGAATCCGGACACGGAGGAAATCCTGGCCGATCCCGCGGCAAGCGCGCTGCTTGGCCGAGCATATCGCGCACCGTGGTCACTTTAATGGAGAGTGTTAAGGAATGAAGACTATGGGAATCGGACACATCGGACGCGCCGGACTGGCCGGACTGATGTTCGTTGCCGCCGCGGCGGCGCATGCAGCGCCCGAGGCAGTTTCCGAGGCCGACCTTGCGAAGATCGAGGCTGCCGCTCCGGCAACCGCGCCGACAAAGCCCGGCGCGCCGCGTTCCGTCCTTGTATTCGGCAAATGCGAGGGTGCCACGCATCAATCCATTCGGTATTGCGCCGCCGCATTCGGGATTCTGGGGAAGAAGACGGGAGCGTTCTCGACCGACTACAGTGACGATATGGCCGCGTTCAGCTCCACGAACCTGGCGCGGTTCGATGCCGTTGTGCTTGACAACACCACGTGCCTGAAGTTTGAAGACGCCGCACAGCGCAGCGCCCTGCTCGGCTTTGTCAAGGGGGGCAAAGGGCTTGTCGGCATCCATGCCGCCACGGATAATTTCTACTCGTGGGCCGAGGGCGCGGCAATGATCGGCGGGATGTTCGACGGCCATCCGTGGACTGCGGACGGCACATGGGTGGTGAAGAACGATGCGCCCGGCAATCCGATCAACGCCTCGTTCGAGGGCAAGGGGTTCAGCATCCAGGAGGAACTCTACCAGATCAAGGGGCCGTATTCGCGCCAGACGCATCGGGTGTTGCTCAGCCTCGACATGACCGCCGAGGCGAACAAGGCGCCGGGCGGCCAGAACCGCGCGGACAAGGACAATGCCATTGCCTGGATCAAGCGGTATGGCAATGGCCGCGTGTTCTACTGCAGCCTGGGCCACAACAACGAGGTGTACTGGAATCCGGCGGTCTTGCGCCATTACCTGGCCGGCATCCAGTATGCCCTGGGCGACCTTGCTGCGGACGACTCGCCGAGCACGCCGCCCACCATCGTCGTGCCACCCGAGGCGTTGTCGTTCGCGTACGCCAGCAATCGCACGTGGTGCGCACAGCTTGAACAATCGGTGCAGCGCGGCGGGTACGAGGCAGATGCGGCCATCGCCACGCTGTGCGCCGTGCTGGACAGCGCGGGCGCCACGCGCGACGCGAAGGCGGCGGCATGCCGCGTCCTGCGCATTGGCGCGGCAACAAACGCGGTGCCGTCACTGGTGCGTCTGCTCAACGACAAGGAGTTGGCGGACATGGCACGCTTCGCGCTCGAGGGTATAGCCGACCCCGCGGTTGACACGGCCCTGATCGGCGCGCTGCGCGTTGCGGGCAATGAAGCCAAGCCGGGCCTCGTCGCGTCGCTTGGAGCACGGCGGTCCATACGGGCGTTGGACGTCATCGCCCCGCTCGCATCGGGCACCGACACCACTGCCGCCATTGCGCTCGATGCGCTGGGCCATCTCGGCACTCGCGCCGCAGCGGATGCCCTCGGTGCCGCCACGGTGGGGCCCGCGCTGGCCGAGCGGCGCGATCAGGCCCTGCTCGAATGCGCCGGGCGGATGCGGGACAGCGGCGTGACACAGTCCTCCCTCGGTATCTGTTCCCGGCTTGTCCGCGAGGGTGCAACGGCGCCCATCCGCTCGCTGGCGCTGCGGATCACGCTGCAGGCAACCGGGCCGGCCGCCGCGATAGACGCCGTACTGTCGACCAACCAGATCCTGCAGGACGCGGGCCGCGCCGTGGTGCTCGGGACGAAGGGCAGCCCGATGGCCGCGGCGCTGATCGCGCGCCTGGCGTCGGCATCGGCGCAGCACCAGATGCTGCTGCTCGAGCTGATCGGGCTCAGGCGGGACATGGCGGCACAGGAAGCCGTGGGCATGCTTGCCAGTTCGACAAACAAGGCGGTTGCCCTTGTCGCGCTGCACACGCTTGGCTTTGTCGGCGATGCCGCGGCAGTGCCCTTCCTTCTTGACGCCGTGGTCGCCGGAGGCGATACGGGCGCTGCAGCCGCCGAGGCTCTCAGGACTATGACCCCGCCGAATGTGAACAGGCGGCTGTGCAAGTTGTTCGGCTCGCCAAATGCCGCGTGGCGGGAGGCAATTGTCGAGGCGCTTGCCGCACGGAATGACCAGCGGGCAACCCCGGTCTTTATCCGCGCTGCGGTCGAGGCGACCAACAGCGAGCAACGGGTGGCCATGCTCACCATGTTGCGCCCGCTTGCGCGCGAGTACGACTTGTACGCCGTTCTTCGCCTCCTCGACCTGGCCCAATCGCCCGGCGAACGTACGGCGCTGGCCCGGATCATCGCATCGATCGCCAGCCGCGCGGATGACAAGGCGTCCGCCGCAACCAACGTGATCTGCCGCATGGCCACTGCGGATGCCTTAACGCTCGAGACACTGCTGGAGACGTGCCCCGCCTTCGGCACCACGAACATATGCGCCGTTGCCTGCGCGGCCATGACGAATCCGATCGTGCCGGTCTGCAAGGCCGCTCTCCGCGCCCTGGCTGCCTGGCCGGACGACACGCCGCTCGATGCGCTTGTTGCATTCGCCGAGTCCGGGCCCGAGCGGGACGATGCGTGCGGAATCCTCGCGCTCAGGGCAGTGGCCGCAGTCGCCGCGAAGCCGGCCTCCCGCTCAAACGCGGTGATTGCAGGACTGGTTGGCCGCGCCCTTGCCCGCGCGCAGCGGGCGGATGAAAAGCGGCTGCTCGTCCCTGTGCTCGCGAAATGCCCGTCGCCCGAGGCGCTTGCGCTGCTCGATGCCTGCAAGACCGACGCGGATGTGTCGGAACTCGTCAAGGATAGCCGCGCAACGGTCGCAGCCGAGCTGCTCAGGCGCACGCTCGGTGCCCACGCATCGGTCAACGATGACTCCGCCAGAAGCGCGATTGACGGCGATCCGGAGACGTCGTGGGACACCGGCCGCGAGATGCAGCCGGGCGACTGGTTCTCCGTCGATTTGGGCCGCGTGGCCGTCCTGCATTCCCTGACCTTGAACTGCGAGGGTTCCCCAGACGATTATCCCCGGAAGTTCGATGTGTTCCTCTCTGCCGACGGCACCACATGGGAGAGCTCGCCTGTGCTGTCGGGCGAAGGCACGAAGCCCGTGGTCGAGATCCTGTTCCCCCAGGAGCCCAAGGCTCGTGCAGTGAAGATCGTGCAGCAGGGCAAGGCGCCAGACGTGTTCTGGTCCATTAATGAACTCACCGTTAAGGCCGAGTGACGCCATGCCCATGCGCGCAACCGCAGTCTGCATACTGGTTCTTGGCGTCATGTGCTCACAGATGGTGAAGGCTTCAACGGATCGTTGGTGTGGCTCGGCCGCCGACTACCAGCGTGCCGCGCAGATTGACCAACTGCCCAAAGGGAAGGTGTCCAGGGAGTCTGTCCGCCCGCGCTGGTCGGCGGACGGCAGGCGGTTCTGGTACTGCACCGATCTCCCGGGCGGCCCGCGCGAGTTTACGCTCGTGGATACCGCGACGGGCGCCAAGGCGCCTGCATTCGACCACGCGCGCCTTGCCGACGCAGTCGGCCGTGCTGCCGGCAGTTCGTCGTCCTGCTCCGTCGTTCGCCTTGAGTTCAGCGCCACCGGCCTTGTCGCCATTGTCCGGCTGGCAACATCGTCGTGGCACTGCTGCATCGAATCGTACGCGGTCACTCCCTGCGCCGAGCAGTCAACGCTCCCCCGCCGCGACATGGCGGCGAACTCCGACAGGACCGGCCCGGAAACATCCGTCACCTTCCTCAACCGTACGGACTCGGATGCCATGCTGTTCTGGCTTGACTCCGACGGCGAACGGCAACCGTACGGGACTGTCGGTGCACATTCGTCGCGCGACATGCACACCTATGACGGCCATGTCTGGCTTGTGACCGGTACAAACGACGTAACGCTCGGCGTGTATGAAGCCGTCGAGGAACCCGGCGTGGTGGTGATTGACGGCACGAAACCCGTGAAGCGGGAGAGCGAAGAGCCCGCCGTGACGCAGGCCACAAACGCATGGCGCCCCTTTGTCAAGGATCACAATGTCTGGCTCCGCAATGGGGCAACGGACGAATCCGCCGCGCTCACCACCAATGGCTCGGCCAACGACTCGTATGACGACCTGTTCGTGTCGCCGGACGGCACCCGCCTGGTCGCCCTCAAGACCGTGCCGGCCGAGGAGCATACGGTCCACATGGTCGAGTCATCGCCAAAGGACCAGCTCCAGCCGAAGCTTCACTCGATCTCCTATCTCAAGCCGGGCGACAGGATTGCCGTGACGAAGCCGCACCTGTTCGATCTTGTCTCCCGGCTCGGGATTCCGGTGAGCGATGCGTTGTTCCCCACGCCGTGGTCCATCGAGGATATCCGCTGGTCGGCCGACTCGGGCAGGTTCACCTTCCTTTACAACCAGCGCGGCCACCAGGTCCTCCGCATCGTCGCGGTGGATGGCCGCTCCGGCGCGGCAACGGCGATCGTTGACGAACGGAGCACTACGTTTGTCGACTATGCCGAGAAGTTCTTCGTTTCCTATCTCGACAAGACGGGCGAGATCGTCTGGATGTCCGAGCGGGACGGCTGGAACCACCTTTACCTCTATGACGCCCGCACCGGCACCGTGAAACAGCAGATCACCCGGGGCTCATGGGTGGTCAGGTCGGTTGACCGCGTGGACGAAGCCGCGCGCCAGGTCTGGTTCTATGCCGGCGGGATCAGGCCCGGGCAGGATCCCTATTACCTCCATTACTGCCGTGCCGATCTCGATGGCAGCAACCTGGTCGTGCTGACCGAGGGCGATGGCACCCACTCCATCTCGATGTCGCCTGACAACCGGTTCTTTGTTGACACGTGGTCCCGTGTTGACCTGCCGCCTGTCACCGAGCTCCGCCGTTCCGATTCAGGCGCGCTGGTCTGCGAGCTCGAGCGGGCCGACGCAACGGCGTTGCTGGCCACAGGCTGGTTGCCGCCCGAGCCATTCGCCGCGCCGGGCCGGGACGGCACCACCCTCGTTTACGGCATCATCCTGAAGCCTGTCGGCTTCGATCCGGAGAGGAAGTATCCCGTGATCGAGAACATCTATGCAGGCACCATCTCGGTGCCCAAGGAGTGGGCGGCCTCCTATGGCATGCAGGCATTCGCCGAGCTCGGGTTCGTCCTGGTGATGATTGACGGCATGGGCACGCCGTTCCGGTCAAAGGCATTCCACGATGTGCGCTGGAAGAATCTGGGCGATGCCGGGTTTCCCGACCGGATAGCCTGGACGAAGGCTGCCGCGCAGACACGGCCGTACATGGACATCAGCCGGGTCGGCATCTTTGGCGGATCCGCAGGCGGCCAGAATGCCTTGAGCGCCCTGCTGCGCCACCCCGAGTTCTACAAGGCGGTCGCCGCCGATTGCGGCTGTCATGACAACCGCATGGACAAGATCTGGTGGAACGAGCTGTACATGGGCTGGCCCGTCGGGCCGGAGTATGCCGAGTCGTCGAATGTCACCCTTGCCCACAAGCTCGAGGGCAAGCTCCTGCTGATCGTCGGAGAATTGGATGACAATGTCGATCCTGCCTCGACCATGCAGGTGGTGAACGCATTGATCAAGGCGGACAAGGATTTCGACCTGCTGGTCATGCCGGGCGGAGGCCACGGTGCAGGCGGCTCGGCCTATGGCCAGCGGAGGCAGCAGGACTTCTTCGTCCGCCACCTGCTCGGCACCGAGCCGCGCGGCACTCCCTGATTTCCCCTGTCCGGCGCAGCGAAGCCGTTGCCCCGCCCTGAACCTGCAACTTGTAACCAGTCACTTGTCACTTCTTCATCTGCGTGCCAGTTCCTTCGACAAGTCAAGGTACCGTTTGATCGCCTCGGGCGGCGTGTTCCAGGGGATGTGGTTGCCGATGCACATCATGTACCCGCCCGACATCCTGCCTGTCTCGACCATTGACTCGACCATTGCGCGGATTTCGGCTGGGTTGTTCCGCAACAGGACGCGGTTGTCCCCTTCGCCGGCAATGAAGCAGTCCTTGTACTTCCTGGCAAGGTCCTTGTAGTTCGTGTAGGGCTCGCTGATGATGCCGCGGGCGCCGCAGGCCATCACGTTGTCCGCAAACGCATCAACGCAGCCGTCAACCATGAAGATGACTTCCTTGCCTGCCGCCTTGACGATGCTCCAGAACTCCTCGTAGCGCGGAAAGATATATTTGTTCATCCATGCCGGGCTGCACACGGGCCCGCTCGACAGCACAATGTCGTCGTGGCACACCACAAAGTTGATTGGCAGGCGGGCAAACGCGCGGAACACGCGGCGGTTGATCTCGGCAAACTCGTCCATGATCCGCTCGAACTCCGGTTCAAGGCAGATGTTCAGGAAGTTCTCGTAGCCAAAGACCAGCATCGGCCACATGAACATCGTGTTGTAGAAGCCCGTCGAGGCGGACGAGCCTTCCGGCGCTTTGTCACCCCATTCCGCGGGATACCATGCGCGATGGTGCTGGTAGATGGCTTCCTCGCTCGAGTAATCGCCGTCCACGACGACATTCCAGCCGGTGAAATCGCCCTGGGCGAGCGGGCTGAACCGGAGCATGTCGTCACGTGATTTGAACCGATGGCTGGCGACTTCCTGCTGCCAATGGTCGCGGTACGAGTCGCCCCAGCGCCCTTTGCTCTTGTCCGGCTGGTCCTCGGGCCGGGGCTTGGGCTCGTCCGATTCAGGCACGCCAAGCCCGAGCTGCGGATACAGTTCCTGCAGCTTCAGCCGGCACTGGCGCGGATGGTCGTAATAGTCAATGCCGGAAAGATACGTTTCGGCATCGGGGCATGACCAGTGTTCCCAGTGAACTATCTGCGTGGGCCCGCGGCCCATGTACGTAAGATACCTGTCGTCGCTCATATTGCCTCCACCACGAGCTGCATCGGATTATCCACCACGAACTACTCGAACTACACGAAAGTGGGACATACGCTCACTCACAGAATGAAGCGTTCTACTGTTGCCTTGGGGAAGTGGCCAAAGTTGACGAGCAGGCCGAGACGCATTTTTGTTGCTTTCACATAGTTGAAGATCTGGGCGCGGTGCTCATCGTCTATCTCCTTCACTGCCTTCAGTTCGACAACAATCTTCTCATAACATAGAAAGTCCGGCCTGTACACCTGTTTTAGTTTCCTGCCCTTGAAAAAGAGAGGGATCTCGCTCTGCGCAAGAAACGGGATCTTCCGCGTCCGGAACTCCTCCTCTGTACACTCTTGATAGACCGCTTCGAGAAAGCCACTCCCCATTTCCCGATACACCTCGAACACGGCCCCCTGTATCGCATAACACTCTTCCCGGTATAACACCTGCTTCTTCTCCGCTCCCTTTTCGTGTAGTTCGTGTGGTTCGTGGTTCATATATCCCCCGTTCTACCATGGTTTGCTTCCTGTTCGTGGTTGGTTTCAGCGTGATGCTCCTCAGATTGGCGACAGCCTCGCCCTTCTTTGTCTTCGCCTTGACCGTCACCGCACCTGAGCCGGGCCCGAAGGCGAGCTGGCCTAGTTTCACACGGCTGAACGAATCCCAGTTGGCGCCTGTGGCCGGAACGGTGACCTCGAGCGCCGCCTTGGACGATGCCTGTGCGCTGCCTGTCGCCGTTCCGATTGCCACCTCGATGCTGAGCACGCTTCCCTCGGTTCCCTTCGGGCAGGCGATCTCGGCCATGACCTCGTACGTGCCGGCTCGTCCGGCGGTTACGGGCCACTCGACATAGTCATCCGTGTCGAGCCAGAAGCCGATGTTCGGCACGCCATCCTTCTCCTCGAGGGCAATCCCATTGCCCTGCAGCGTCGCGTCGTCAGCCGTGAGGACAAGCGACCCGTCCCGACCTGCCTTCACGCGGGCCGGCTCGACCTGCGGCACACCCTCGATCTCGACGCGGACAACCGTTGCATGCGGGTCGTTCCTGCCCGCCGGCATCGTGATGATCGGTCCATCCGCGGCAGCCTTCACCGGCAGGGGAGCGCAACCGGGATCGGCGAGCAGGACGGCCTTCTTCACCTTGTTCTTCAGCCCGCTCAACCCGATCATGCCGTCCTTGGGCATGGTCTCGACAAACAGGTAGAGCACGCCCGGCTTCTGCGTACACTTGCCCCAGGCACACGCGCGACGGAACGGACTTGCCTGCGTGCCATAGATCGCTTCGCCGTTCACCTTCATCCACGCACCGATCTGGGCCAGGCGCTCGATGCACGGCTGGGGGAACGTCCCCTCAGCCGTCGGCCCGATGTTCAGCAGGTAGTTGCCGCCCTTGGTTGCGCAATCAATGAGGTTGCGGATCACTGTGGTGGTTGACTTCCAGTCCTGGTCGTTCTTGTTGTAGCCCCAGTGGCCATTCATGGTCATGCAGGATTCCCAGTCAACGCCAGGGCCGAATCCGTTCGGCGGGATCTCCTGCTCGGGAGTGCCATAGTCGCCCACGCCCTGCCCGTTGTTCATGCCTGCCATGCCGGCGCGGCCCTTGCCCACGCGGTTGTTGACAATGATGGACGGCTGGAGGCCGCGGACATAGGTGTACAGGTCAACGCCGCGGTCATGGTTCCACGCACGTTCCCATTCGCCATCGAACCACAGGATGCCGATCCGGCCATAGCCCGTCAGCAGCTCCTTGAGCTGGCCTTTCATGTAGGCCACATACGTGTCCATGTCCGGCGAGCCCGTTGCGCGGTCGTTGTAGCCGCGGCGGTTGGCATAGTCGGGATGATGCCAGTCCATGATCGAGTGGTAGAAGCAGAACACGATGCCCTCGGCCTTGCACGCATCGGCAAGCTCCTTCAGCGGATCGCGCGTGAAGGGCGTGGCCGCAATGTTCCATGCCCCCTGTTTCGACGGCCAGAGGCCAAAGCCGTCATGATGCTTGCTGGTGATCACGATGTACTTCATGCCCGCACCTTTCGCCATCTTCACCCATTCCCGCGCATCGAACGTGACCGGGTTGAACCGGTTGGTAAACTGCTCATACTGTGACACGGGCATCTTTGTCTCCTCGAGGAACCATTCGCCATAGCCCTTGTTCCCGTTCCACTCGCCCGCAGGAACGGCATACAGGCCCCAATGGATGAACATGCCAAACCGGGCGTCGCGGAACCATTGCATCCGCGCATCGCGCTGTTGCTTCGTCTCGGAAGCAGCCACGTCCGCCGCATAGACGGTCGCCGCGCACACTACCGCCAGCACAGGTGTCCCGTTCATGACTCGTCTCCATTTGCGTGCAGTTACTTGCCGACCTATGGTACAAACTTGCCGTTGATCTGTCAATCCCAGGGCAAGACCCAAATCCGGCGGATTTGGGCAAGAGTGGTCAACCGCCAAAACGCCAAGGTCGCCACGTCAAGAAACAGCAAGGAATTCCTCTCGCCAGAAGAACCTCTGTAACTCCAGAACCAGAACGTCTGTTCTGTGTCCCCTGGCGCCCTTGGCGCCTTGGCGGTTCATTCCTCGAGCCTGATCTCGCTGATCGTCGGGCCTTCGCTGGCCGAGATGATGTTCAGCCGCACACAGGTGACCTTGACCGGCTCGAACCGGTGGGTGTAGTTTGTGCCGATGGTCGTACCTGCGAAGATGGTTTTCCATTCTGAGCCGACCTTGTGCTGGAGCTCGAACGCCTTGACGCGTGCGCCCTCCTCGCTCCATTCGTCAATGGCGATGCCACGGATGGTGCGTGGTGCGGGATAGTCGAGCTCGATCCATGCAGTCTCGGTGCCGCTATCGGTCGCCCAGCGTGTCGCGGCAATGCCGTCAAATGCCTTGTCCGGCCCGAATTCCTCGTGGTCCTGATACACATTGGATGCCTTCGCCATGCCGCCGTCGGCCAGTTTCACAACGGGCTTTGCAACGGCTATCGGCTCGATTGCCTCAGCCGAGCTGCCGAGTGTCAGCTCGATCAACGTGTCTATCTCCTGCCGACAGCCGGGAAGGACCGTGACCGATACCGCATTGGTTGTCTGGACCGCCGCAACGGCGCCTCCCGTACGCAGCTTGGCCGAACGGATGTGGGGCGTGATTGGCGGCAGGACCAGGGTGTCGCCCGGCCAGGAGAAGACATGAAGGAAGATGCGGTTGCCCTTGCAGGTGCTGGCGCCCCATGCGCCGGGCTTGAACGGCCCGCCGCGCGTGCCGCAGATGGCATCGCCGTACTTCCCGAGCCATCGGCCCATGTCGGCCAGGCGCTCGACTTGGCGGGGCTCCATCTCGCCCGTGGGCATCGGGCCGACGTTGAACAGCAGGTTGCCGTCTCCGCCCGCGCAGGCGATCAGGGTGCGGAGGCATAGCTCCAGCGACTTCATCTTGTCGTTGGGCCGCCAAGCCCACTGGGTGCAGATGGTCATGCAGGTCTCCCACGGCCGTGCGCGATTGAACCCGCCTATGCTCTGCTCGGGCGTGTCGAAGTCGGCGTCGAGACCGCACCGGTTGTTGACCAGGATCCGTGGCTGGAGCGAGCGGATCATTGGGAACAGGGTGTCGGCCTCGAACCGCTTCGCATCGCCGCCCAAGCCATCGAACCAGATGACGTCCACGGTGCCGTAGTTGCTGAGCAGCTCGCGGACCTGGCCGTGCATGTAGGCGATATACGTCGCATGGTTGCTGGTCATGTAGTCGGGGTGATGCCAGTCCGGCTGCGAGTAGTAGAGGCCGAACCGGATGCCGGCCTTGTGGCATGCCGCGGCAAGCTCGGCCACCACGTCCCGCTTGAACGGCGAATGCATGATGGTATAGTCGCCCTGTTTCGTTGCGAACATCGAGAATCCGTCGTGGTGCCGCGAGGTGAACACCATGTACTTCATCCCGGCCGCCTTGGCGATGGCCACCCACTGGCCGGCATCGAACTTGACGGGGTTGAACCGGGTGTAGAGCGTGTCATAGACATCGAGTGGAATCTCGCCTGTGCCGCCGACGCCGCGGCGCTCTCCACCGCGTGACCAGCCGATCTCGGTGCCTTTCAGGCTGACGGGGCCCCAGTGGATAAACATGCCGAACCGGGCGTCCCGCCACCAGTGGAGCCGCGCTTCGCGTTCTTCCTTGGTCTCGGGTGCCGGTTCGTTCGCCGCATATACGGTCGCCGCGCACACGACCGCCAGCACGAGTGTCCCTTTCATGACCCGTCTCCATTTGCGTGCAGTTACTTGCCGACCTATGATACAAACTTGCCGTTGATCTGTCAATCCCATCGGGCAGGATCTAAAATCCCGATATAAGGCTGTTTTCCTTGTGCCGACCCCCACGAGCTTGCCTCGTGGGTGAAGGAGATCGAGGCAGAAAACATCGTGCTTCCCGTCTTTCCCCCCTCCCCCCTCGCCCGAAGTGGGCGGGGGAAACGGGTGACGGTGGCCGGCGTTGCTTGGCCCAATCTTCTTCACCCACGGGACAAGCCCGTGGGGGTCGTGCTACGGGCAGAATCTTATATCGGAATTTTAGGACAGGATGGTCAACCGCTCGTGTGACATGCCGCGGACAAAACGCCACACCGCAGCCGGATACCGGCTGCGGTGTGGCACTGTCGGATTTGACGGGGACTCCGCATGGGTAGTCAGTCGTACCGCCGCGGGGGCGGCCTACTTTGCGTCCGGAGCCGTCAGTGTGCGAAGCACGCCCTTTCTGCCCCAGAGGAACCTGAACTTGGCAAAATCGAACCAGAGGCTCTGGGAACAAAGGTAGGTGAGGAACCAGGCGGGCGAATAAATCCGGTCTCCTACTTTCTCATACGTCTGGAAGAACGAGGACCAGACGATGATAAACATGATCACAATAATGCTGATGAGGAGCGCAGCCGTTTCGGACGAGGGTGACGAGACTGGAGCAATGCTGGCGCACAGCTCTTTGCTCTCGGGCACGCTCTTGCCCAGCCGGGCGATGACATGCCTGACGAACCATTTGGTGCACAGGACTCCCGTGAGGATGCCGCACAGCACGATGCCGGTCGAGATGAAAATGTGGGGCGGCTTGAGGCCATACACAAGAACCGCAATGATAATCGCCAGCTCGACAAGGACACTGACTGTTGCCCATGCCTGCGTGAACTGAAGAGGAATCGTTGGCTTCATCTGTTGACCTCCGGTCGTTGGTTACACCTGGAACACCCTCCGCACTGGAGCGGTCTCGGGCAGATCTGGCCTCGTCACATTATACCAAAACTCGCCTGATTATGCAAATTCCAGGCGATTGCATCCGCAGTGTGCCGACCACACCGCGCACTGTGCGCCGGCAGTTCACCCAGAGCAGGGCCATCACCGCAGCCATTCCCGCACCCATGGGCTCGGGTATCGTCTCGAACGGCCCGAGGCCGGGCGCCAGCCCGATCACCCGTGGGCCACCCGTGCCGTCCGTATCCATGCCGGGCACCAGCACACCCGTCTCGGTGCAGGGCGAGATGTCAAGCAGCGTGTAGTGCAACGTGTCCGTATCCGTGAACTGAGGATACACATTCAGGTTGCTGACGCCCGAGGCGTATCCCCCCTCGATGTCTGAGTACTGGACATCGTTGCTCGGGGAGACCTGGAGTGCCGAATGGCCCCAGACAATGCAGTTGGTCAGCGATGCCGAGCCGCCCTCGACGCCGGACTCGTCGTTCTGGGCAATGGTGCAATAGACCAGCCGGACCTCGGACGAGCTCCCCACCGCCACGCCGTCACCTTCGTTCGTTGCGCTGTTCCGGATGATGAGGCAGTTGACGATGTCGCAGGTGGAAAACGGGCCGGCGCCAAGGGCGCCACCGGCATCCGCACTGTTCCAGAGGAAGGACGAATCGGCGACGAGTGCGCTGCTGCCCTGGACGTCGGCGAGGGCGCCACCGATGAAGAGCGCGCCCCCCGCCGCGGCCGAGTTGCTGGTGAAATCGGTGGCAAGGCCGTCAAGGCCCTGCACTGCCTGCGAGAAGTCGCTGGTAACGACAAGACGTGCAGCGTTGCAGTTGATTGCACCGCCCTGCAGACTGCTTGCGTTGTTGAGGAACCGGCAGTTGACTGCAACAAGCTCGGCGCCGTCCATGGCCAATGCTCCGCCTCCTCCCTGGTCCACCAGTTCATCCGAGTTTGTTGCCTGGTTGAGTTCGAGCAGGCAGGCAGTGAGTGAGATGCGTGTGCCACCGCCGACAGCGCGGACACCGCCACCGTTTCCGGCAACGTTCTCCGCAACAACAGAGGATATGCACTCGACCGAGCCTGTGGTTGCATTGAGTGCGCCGCCGTCCAGTGCCTGGTTGTTCCGCAGGGCGGAGTTGTTGCGGAGTATGCAGGTGTCGGCAGCCCAGGATACCGCGCCGCCTGCCAGCGCGCTGTTGCTTGCCATCAGGCAGGTATCCAGCGTTGCGGTGCCCAGGTCCGCGTACAGGGCGCCACCATCGCCCGCCGTGCTGTTTCCGGCAAAGAGGGTGTTGGTGGCCGTCAGGTCGCCGCCGGACAAGGAGACAGCGCCGCCGCTCACGCCGGCAGCGTTCTGCAGCAGCGTTACGTCGGACAGGATGGCCGTCGCGTCCAGCAGGCAGATGCCACCGCCACTGGTGATTGCTGCATTGGCTGCAACCACCGAGTTGCTTTTCAGCGTTACCGTTGCCTGCTCGACATAGATCCCGCCGCCCGAGAACAACGCGGAGTTCGAGCTGATGTCGGTGTGTTCAAGAACTGCCGCGGCGCCTGTGAGGACACACAGGCCGCCTCCATTGCCGAACGTGGTTGCCTGGTTGAACGCGCTCTGGCAGTAGCGGGCGGTGAGGATCGCGCCGTTTCGCACACTGATGGCGAACGAGGTGACGCCCGTCACCGCAATGCTCATCACCAGGGATGTCGAGGAGACAATGTCCAGCGCCGTGCCCACCCCGGACGAGTGTGTCACATAGGACATGGCGCCGGGGATCTTGTACGCAGCCACGGTGGGGAACGTCTGGATGTGGCACCCTCCCTCCAACGTCAACGATTTGCCCATGATGACAGCGGTCTCGTTGTACGTACCCGTCGAGATGTAAATGATGTCTCTATTTAATGCTTGCGCCACGGCCTCCGTGATGGACGTATACAACTGACTGTGCGTCCAATTGAGGACAATCGCATTCGCCTGCAGCGCGCCAAGGGCGAGGGCGGCAATCAGAACTGCGAGGGAGCATCGGGTGTTCATTGTTCCTCGATACGGATGATTAGGCCTGACGCCGCCGGGAAGAGAGCTGGGTTCCCAGCGGCCTGCCGACGGATCATCAGTGCCAGTGCGGGTTTGTCAACGTGCGTCATCGTGGCATGTGCATCTTTCACGGTCTATTATAGCATAATTCCTTTTTTCCTGCTCCCCATCAAGGTACAGCCAGCGCAGGAGGCCGAGCCGGGCAGTTCATTTCCCTCGATACCTCTTCAGTTCCTCGAGTGCCCGTGCCGCGACGGGGGTGCCCGGCCGGTCGTCGGCGAGTTTCTGGAGAACGCGGACAGCCTCTGCTCCGTCTCCCACCTTTCCATACAGCTCAACCAGGCGGAACTGGTCGTCGCTCACATCCTTCACCGTGCCCATTGCGCGGATATGGTCTTCGCAGTCCTTGATGTCCTCGCGGTACGTCTCGGTGACGCCCTGCGGCTTCCTGCTCTTCTCGTAGACGTCGGCAATGTCCGTGCGGAGCTTGTCCCGCGCGGACCAGTCAAGCTGCGTGTTGTCGAGCAAGGAGCGGTACGTGGCGATCGCCTTGTCATACTCTTCCGCGCGGATGCAGACCTGGGCGTATTCCTCCATGCAGTTCCGTTTGGCGTCGTCATCGGAAGCGAAGCCGGCCGCTTTCTGATACTCGCCGCAGGCCTCGTCGAACCGCTCGGCCACCTCGTACAGCCCGGCAACATATTCGTGGAGCTTGGCGTCGCGCGCATCACCCGTCCGCCACAGCCGGGCAACCGCTGTGTCAACCAGTTCCTTGTCCTGCACGCCGTCCATGAGCCCCTTCAGCCCATTCAGGCAACCGGACTGGCCGGACTCGTCGCCTGCGTCCAAGCCGTCAAGGGCATCGCAGCAGAGACGGACGGCATCGGCGGTGTTGCCCTGTCTCGCGCACGCCTGGGCTTTCAGCGACAGGATCGCCGGCTCCTGCGGCTGGCCATCGAGCCACGCAGCCGCCTCCTTTTCCCGTCCGGCATCGCACAGGAGCGTGAAGATGTTCCTGGCCGTTTCGTCCTTCTGCTCCTCGGTGGCGGTGCCATACGCCTTCATCAGCACCTCGGCTGCGTCGCCTTTCCTTCCTGCCTGGTCGAGCACGCGCGCATACAGCGCCACATCGGCGGCGGACTTCGACCCGGCCAGCGCGGCACACTTGTCGGCAAGGCTGGCCATGGCCGCCGTGTTCGACGTCCGGCCATACACATCCAGGAGCGCCTCGAACGCGGCGGTCCGCTGCCGCAGGTCGTCTGCGGACGTTTCCTGCTCGAACCGTGCAACGGCCTCGTTGGTCTTGCCGAGCGTCAAGGCCTCCTCGAGATATTTATCAGACCCCGTGAACTGCTGGGCGACCTGCCACGCCCCTTCCGTGTCGCCCGTGTTCCTGAGGGCCGTTGCCAGCTTGTCGCGGAGCTCGTCATTCTCGTGACTGCGCATCCTGCTTCCACCCGTATCGGCCAGGAACTCCTTTGCCTTCTGAGCGGCGCGGCTGAACTCGCCCGCATCGAGCAGGGCGTCAACAATCCGCGTCTGGACATCCCCGCGCGTGTACCGGTTGGCACTCGCCAGCAGTTGCTCGAGCGCGGCAAGCCTGTCCACGTGGTTGCTGGTTGCCTCGGCAATCCGGGCCGCCTGCTCGAGCAGCGGCGTCTTCTCCCTGTCCGAGCCGGCGAGCTGGAGTGCCTCGGCCACCAGTTGCTTCGCACGGTCGAGGGTGCCCATGTCGAACGCGATGGCCGCCGCAGCCTTCAGCGTCTGTGCATTCCGCTCCACGGCAAGCAGCGTGTCGGCGATCTGGGCCGCATCGAGGGCGAGCTCCGCCTCGCGGGCAAACCCGAGGAGGGTGTCCGCAATGTCGCACGCGGCGTCCGCCTCGGCGCACTCTTTGAAGGCAGCGAGCAAGAGGGCAAGGCCCTTCTGCGGCTCGCCTGCCTTCCTGAACAAGTCCGCAAGCTGTTTGAGGCAATACGCATTTGCGGCATCGGCCGGGATAGCCTTGGCGGCTTCCTCGATGCAGCCGATTGCCTGGTCGCGCTCGTTCATCTTCAGGTACAGTTCCGCGGTCTTGCCGAGCAGGTCGGTGTCGGTGTCCTCGGCGTCCGCACGCAGTTGCTCGAGCAGGACAACGGCCTCGGCATACATGCCCAGTTCCTCGTACTTCCCGGCAAGGTTCCCGATGGTGTACCGGTCCGTGCCTGGCCGCGTGCGCACTTCGCTGGCGATGCGGAAGAAGGCGCCCGTGTCATGGCGGTTGAAATACTCCTCGATCAATCTCGACTCGATCGGCCCGCGGTTGCCCGGGCTTGCGGCATCGGCACGGAGCTGCTCGAGGAGCTCGATCCGGAGCGCGGCATCCTTCCGGCCTCGCAGCCAATCGCAGAGGTTGAGCCGCTCGTACATGTCAAGGTCCTGGTTCCGCACCCAGCCCAAGGCGAGCGACCGGATTTCGGCTTCGGCCTCCGCGCTGCCATCGCGCCGCTCGTCATCGAGCAGATTGAGGAATTGGCTGCCATAGCGGGCAATGGCTTCCGCGTTGGTCAGCGCGCTTTTCAACCCTGTCCGCAACCGGGCGGCCCGGTCCTTGTCTCCTGTGAAGTCAAGAAGGCGGTGCATCTCCCACTGTTTCTGCAATGGCAGCGCCGTCGAGGTGTCCATCTCCGCCAGGATCGTCCGCACCATGCTTGTTCGGCCCCATGCCATGCAGAACTCGGCCGCTTCAATGGCGGCCGCGGGCTTGTTCGTGGTGCGCTCCCAGATGACGTCGAACCATCTGTGTACCCGCTCCTCGAGTCCCGTGCCCTCAAGCCGCCAGCACAGCATCCGGAGCCACTCGAGCCCGGCAGCCGGATCGGTCATGGCCTTGTCGAGCAGTACGGCGACCTCCTCGGCCTGCTTCTTGTCGTCAAACCGGTCTGCGGCATTAAGCAGTTGTGAAGCCGCACACACGATCTGGTATGACGATGTGCAGGCCCGCAGGGCGCGCAGGTTGAGATCGAGCGCCTCGCGCTCGAAGCCGCACTCGCCGCACAGGTACGCCATCGTTGTATTCACCTGCTGCTGTGTGGAGCCGCCTTGGGCGAGCCATTGGTGGACAAGTGCCGCCAGGCCCTCCTTGCCGCCCGGAATGTCGAGCAGGGCATTCATGTTGTACACCGGGTCGCCCGCACGCAACCGCTCGGTGGCAAAGGCAAGCGCCTCGTCGCATTGCTTCAGCTTGACCAGTGCGTTGAAGACCGGGTAGGTCAGCATAGCGGTGCTCCGCTCATCCTTCCGCACTTCCTCGCGGGCGATCTTGACGGCGCCGAGAACCGTTGCCCGGTCAAGCCCGTGCCGTTCGAGCAGGGCGCAGAGCAACTGCTGCCGCTCCTCCGCCGGCATGGTCGCACAGCAGCCAAGGAGGAAGGCCGACGAATCGTTTGTCCTGCCCGCGGCACGCAGGCAGGTGCCCACTGCAGCCGCGAGCGCGGCATTGCTCGAGGCAAGGCAGCGGTACTGGTCGGCCACGTGGCGCGCGGCATCGAGCTCCTTCTTCTTCACCAGCCGGCCGATCAGCGCGGCGGCATCGGCTGCCTTCCGCCCGGGCGACGATGCGAAAGCAAGTGCCGTGGTCCGGCAGGCAAGCTCGTCGTCGAACAACCCGCCCTCGGCATATACCCTTGCCAGGGCGCGGAGGACCGTCTCGTTCGTTGGATACAGTGCGCGCACACGCTCGGCCACCTCGAGCCTGAACAGGTCGAGCCGGCCCGCTCCGCTTCCCTCGGTCTCGAACAAGTCGGGGCCTCCACTCGTCTCGCTCATGTCGTCGCCGTAGTAGTATGGCGCAAGCACGCTCAGCGCGAATGAAGGAGTGTTCGTCAGATACCCGGTGGACAACTTCAGCAGCCGAAGCACTGCGGTTGTATTGCCCGATTCGTACAGTTTAGCGACGAACAAGTCCACGCCCTTGGCCGACCAGCCATCACTCCCCAGCGCCTCGACCAAAAGCGCCTCCATGTTCGTCTGCTCGCGCGCCATGAGGTCGTTGTCCTCGGCAAGGATCGAGGCCGCCTCGACCCGCATCTCGGCATTGGTGGCCAGGTGCATCGCTTCGCGGCACAGGGCGATGCCCCTGTCCCTCCGCGCACTGCGCGTCAGTGAACCCAGCCTGTCCGTCAGTTTCTCGAACGGCGTCCCGTAGGCATCGATAAGCTGGTCAAGACCTGGATTTGCCTCGTCGCTGTAGAGTCTGCCCGCAAACTGTTTTGCCGTTTTCAGCATGGCGATGGTGGCGGCCCGGTACTGGTCATTGCTCGTGGCAAGCACCTCGCGCGCAGCCTCGACCATTGCGACGTGGTCCTGCCGCCACGACGCCATGTCCATCCTGGCGAACCGCGCGGGCAGCGCGTTGCTCGAATGGACGAGGAACTGGTCCAGCCATTCCGATCCGCGCTGGACCGAGTTGCCCGCCATACCCATCGCCGCCTGCACCCAGACATGAATCTCCGAGGGCGACGTCACTCGCGCAAACACCGTGGTCAACACTTCCCTCGCCTCTCCGCTGCTTCCGTCCACAGGAAGCGCCTGGGCCAGCATGATCCGCGGCAGCACCGCATCGGGCGCAAGCTCGACCGCCTTCCGCAGCCAGCTCACCTGGTTGCTGGTTGATCCGGCTTCCATCGCCCGCAGAAACCACAGGTCCGCGTTCGCAGGCGATGCCGCACACTCGCGTGCAAGCTCCTCCTCCTTCATCCGTCCCGAGCCGTATCTGAGCCGCGTGTAATCGTCAGCACTGTAGACAAGATTGGTGTGCCTCCCCTTGCACGACACAAACACCGGATGCGCATTTGTCTCCGTGGCCGCCGCGGTAGTCTCCCGCAGCTTCGCCACTCCATTCCGCCGACCAGCCAGGGCCACGCTTTCCTTCCTGCTGCAGCCCGCGCATACGAGCGCAACTGCAACCAGCGTCACCCCCAGCACCGATCCCTTGATAACGCGATCAACGCCCGGTCTTCTCATCCCTATACCCCTGCATCAGTTCGATCCTGTTCCCATCCAGGTCGTTGAAGAAGCAGATCCGGAGGCCGGGCACGACCGTGCCGCAGTCTATGATGTCGTCCGTCTTGACGCCGTCGGCATGGAGCGCTGCAACCGATTTCCCGATGTCCGCAACCTCGAACGCAAGGTGCATGAACCCCACCGGCTGCTCGCCGCCGGACTGTACCTTCTGCTTGTCGGCTGCCTGGAACAGCTCGATGCAGGTCGGGCCGAGCCGCAGCATGACGAATTCGTCCTTCATTCCTCTATTAAAGACACGGGACGTGGTGAAGCCGAAATGCTTCGTGTAGAACGCGACCTGCCGTTTCAGGTCCTTGGTTCTGAACGCAATGTGCTGGACCGTCGTCATGAGTCCTCCTGATTCGCGCCGTGACGCAGACGGCTTTGGTTGTCCTATTATAGTATCTGCGGCACGTGATGTCAACTGAATTGCCGATTCGATTGCTGATTGGGAGCCAGTGGCGGCATCCGCCTGCGGCTCCCCAGCTGGCGACTCTGAAAACTCGTTATCCCACCACAACGGGATCGCTCCCAGAGTGGCCACGGCTCTGCCGCATAAGCGCTCAAGAAAGGTTCGTAGTGTGCTCGTGAGAGCATAGTCTGTCGGGGATAGCGTCTTACGACGCCACTACAAACATCAGTCTTCGCGTCTCAATTG
>Ga0315278_10000789_pt1 | contig 27298 bp, 17 predicted proteins | sample YL17G06_0_MG_FD_203880 | JGI IMG/M metagenome (GOLD analysis project Ga0315278, IMG submission 203880) | Sediment microbial communities from Yellowstone Lake, YNP, Wyoming, USA - YL17G06_0 | ecosystem: Environmental > Aquatic > Freshwater > Lake > Sediment | place: USA: Wyoming | collected... | reverse complement strand
GTCGCGGGGGGTTCTATCCGTTGTGTGTGTGCGGGGCGTTTTGTGGTTCCTGCAGGGGAGGGGAGAGTCGGCGTGCGAGTGTGTGTGATTTTCGTGTCAACGCACCGTGTTTCATTTTTGGGGGTCTGGGTTGAGACAAAAAAGTTTTTTTTTTTTTTTTTTCCATTTCTCATTCCTTTTTTTCCCCCCGTAATGCCCCCAGCAGGGTCCACCCGCGTGACGGCGGACCCGCCGCCCGCCATGGACGACCAGCCCGGCCCCTCTGGGCGCACCACGGACAAGCGCCCGAACTCCACGTCCCCGGAGCGTGCGCTGAAGCGGGCGAAAGCGGTGCGTGACGGATGCATGCCGTACGTCGCGCGGCGCGTGCCTGTGCCCTCTGCCACGCACGCCCCCAGCCCCACCGCCACCTCGGCACCCTCCAAACCCGAGGTGACGCGCGAGGGCAAGCGCACTGCGTGCGCTCCCCCTACCGCCGCGCTCACACCCACTCTCCCTCCCCCGTCACACACACAGAACCTCCTCCTCGAGCTGCCCTCGGCGCCCACCCGCGTCGCCGCGCCCCTGCCGACGCCGACCAACGCCTGGATTGCTGCGGACCGGCCGTCCCCACCGCTGCGCGGCGACGACAAGGCATGTGTGATTATAGGCGGCTGGGCGACGCCCTGGCCCACCCGGCTGCGAGGCCGGCGGCGGGTGGGAGGCGCTTGAGAGAGGAAAATGCGTCGCGCGGCGCTGGACAGCGGCGCTCGCTCTCTTTCGCTTCCAGGGGCGGGGGCTTGCGGAGCGTCCGCCCTACCTCGGACCCCCGCCCCGCGACTACGCTCACGGCCCTCCAGTGGACCTTGAATCCGCGAGGACGTGGTGTGAGAGGGCCGAGTGCGTGGGCTCACCCCGCATGCGCTCCTTACCTATCCCTCCTTCCACGCCACCCCTCAACACTGCCGCAGCTCTTACGCCGCGCTCACCCTCTCTCCTCCCACGCTTTCTCTCTTCTCCCTTGAACAGGATGGCCACTACGTGTACGAGCTGGGAGACAACCTCACGTCGCGCTGTAAGTTCCTGAAATCCTGGGGGGTGGGGCGAGGCAGGGGGAATGCGGCGCACTTTTCTTGGACAGGCCAAAATTCATCTGACTCTCCCCACCATTTCTCAACGTCACACAGACAAAATCCTGTCCAAGATGGGGGAAGGTGACTTGTGTGAAGGGTGGGGGCGATGCGGGTGTGTGTGCCAGCGCCGGCTGGGCCCCGTTGCTCCACTAGAGAGGAAGAACAAAAAAAAATGACGTCGTTTTCGCGCGCTCCGTCGCGCAACTTCACAACGCACGCGGCCCCTCGCCCGCCCTCTCCACCGCCGCCATTTTCTCCCGCCCCCTCCTCCTCTCTCTCCTCTCTCTCCTCTCACCTCTTCAGAAGGGGAGAGAGAGGGAGAGGGATTGAGGGAGGCACGACGCGTTCCGGGAGCTCTCGCCAGGGCCTCCTTCCTCACACCATCACCACAACCTTATCTCTCTCGTCCTCCTTCCTAGGCACCTTCGGCCGCGTCTTCGAGTGCTGGGACCGCAAGGTCCGGGGCTACGTCGCCGTCAAGGTCGTCCGCAACGTCCAGAAATACCGGGATGCGGCCATGATCGAGCTGGCGGTCCTGGCCACGCTGGCCGCCAATGACTCTGCCGCCCACTTCCACTGCGTCCACCTGCGCGACTGGTTTGATTACCGGGGCCACGTCTGCATGGTGTTTGAGCGCCTGGGGCCGTCCCTGTACGACTTCCTGCGCAAGAACCATTACCGGCCCTTCCCCGCCCGCCTGGTGCGCGCGTTCGGGCGCCAACTGCTGGAGGCGACCGCCTACTTGCACGCCCTGCGCCTCGTCCACACCGACCTGAAGCCGGAGAACGTGCTCCTGGTCGCGGGCGACTACGACCGGGTGGAGCCGGTTGGCGGGGTTGGTGGCGTTCTACCTGCTGCTGCTGCTGCTGCTACTGCTGCTGCTGATGCCGCCCCCGCGCCCAACGCCCCGGCCACCGCGCTGGCGGCCGCGGCCGCCCGGGGTGGGGGCACGGCCGCGCGCGTGCCCCGCTCGTCCGCCGTGCGCGTGATCGACTTTGGGTCCGCCACCTTCGAGGACGCCCACCACAGCGCTGTCGTCTCCACCCGCCACTACCGGGCGCCGGAGGTCATTCTGGGCCTGGGGTGGTCCTACCCAGCCGACCTGTGGTCGCTGGGCTGCATCCTGCTGGAACTAGCGACCGGTGACGCGCTCTTCCAGACGCACGAAAACCTGGAGCACCTGGCGATGATGGAGGCCGCCCTGGGCGTGGCCCTGCCCTCCAGCCTGGCCTCCCGGGCCTCTCCTGCCGCAACCCGTCTGTTCCGGGATGGGCCGCCCGTGCACGGCGCGCCGGGAGCGTCCGCCCCGCCGCGTGTCCTGGATTGGCCTGAGGCTGCGTCCTCCCGCCGCTCCGTGCGCGCGGTCCAAAAGGTGGAGCCCATCCGGGCCCAGCTGGAGGCGCGGGCGGACCCCTCCCTGCGGGTCGGCGGCGGCGCGGACGCCCTGGCCGACCTGGTTGCCCGCCTGCTGCAGTACGAGCCGTCCGCCCGCCTGAGCGCGTCCGACGCGCTCGCCCACCCCTTCTTCGCGTTGGGCGGGGGGGATGAGGGTGAGGGCGTGGCCTGGCCGCCGCCGGGCACGGCCGGGGCGGCGGCATGGCCGGCCCTGCCGGTCGGTGCAGCGCCTGCTCCGGCGCCGGAGGGCGGGGAGGGCGCGGTGGCTGCGGTGGCTGCGGTGGCTGCCGCCCCGGCGGTGGTGGTGGCGGCCCCGGCCGAGGGTGGTGGCGGCGGTGGCGGCGGCGGTGCCCGCTCGGAGGGCGGGTCCAACGGGGGCTGAGTGAGGAAAGGAAAGCGGGGCGCTGCATGGGGTGGAGTCCACAGTGATCCCATCCCCTGCTCTACGCTCGTGATGCACGGAACACACAATTTTGTGGCGCTGGGTGGTGGTGGAGAGAAAGGAGAGTGGGGATGGAAATGGAGAGGTTTTATTTTTCGTGTTTCCCTTCTAAAAATGCAACTGCTTCAATTTCACCCGTCCTCCTCCTCCTCCGGGTCGAACGACAGGCCGACGCCCTTAGTGGTTGGCCGTCCAGGCGGGGCCGGTGGTGGGGCGGCGCGCTTGGGCGCGGGCGCGGCGGCGGCGTCCGCAGGCGCCTCCTCTGCTGGGCGCTTGGTTGAGGTAGCCTGTTTCGGCACAAACGCATGTTTCCGCTCGGCTACCGCCTTCGCCTCCGCGATCCGCGCCCGGTGCAGGGCCTCACCCAGGGATGTCGGCGCAGCCGCCGGCCCGCCCGCCGCTGCGATGGCCTGTTCGTAGGCGGCCACCGTCTCGCCCGGCCGCCCCAGCGCGGCCGCGGCCTCCCCGACCCGGGCCCAGCCTTTCGGCCAGCCAGGGCGGGCGGACGCGGCCGCCTTGGCGTCGCCCAGCGCCTCACCCCACCGGCCGGCCGCCCCGTGGGCGGCGGACCGGTTCGAGAGGTAGACAGAGCGGGCCTCGGCGTGGGGGTCGGGGTCGCCGCCGGCCCCAAGCGCCGCCAGGGCGGCCGTGAACGCGCCGACAGCCTCATCCCACCGGCCGCCTGCAAAGTGGGCGTTGCCTTTCACCTTGGCGGCCTCGCCCGCCACCCGCGCCGCCGCCGCCGCCAGCTCTGGGTGTTGCGCCGCCAGGTCAGGTCGCTCAGCCACGGCCGCCGCGAGCGCGTCCGCCCGGTCCGCCGCGTCCAGGTCGTCGTCGCTGTTTTCACCTGCCCGCCTCCGCCCGCCTTCATCGCCTTCCACGCCGGCGGGCCCGTCGTTGTCGGCACCCTTCAGCAGGTGCGCGTGCCCCGCCAGGAATTTGGGGACATGCCGTGTGAACTGCAAGTCCACAGAAGGGCCCCCGCCCTTGGCAGCCCGCCCCCCCCCGCCCCCCGCCCCTCCGCCGCGGCCAGACCCGCCAGCCGTGTGGTCGTGGTCGTCGCCGTCGCCGCCGCCGCCGCCGCCCAGGCCGCCATACTGGTCGGCCTCCTTGGCGCCCCGGGGTTTGCGGCCGCGGCCCATGGGGGTGGTACTATGTGTGGCGGGGTGCACGCCTTTGTGCGGCGCGTGGAGAGAGCCGCGGGGGGAAAGGACGAATGGAGCGAGAGAGAGAGGAGTCGACAGCCGTCGTTGACTTTCCTTCACAACGAGGCTAGGCCCGAAGAGGAAAACGCAGAAGAGACTCTCCTTTCTGTGTTCTCTCCCCTCGCACGCCTCACACACACACACCTCACCCCGCGCACACGATGACCGACTACGCGGCCGAACAGGAGATGGAGGTGGAGGCCCTGCGGGCGATCCTGATGGACGAGTTTGAGGGTGAGGAAGAGAGTGAGGGAGCATTGGCGGCGCGACCCCGATCGAGGGGTGGTTGAGGAGGGGCAGCACTGCGGGCTGTGGCTTTCCACGCACCACCACAACCCATCTCCGTGTCGCAGCGTGTATGTCTGCGACTCCTCGGGGGTGCATGCACCGCGTGCGCTGCGTGCCACCGTTTTGATAACACCTCTCTTTCCATTCAACCTCCCCACACATAGACCTCCAAGGCCCCCGCCCCGCGGGCTGGCCGGAGTCCATCCCCTGCTACCGCGTCCTCATCACACCCACCACGGAGGGTGGAGAAGCCGCGGCGTCCGATGAAAAGCAGCTGGACCTTGTCTTCGCCTATCCCCCCGTCTACCCGGACGCACCGCCCCTGCTCAAACCCCGGTCTGTGCGCGGGCTGGGCGCGGCCGAACTGGCGGACGTGCTGGCCGCCTGCGATGGCGCAGTGGAAGCCAATTCGGGCATGCCCATGATGTACGCCATCATCTCGGCGGCCCAGGACTGGCTGCGGGCGCGGGTGGGGCGGGGGTTGGGGGCAGGCGCCGATGGCGGGGCGGGCGGGGAGGAGGGCGATGGCGGGGAGGGCGCGGCCGAGGCGGCCGAGGCGGCCGCCAAACTCGCGGCCGCGGAGGCGGAGGAAGCCCGGCTGGCTGCCGCCCGGGCGTTGGGCACCCCTGTCACCCTGGCCTCCTTTGCGGCGTGGCGGACCCGCTTCGACGCCGAAATGGCGGCCGTGCGGGCGGCAAGAGGGGGTGGTGGTGGTGGTGGTGGTGGCGGCGGTGGTGGCGAAGCGACGGTCGCCGCTGTCGCTGCCGCCGCCGCCTCCGCCGCGGCGGCCGGCCCTCGCGCCGGGACGGGCGTGGGCGCAGGCCCCACCGGCCGGGCCTACTTCCTGGCGATGGACGCTGGCGCGGCGGCCGCGGAGGGCGGCGACGGCGAAGATGATGGGGACGACTTCCCCCAGGAGGAGGAGGAGGAGGAGGGGGTTGATGAGGAAGACGACGACGACCTGTCCAGTGATGAGGACCTGCTGGACGAGTTGCTGGCTGCAAAGGTGACCGATGATGATGAATGACAGAATGTGTGGCGGGAGCGTGTGCACGTGTGTGTAAGGTGCGCGTGTTTCGGGGTCAGAATACACAAAAAAGCAGGTAGTAAAACAAAAACAGCTGGCGGCGGCGCCTTTCTTTGAGTGGACTTTCGTTGAGTAGCGCGCCCCCGTGCAGTGTTCTGAAAACTGCTTGGGCCTGGAGCACTTGATCTCACAGACGGTACAGACATGCTTTTCTGTATTTTTCATTGGCGTGGCGCCGCCCTGCGCAGTGTTCCTTGAACTGAATGGGCCCGGGGCAGGTGACGTTACAGACGGCGCAGTTCCAGGCGGTGGGAATGGGGCCGCTCCCAAGCGGCGCGCCAGGCAGCACGCTCGTGGCTGCGGTGGTGGTGGTGTGGCTGCCCCCAGGTGGCGCCACGGGTGCGACGGGTGCCACGGGTGACACCGGAGCCACCAACGCGGCGGGCGCGCACGCGGCCGCCAGGAGCGCGGCCGCCCAGGGGACACCGGCGGTGCCGCCGCCGGGGACCCCGCCCACGGCCTCCCACCCATCCATCGCGTCCTCCAAGACGGTTGGGGTGGCGGGGTCGTCCCCAGGCGGAGGCGCGCACGCGGCGGCCAGGGTGACCAGATCCCCGAGGTCGTGGTTGATGGGCGGCACCGCGCGAAATGCTGCCCGGCACACCCGGTAGTACGCCCGCGGGAGCGAGATAGGAGAAGAAAAACGCGCGAGAATGGTGTTGGATGATAGGTCGGGAGCGCGCTGTGCGCGTTGTGTGTAACGGTGACCTGGCGCGAGCGCAAGGGGCCACTTCTCTCACACAGCTCCTCTCCCGCCTCCACCCCACCCTCCCTGCGCGCTCGAGGCATATCAGGCGGCTGGGCAGCGGGTGTCGGACGGCGGGTGCGAGCGCCCTCACCCGCACACACGAGAAGAGAGCAGAGGCAACCCAATTTTTGACCCTCGCAGAGCGCGCCCCATCACGTCCACACTCACCGCAGCCCAGCGTCGCAGGCCCCGCATGCTTGCCCAGCCGCTCAACGCAGACGGGGCAGAGCGGCACCGTGCTGTTTCCTTGCATTGCGTGTCGGAAGCTGCAAAAAAAGGTGACCGACGATGGCGGAGGATGAAAGAATGTGTGACGTGTGCAAGGTGCGCGGTTTCAGAAAAAATAACACAAAAAAGCAAAAAGACACTCCCTACCATGTGGCGGCGCCGGCGGCGACGTTCTCTGAGTGGCGCCGCCCCGCGCAGTGCTCTGAAAACTGCTTGGGCCCGGTACAGTCAATCCCACACACGGTGCAAAAGTAGCCTTGAGCGCCATGATGGAGGTCCGGGCGGGCCTGCTGAGGTCCCCCCTCACCAGGGCTCTCATCCCTCATCCACTCTCTCTCGATCCACCCACGCGCCGCATCCGCGCGCGCCCTTTCCTTTTTCCTTTCCGCGGCGGCCACGAGGCCAGGGAATGCGCTGGTGTCACCGACAGGCAGCGGCGGCGGCGGCGGCGACGGCGGCGGCACGGCGCCTGCCCCACCCGCGCTCGCCTCCACCATGGCTGCGGCGAGGGCGGTCCGGGCATGCACGGCCGCGGGCTCCAAGGCGGGCGGCACCTCCACGTCCAGGCAGCCCCCGGCCGCCCCGACCTCGTACGCCAGGCCCGCCCCATCCAGCATCGCCATGAGCGCCGGCATCAAGCGGGCCGTCGACGCCATGGAGCGGGCGCCCCGGCCCGCGATCAGGCGCAGGACGGTCCGCCCCGTCGACGAGACGGGGTCGTCCAGGAGGTGGCGCAGCTTGGCGGCCGCCTTGCCCGTCGCCTCGCCCACGTGCAGGAAGTGGAGGTCCAGGGCGATGAGGGAGTGCAGGCCCGCGTTCGTGGTCGCCATGATGGTGTGGGCGGCCGCGTCGGCGGCGGCCTTGGCGGAGCCGGTCAGGGACGCCACCTCCCTGCGCAGCGCGGCCGCGGCCACCCTGTCGCCCCGTAGGAACGCGTCCTTGGCCGCCCGGGCCACGCGCTTGCGCTCCTCGTACAGGGCTCTCTCCTGTTCGCGGGCCACGCCATAAATGGAAGCATCACCCGCCGCGTGGTTACCCTGGCCGGGCAGGATTTGCCTGGCACCGCCACCCCCACCGCCGCCGCCGCCGCCGCCTGTGCTGGACCGGAAGGGTGCGGGCATGGCGGGGGCAGGCAGCTCAAAGCTGCCGGGCGCGACGGGCACCGTGCCCGCCGCCGACGTGGGGCGGGCGAGGGCGGGCTGTCGAGGCGCGCGCGGCGGGCGAGGAGGAGTGGGGTTGAGGTGGTGGGGCTTGGGTACGTGCGCGGCCGCCGGCAGCGGCCGGCCCGCCGCTCCCTCCCCGTCCCCCGCCCACGAAGGCAGCGCCCGCGGCGGCGGCGCCTCACCCACGCCGCCGCGGCGGTACTGCATCGTAGCCCAGGCGGCGTCCTGTTCTTGTTTGGCTTGGCGGGCCCGGCCGCCCTTCCGGGTGGACGCGACGGTAACAAACCTGGCGTACGGGTCGGGCGGCGCCTCCTCCATCCCTGACGCGAGCGCGCAGAAGCTCGCCGCCGCTTCCACGCCGCCCCGCCCGGCCGCGCGCAGGGCGCCCGCCAAGGCCTGGTCGTCCAGATCTGGGAACCGGACCGCCAGGGCGGCCACGTTGGCGGGCGTGACCGCGGCTTCCGACTCTAGGGCGGCCGCGCGCGCGGCCGCGGCCGCGCGCGTGGCCTCGTCCTCCTGGTCCGCCGCCAGCGCAGCGGCCGCCCGGGAGTCCGCCTCCTCGGCCAGGCGCGCGGCTGCGCGCTCGCCATCGCCGCCCGCTGCCTCCCGGGCGGCAGCGATGGCGGTGGGCGGCAGGGAAGGGAACAGGGCGGCCAGCGGGTCGTTGTCGCCAGGGGAGGAGAAGGTTTGCTCCTCCTCCTGTGCGGAGGCACACTCGCCGCCCTCGCCCTCCTCCAGGCCGCCACCGCCTGCATCGTCGCCCACCAAGTCCAGCAGGGCCTCCACAGCCGGCCCTACCGCCCCGCCCGCCATGGCCAGGACGTCCCGCACCAGGCCCGGCTCGACGGCGCCAAAGAGCTCGCGCAGGAAAGCGAGCGAGCCCGCCGGGTCGTCCCCGGCGGCCGGGGTGGTGGGTTGATGGAGTGGCGGGGGCTTTGGGCGGTGCCACGCATTCCCATTGGCTGAGCCAGCCATGGCAGGCACCAGCCCGTTGCCGACGCGAGGTGGTGGGACGGGCGGGAAACATTCCGGCGCGACCGCCCAGTATTGGCGCTGGCGGGCGCCAGATGTGGAGGCGGGGAGTGAGGGGAGGGCGGGCGAGGGAGAGACGACGTGCGCGGCCGACGCGGCGCCCGCGCTTGCGCTCCCCGCCCGCTCCCGTCTGCCCGCCTCTGCGGCCGCGTCCGCCGCGTCTACGGCCGCCCAGGTATCGTCCACCTCGGCCTGGGCGGCGACGGCGGCGGCGGCGGCCGCGGCCGGGCCGGTGGGGCCGGAGAGGCCGAGGAGCTCTCGCAGGTCATCTGTCGCGGCCGCGGCGTCGCCACCCCGGGCGAAAAAGACTTCTGCGATGACCGGGGGGTCCACACCGGGAAACGATGCGAGGAGGGCGTCCAGGGCTCGACCGGTGCCCGGACCTGCCATAGTAGCCGTGGGTGTGGGGCTGTGCTCCGCCGAGCGTGTGTGTGATGATGAGGAAAAGAAAAAGCGAGGCGCGCACAGCTTTCTCTCCTCATTCTTTCATCCCGGCGCGCCCGTCCCAAAAAAAACTCCTCTCAACCATGCGTCCGCTTGAGGTGGTCCGCCCCTTCCTCAACATCCTGCCGGACATCAAGGTCAGTTCCTTCAGCGGAAGGAAAGCAGGCACCAAAGAACGCGTGCTGCCTCGTTCCGCCTCTCAACCCTTTCTTTCACCCCCCCCACCCCTTCCCAGAGTCCGGACCGCCGCGTTCCCTTCCGCGAGAGGGCGCTCTACACCGCCGTCGCGCTCTTCGTCTTCCTGGTGTGCTCGCAGCTGCCGCTGTATGGCATCAAGAACAATGCGAGCAGCGACCCGTTCTACTGGGCGCGCGTGATTATGGCGTCCAACCGGTAAGAAGAAGTGGAGAAAAAAAAAAGGCGGGCCTCGCTTCAATGCCTCTCCTGCGCGCCGCTTTCTCCTTGGGGCCGGGCGCCTGGCAAACCTTCTCTCCCACTCCCGCTCGCCCGCCAGGGGGGCAGGCCCATCGATGTGGACATGTTCCTGGGGCGCCGGGCGAGGCGAGGCCTACCCTCCCCCTGGGCGCGGCGGCCAGGGGCGATGCAGCAGACGATCTCTCGGAGTTTTTCGCGCTCGCGCCACCCTGAAGAAGAAGAGGGCGCGCCCCGCCTGAACACGCCCGTCGCCTGCGCGCAGCCCTCCCGGGCCCGCCACCCGCCCACCTGATGCCGGATCTATGCCCATGCCCTACCGTCTGGGGCGCGAGAAGGGTGCGCCCGTGCATACCCCCTCCCCATAGCACTCATCATTTCTCCGTCCCTTTGTTTCTCTCCTCTCTCTCTCCCTCCACAGCGGCACCTGCATGGAGCTCGGCATCTCGCCCATCGTCACCTCCGGCCTGGTCATGCAGCTGCTGGCCGGGTCCAAGATCATCGACGTCGACAATTCGGTCAAGGCGGACCGGGACCTGCTGTGAGTGAATGAGATGGAGAGGGGATGGGGAAAGGCGCCCATTCAAAGCAAGGCTCCGATCGGCGCCTCCAAACCAGTCTCATCAACCTCGCTCACCCTCTCCTTTCCCCACTTCTTCACAGCAACGGCGCCCAAAAACTGCTGGGCGTCCTCATCACCGTCGGCGAGGCCGTTGCCTACGTCGTCTCCGGCATGTACGGCGACGTCCGCGAGCTGGGCGCCTTCCACGCTTCCCTGATCGTGCTCCAACTGTGCGCGGCCGGGATCCTGGTTATCTGCCTGGACGAGATGTTGCAGAAAGGGTACGGCCTGGGGTCGGGCATCTCGCTCTTCATCGCCACCAACATCTGTGAGAACATTATTTGGAAGGCCTTCTCGCCCTACACGGTCACCGGCGCGCGCGGCGCGGAGTTTGAGGGCGCGGTCATCGCGCTCTTCCACCTCCTGCTCACCCGGGGCGACAAGGTGAAGGCCCTCAAGGAAGCCTTCTACCGGCCCAACCTGCCCAACATCACCAACCTGCTGGCCACAGTCGCCGTCTTCCTGGTCGTCATCTACTTCCAGGGCTTCCGGGTGGACCTCCCCGTCGCCTCGAAGAACCGGCGGGGCGCCAAGCAGACCTACCCGATCAAGCTTTTCTACACGAGCAACATGCCGATCATTTTGCAGTCGGCCTTGGTCTCCAACCTCTACTTCATCTCCCAGCTCCTGTTCAAGAAGTACGGGGGCAACAAGCTGGTCGGCCTGCTGGGCCGGTGGAAGGAGGCCGAGTATGGCGGGCAAATGCATCCCGTGGGTGGGCTGGTCTACATGATCTCCCCGCCCCACTCGCTTTCAGAAGCGGCGGCCGCGCCCTTCCACGCCCTCTTCTACGTCGTCTTCATGCTGTCCGCGTGCGCCCTGTTCAGTAAGACCTGGATCGAGGTGTCGGGTTCGTCCGCCAACGACGTCGCCAAGTCGATGCGGGAGCAAGGTATGTTCCTGCAAGGCCACCGGGACAGTGTCCAGTCGCTGAAAAAAGAACTCAACCGGTACATTCCCACGGCGGCCGCGTTCGGGGGCATGTGTATCGGCGCCCTGACCATCGTGGCCGATTTCATGGGCGCCATTGGGTCCGGGACGGGCATCCTGCTGGCCGTCACCATCATTTACCAGTACTTCGAGACGTACGAGCGGGAACGCCAGAGCGGGGCCCTGTTTTGAGGTGGGGATGAGGGGTGAGATGAGAGATGAGAGATGAGAGTGTTTTTTTCTTTTGCCTGGTTGCGTGCCTTGAGCTCGCGTGTGGTGGAACCAAGTGTGTGCAAAACAAAATACAAGGAGGCACGGTGGTAAAAAAAGCACGACGCGTTGGGAGGGAGAGAAAAAACGGAGGGGGTGAGGTTAAGAACAGTCGACCTTTTCATTGCTTTTCCATCCAACCTCTCTCCGTCCTCCCCCCACACCCTCTCTCTCAGCACCGCCCGCAGGACCGCGCGCACCACCCATGGTTTGGCGCCCCGGACGCCGTCATCCACCCCTCCCCGCACTTGCCCCAGTCTTTTTGTTGCTGGCAGGAGAAGGACGTGCCCGGGGCCATGGAGTCTGAACAGTCGCCGCCGCCGTTGTTGTTGTTGTTGTTGTTGTTCTTGTTTCCTTGGTTGAAGGACGGGTTGGACCCGTACTGCGAGGGCGGGGCGGGCGGGGAAGAGCCCGCCTGGATGGGCGCGTTGGAGCTGCCCATCGCCCAGGGGTGCAGGCCGACCGCCTTTTGCATCCAGGCCACTTTCTCCCACGCGACGGCCACCCAGTCGTCCCGGACGATGCCGCCTGTGTCGCCCGAGTTGGCGTTCCAGCACCAGTAGACGACACCGGCCTTTAGGCGACGCAGCTCGCCCGCGAAGTCGGCCATCATGCGGACGTCCAGGGGGTCGGTGAATTTTGAACCCGTCTCGCCGATGACGACCGGGAATTTGCGGCACGGCGCGCCCCCGCCCGGGCAGAAGCCGGTGGTTGACAAGTAACCGAAGGAATTGTCCAGGCGCTTGCGAAGGCCCGCCCCGGTCACCACGTCCAGTTCGTGGTGGGTCGAGATGGAGGGCGGGTAGAGGTGGGGCGAGATGACGACCCGCGACGCATAGGGTTTGGTCACCAGTTTCGCAAAAAAGGGGCGGGCGTCCTCGACCCCGCCCGCGCTCACGATGGCCTTGTTCGTCGCGAAGCCGTCGCCCCAATTCATGGCGACCGTGCCCAGCTGGCCGGTTCCCTCAATGAGCATGAGCGAGGACGGGCTGGCAGCGTGGATGGCGTCCATCGCCCGCTCGTACAGTTTCGCCATGCCACCCCCGCCCGGGTGGCCGGTCGACCACTTGATGCCCCGCGAGTCGGGTTCGTTCAGAATGTCCAGCATCACACGGTTGCGGAGCAAGGGGTCCCTCCCGATATCGGACGCCAGGGCCTTCCAGGAGGACACCCACTTGTCCGTGTTGTCGAGGGCCTAGGAAGAGAGAGAGAGAGAGAGATGATGAGAAACGAGGGGAGATGAGGGTGGTTGAGGTTGTCTTTCTCTCTTGTCCCGCGAGCGTTCCCATTGCCTGTCGCACCATGGTGTCGTACGCCAGGTGGTCGTCGATGATGACGTAAAACCCGTTGGCCGCAAGGTAGCGCATCGCCCAGAAGAAGCGGTTGCGCAGGGAGTCGTTCGGGATGTACTCATTGCACGTCTTGTCGGCCCGGCCCCGGATCGGCGCCCGCGGTTTGGGGATGGAGGCCGGGGACGGGGTGGCCAGGCCTGGCGGGGTGACGGAGGCGGCCATGGTCGTGTCGTCCGTCGGGTTGCAGCCCCCGTATTTGGGGTCCTGATGAGTGAGAAGATGAGTGAGAAGAAAAAAGGGAGGGAGGGAGAGAGAAGGCCCCTGGGTTGGTCGTGCTGTGTATCTTCTCTCCATTCTCACTTACCTTGGGTGCTGCGCTCTCAAATTGTTGGAAGGAGAAGGGCAGGCGGATGGTGTTGAACCCCATCAGCTGCATGCGCCACACCACGTTGACAAAGTCGGCGACGAGAGCTGTAAAAACGAGAGAGAGGGGAAATGTGATCCAGGTTGAGAAGAAAAAAATGGTGCGCGCCGCCCATCTCTTCCCCCATCTCTCCACTCATCAGTCATTCATCGCACCATTACCGACGTTGCCCCACAGGCCGTCCGGGTTGGTCTGCCCATTCTCGTACCCAAACCAGTTGATGCCTTTCACGACCAAGGGTAGCCCGTCCACGCCGATGATGGCGCCGTCCCGGATGCTCAACGGGCGGTCCGCCTGGAAGGAGGCGAGGCCGGGGATGGAGTCCTCGGTGGGCACAGGCGAGGGCGGCACGGCCGAGGCCGCCTGCACCACCTCGCAGGGCATGCCGTTAACGAAGACGGCCTGCGGGGTGAGGTCGTTGGCATATGAGCGGGCCGGGTAAGCCAGGGCGGCGGTCCCGTTGGGCGCCAGGGTGGCGGTCAGGCGGAGGGGCGGGGCGGGCGGCTCTGCGTCGGTCGCCTTGCCGCCGGGGGCCACGCGCGTGTGCCCCGCGGCGGGCACCACCTCCACGACCGCCTCCGAGCCGGCGCCCTCCGGGGCGTGCACTGTCAGCAGGGCCTGCCCCAGGAACGCGTCGGGCACGGCCATCGGCCCCTGCTGGGCAGCCGCATGCGAGCCGTCCACCTCGGTGCGGTTGACGGCTGAGGACGCGGTGACGGAGCAGGTGGTGATGGGCACGAGCGGTACGTCAGGCGTGGCGGCGGCAGCGGGGGCGGCGGCGGGCGCGCCGGCCACGCTCCATTCGGCTAGGGGCTGGACGGCCGCATCCTGGGCCAGGGAGCGGGTGGCGGCCGCCCGGGCGGAGGAGAGGGCCAGGAGGCCGAGGGAGGCGGAGACGAAGCGCATGACGCGGGAGGCTGGTTCAACGGGACGAGGGAGGGAGGCTGGTTGAGAGGAGAGAGCGCGGTCGGGCCAGGGGTGAATAAAAGAGAGAGAGGTTGTGTTGTGTCCTCCCCAGCGGCGCAGGCTCTTTGCCGTCCCTCCACTAGACGCGCTTTGAACTCTCAGACACCTGCTGCATTGACCGAGCCAATGCGGCGACGTGTCAGCGAGCAGCAGGCTGAGCGAGCGACGTCTGCCGGTGTGCGGCATGCCGGAGAGAGAAAAACGTCGCCTGTCGTTTCTCCGTTTTTAATCTGTTACCCCTCACGCCGGCCTCCCTGGCGCCTTGCGACACGGCTCCATCAACCTCGTTGGGGACTCCACACGCTTGCATATAGCCTGACATGCCCGGACAAGCGAAGCAATGACCGGGTGCCGTCCTTTGAATGCTGACGTCATATTGTGCACAATCAACCGAGTCCACATTTCTTGCTTGCTCTAAGGCGCCCGCCTGGCGTGCGCCCCGGCGCCCGCGCCCGCCATTACCCCCATTCTCACGTGCATCCGTGTTCCCTACCTTGTGAAATGGATGGACGGGAGGAATTGAGGTGGAACACGTAACAATGGCCACATCTTTATATCTCCTTTTTTTTTTTTTCACAGCCCCGCCGCTCGAAGGGTCGCCCCACAAACGTCCGCCCGGTCCGCCTCCGCCCGCCTGCCCCGGCACACACCCCACATCGCCGCCGCCGCGGCTTCCGTGGCGTCCAGGGTCCAGCCCGCGGATTTGAAGACCGCGGCCGCCAGGGTGGAGGCGGCGAGGGCTTGCTCGCCCGCGGACGGCGGCGGGAGCGCCGGGCGGCGGGCGGGCGGGGGCGGAGGCGGTGGTGGAGGAGGCGTCGCCGCCTTCCCCTCCGCCTCCTCCTCCTCCACGGTCGGCAGGGCGGGCGCAGCAGCAGCAGGCGCTGGCGGTGGCGGCCGCGTCGGCCCGCCCTCCGCCTCCATGGCCGCGCACCGGTCCTCCAGGGCGGGAGGCACGCGGGCGGCCACCAGGGCGGCCGCCTCGTCGGCGCACCCGTGTGCGCGGCCGACCTCACGCGCCACGCCCGCGTCGCCCAGGCCCGCCGCCCGCGCCCGCAGGGCCGCGCTGTCGGGCAGGGTGGCCACGTCGGCTAGGAAGGCAGCGGCGGTCGGGTAGGCCCGGGCGTCCACGCGGGCGAGGAGGGTGGCGAGGTAGAGGCCGCCGTCGGTGGCCGGGGCGGCAAGGTCCCTGGCCTGCCCACCCGCCTCTAGTTCATCCTCCTCCTCGGCCGCCGCCGCCTGTGGCGGTTCCGCCAGGGGCCGCCACCGCTTGTCCAGGAGGAGGCGGGTGGCAATGTCGCGCAGGGCGACGCGCAGGGCGCGCAGGGTGGCGGCGTCCGCGGACGACGCGGCCCGGGCTGCGTCGGCGGCCGCGCGGTCGGCCGCGCCTGCGTCGGCTGGAGGAGGGGAAGGCTGCCCTGCCTCGGCTGGCAGCGCGGGCGCCGCCGCCGCCACGCCCACGCCCTCCACCGCCCGCCGCCGGTCGGGCGGGCGGGCCGCGTCGGCGATGGGGCCGGCCAGGATGCCGGCCCGGCCGGCGTCTGAGGGGGTGGCCAGGCGGGCGATGACTGTGGTCGCGCCGGGCGGGGCGAGCAGCGCGGCCGCAGCCGGCGGCAGGGCCGACGCCGCGCCTCCCCCGCCCTCTCCTCCTCCGCCGCCCTCCGCGACAGACACGACGAGGACCTGGCAGGCGCGGGGGAGTTCGGCCAGGGACGCTTCCAGGGCGGCCCGCAGGGACCGGGGTGCCGCGCCCCACCAGGTCGCCGCGGACGGCAGGTAGAGGATGGAGGGCGCCGCCCGCCGGGCTTCCCCGACGGCGGAGACGACGGCCTCCTCGGGAGACCGCGCGCCCGGGGCGGCCAGCAGGGCCGGCAAGCCCAGGGAAAAGGTGGGGAGGCCCTCCAGGGCGTGCAGGAGGGCGGCCGCCAGGGCGGGCGCCCCACACCCTGGCGGCCCGGCGATGAGGCAGGCCGCCCCGCCGGAGCGGCCGGAGGAAGCGGACGCGCCGCGCGGCGCGAGCAGGGAGGCGGCCGGGGGCGCGGGGTGTTGTTGTTGGGGGTGCGCCCTCTCCTCCTCCTCCTCCTCATCGCTGTCGTCGTCGTCGCCCGCCGCCTGGCCACGCACGGCCAGCGAGCCCACCGCCCCGGCGGCGGCCGCGTCCAGGACAGCGGCGGCCGGCGCGAAGGCGGACCGCAGGGAGGCCAGGGCCGCCACCAGTGCGCCGCCCAGCGACGGGCCGAGGTGGGCCGGCAGGGCGGCCGCACAGCCCGCCGCGGACCGCGCCGACGCGGGCGTCACCCCGCCCAGGGCGTCCAGGAAGTCCCGGCGCGTGACGGCCACGTCAGCGGGCACCACCGCCAGGCGGGCCTCCGACTCGTAGATCGCCGGGTAGGTCCGGCGCAGGGCACGCAGGGCAGCCTCCGTGCACAGCGCCTTCAGGTCGGCCCCGCCAAACCCGCCCGTCCGGGCGGCCAGGGCGGCGACCAAGCGCCCGTCCGGCGCTGTCGCCCAGTCCTTGGTGTGGATGCGCAGGATGGCGGCCCGGGCGCCCTCGTTGGGCAAGGGGAAGAGCAGCTCCCGGTCGAACCGGCCGGGGCGGCGCAGGGCCGGGTCGAGCGCGTCAGGGCGGTTGGTCGCGCCGACGACGACGACCGCGCCGCGCGGGTCGAGCCCGTCCATCAGGGCCAGCAGGGTGGACACAATGCTGGCGTGGACCTGGTCCTGCTTGGAGGAGCGGACGGGGGCCAGGCCGTCGATCTCGTCGAAGAAGATGATTGAGGGCGCGGCCCGGGCGGCCGCGTCAAAGAGGGCGCGGAGCTGTGGGTTGAGGGAGGGAGGGAGCGAAAGTGAAGGGTTTTTTTTTTTTGGTGAGAGCTCCCCCCGCGCTCGCGCCCACCACCCTTCGAAGGAACAACCTTCGCTCGCGTCCCCCCACTCTCTCCGAGAGATCACCCTCTCTCTCCTCTCCCTCCCCTCCCATTCCCCCCTGCATACCTGCCGCTCCGCCTCGCCCACCCATTTCGACAGGACGTCCCCGCCCTTGCGCATGAAGAAAGCGACGGGGCGCCCCGCCCGGGCGGCCGACGCCGCCAGCGCGCGGGCGACCAGGGTCTTGCCCGTCCCCGGCGGGCCGTGGAAAAGGACGCCGCGGGGCGGGTCCAGGCGGAAGCGGGCAAACAGGTCGGGGTAGGCAAGCGGCAGGAAAACCATTTCCTTGAGCGCCCGCACGTACGGGTCCAAGCCGCCCACGCTGTCCCAGGACACGGAGTCCGGGTCGATGGTGAGCGGGGTGATGTCCGCCGCGCCGCCGGCGGTGGCGGCCGGGGCTGCGACGGCGGTGGTCGGAGCGTCGCGAGGTGGCGGCTGGTGGTTGGAGGAGGCATGGTGGTTGTGCCCGCCCCCGCTTGCGGGCCGCCAGGGCGGCCCCGCCCCGCCCGCCGCCAGCCAGGCAGCCGCAGAGGAGGCCAGCGCCCCCCAGGCCGGCCCGGACGCGCCGGCGGGGCGGTCCGGGACCTCGTCGCCGCCGCCGCCGTCGCCCCACCCACTGCCGCCGCGGCCGCGGCTCGTCCGGCCCCGGCCACCCCAGCCGCCGTCCTCGCCGCTGCCGCCGCGCTGCCGGGCGCCATCCCACCCACCACCCCCATACCCGTAGCTCCCGTACCCGCGGTCCTGGCGGCGGGCGATGGCCAGGGCGCGGCCGCGCGCGTCCTCCCTGGGCGGGGAGAACCTGTCCACCCCGCCACCCGCGCCCCGGTCACGGCGGGGGTAGCGACCCGCAATGGCGCCCGCCTCCGGGCCGGCGCCGGCCGCGGCGGTCGCCTCTGCGGCCTGGCGGCGGGTGGTGCGCCCACCACCGTCCCGCCCGTGCGCGGGCGTGAAGCGCTGGACGGGCGCCCGGGCCCGCCCCGACCGGCGGCGGAGGATGCCTTCCCGGTCGGTCGAGTCCTCGTCCGAGGAGGAGGTCGCACCACCCTCGCCGCCGTCGTCCGAGGACGATGCGTCGCCGTCAGTCTCCGCGTCCACGTCCGCCACGAAGTCCTCGTCCGATGTCCGGGTGTCGGCTGGGGAGTCGGCGGGGCCACGGCGGCGAGGAGGAGGAGGGTGGGCGGCGGCACCGCCACTGCCGCCAGGCGCCTCGGCCTCGCCTGGTGGGGCGGGCGGGGCGGCGGCCTCCGCGTCGCCGCCGCCACCACCACCCTCAACCTTCACCCCTGCGTCTTCCTGGCTGGCCCGGCGGGCCCGGCGGCGGGGTGGGGCTGGGGCCGCGTCGGCGTCGCCTTCCTCCTCGCTCGAGCCAGTCTCAGGCTCTGACGCGTCCCCCTCCTCCTCCTCATCGTCATCCTCCTCCTCGTCGTCGTCGTCGTCCGCCACGATGCGGCGGCGTGGGGCGCGGGTGGACCGCCGCCCGGAGGCGCGCCGTTTCTTGGTGGCCGGGTCGGAGGGGCGGGGCGGAGGCTGTGTGTGTGAACGTTTGATGCGAGAGAGAAAAAAATGAGCGCGCGCGGTCGTTGGGTGTGGTTTATCTCTCCCACACCACAGGCACGCACGCGCAACGCACGCGGTGCCTCTCATGCGATGCGGCACATTCCCGTCGCTCGATAAGCTTGTGTGTGTGAAGGCACATACCTCTTCATCGGCGGTGGTCGTGCTCCGCCGGCGTGGGCGAGCGACCGCAGCAGCGCCTGCACCTGCGCCACCAGCGCCGCCTCCCGGCGAGGCCAGGCCGTTGACGCCGCTGCCACCGGAGTTCCGGCGAATGGAGCGGGTCATGTGCGTGTGGTAGGTGCGTTGCTGTGAGAGCGCGCGGGTGTTGAGCGCGGCTCAAAAATGAAAAAGTGATGAGCATCGGAAAAAGAACTCTACACACCCGCTCCCCACCTCTCAGGCGTCATAGTCATCCTCATCCACGGCGGGCACCGGCGCTGCCGCGGTGGGCTCTGCCACCACCGCAGCCGGCTGCGGCAGCTGCGGCGGCGGTGCGGCCACAACGCCAGACGCAGCAATCGCGGGCGCGCCCTCACCACCAGGCGCGGCTTTTGCCCCCCCCTCCCCCTCCTCCCCCTCCTCCTCCTCTTCGTCCTCGTCCACGTACTTACTGACCTTCGCGCCCGCCCGGCGTGCGCGAGCCACGGGCGGCGTAGCACCGATAGGCGGCGGCGCAGCACCACCGCCCTCTTCCTCCTCGTCCGTCTCGGAAAATGACGCCGCCCGCTTCTTCTTGGCCCTGGCGGCGCCAGGCCCGCCCCCCCCACCCCCGCCCGCCGCCTTCTTCTTACTCCCAGCAGTAGCGCCAGCACCCCCACCCGCTTCCCCTAGGTCCGCCGTGCTCGCCAAAACCGTGCTGCAAAAGTCGAGCATCTCGTCCGTGGCGGCCGCCGCTTTCAGGTGGGCACCGGTCAGGGTCTTGTCGCCCCGGCCGGCCGCGATGGTGGACGCAGCGTCCAGGAGGTGGGCCAGGAACTGTTCCGCGGCGTGTTCTTGATGCATGGTGAGAGAGAAAGAGAGAGAGCGTGAGCGTGTGAGCGTGTCGTCGTCCTCTCCAGGCGAGAGCGAGCGAGCGCTGGGGTTGTGGTCGAGTTTTCTTCTCACCAATCAGACCCGGCACGGGCTGCGCGATCTTGCCGACCTCATCATCTGCCAGCATCACCCGGCGGATGCGCGAGGCGAGGAGAGAGGGCTTGGTCTTCATCGGGCGTGAGCAGTGAGTGGGCGGCGTCGTGAGTGGGCCGCCGCGCGTCGTGGACCGGGAGAGTGCAGAGGCACCCGACCCGTTCTCTCTCCATCGGCGCGCAGCGCGTTTTCTTTTCTCTCATTCTTCCCATCTTTTTGATGCCGCCCACGGCAACGGCCACCCGCCGCCGGCCGCCGGCCGCCCGGGTGGCAGCCGGCGATTTGTCTCCCCCCGCATCCCCCCGGGCGACGTCGCCGACGCGCAGCAAGCGTTCGGGCGAGCCTAAAATTGCTGCAAAAAAAGGGAGACGCGCGGCGGCGCCCACCTTCCCCCCCCTCCCTCCCCTGCTCCGCCGCCGCCTGCTCATCGCGTCCGGCGTCATCGCTGCCTTGCTAGCCCTCTCGCTTACCCTCTACCTACAAAATGCGGCCCTGAAAGCGGCCATCGCCCCTCTTTTAGACGAACTCGCCTCCAGCGCGCCGGACAGCGCAGACCTCGTCGCCTCCCTGGCCGCCCTGTCCGCCCGCCTCCCCGCGTCCTTGGGCGGCTCCGCCCCGACCCGGCGCCGCCCCGGGGTCGAGGCCCGGGCGGCCGGCCTGGTCCCCGCCCACCCCGTTCTTTTAATCCCGGGCTTCGTTACGTCGGCGTTGGAAATGTGGGCGGGGCCGCCCTGTGCTGGCAAGACTGGTTTTCGTGCACGCTGGTGGGGCGGCCTGGGCATGACCGCCCGCCTGCTGGCGGACCGGGCCTGCTGGATGGAGACGATGCGGCTGGACGTGGAGACAGGGCTGGACCCGGTCATCATGCGGCCGGGCGGGAGTGGTGGTGGTGAGAACGGCACCCACACCGTCCGCGTGCGGGCCGTCGCCGGCCTGTCCGGCATTGATTATTTCCTGGGCAGCGCGGGCTACTCTATCTGGGCTGAGGTCATCGGTGAGCTGGGCGCCCTGGGCTACACCGCCTCCGACCTGACAGCCGCGCCCTACGATTGGCGGCTGGGCCTGGGCGGGCTGGAAGCGCGGGACGGGTATTTCACGTCCCTCAAGGCCACGGTCGAGGCCATGGCGGCCACGGGCGTTGCAGGCGACGGCCCCGGCGGCGGTGGCGCGCGCCACCCCGCCCGCCAGGTCATCCTCGCCCATTCCTGGGGCGACACTGTCGCCCGCGCCTTTTTCGCGTGGGCGGATGCCCGGGAGGAAGGGTGGACGGGGCGCCACGTCGCGCACTACGCCAACCTGGCGGGGCCAGTGCTGGGGACGGCGAAAGCGCTGCCCGCCCTCCTGTCGGGCGAGACCCGCGACACGGCCGAACTTGGGGCGGTCGCCACGCTGCTGACCGAGCGGGCGTTTGTGCCGCGCACCGCGCGGGCGGCGCTCTTCCGGAGCTGGCGGGGGTCGTACGGCATGCTCCCCATCGGCGGGGCGGGGGTGTGGGGGTCGCTGTCAGGGGGCGCCCCGGACGACACGCCGGCCATGCGGGCGGCGGGGCTGAGCTTTGGGGCCCTGGTAACCGTGCGTGGGCTACCGGTCGAGGGCGAGGGCGGAGGTGGGAGCGCGCCGGAGCCCACGCCCCTGGACGTGGACGGCGCGGCCGGCCTCCTGCTGGACGCGCTGCCGGGCGCGGCGGCCCGGCACGTCGCGGCGGCCGCGGCGGGCGTGGGCGCGACCCGCCCGCCCGTGGCCTTGGTTGCCCGGGCCGTCGCCAACGGCAGCCTGCCTATGGGTGAGGAGGAGGCGGGGGCGGTCTTTATAGCGACCGCCGCGGCTGCCGGCCGGCCGCGCGCGTGCACGCCTCTTGACCTCGACCCTCTGGCTTGCCCGGTCATCCCTCCCGCGTCCGCCCCCGCCGTGTCTGTCTACTGCATCTACGGCACGGGCAAACCGACGGAGCGGGCGTTCCGGTACGCCTGGGACGCGGCGGACGGGGTGCCCGACTGGAAAATGGATGTGACGGCTTCGCACCCACCGCCCGGCCCGCTTGAAGACCATTTGCCCGGTGGAGACGACCCCAACGTCGCCCGGGCGGCTCGAGCCATCGGCGGCCTGGACAGGGGGGTGGCCGTCTCGGACGGCGACGGGACCGTGCCCTTGCTCTCGCTCTCAACCATGTGCGCGCGCGGGTGGGTGGCCGGCGGCCCCCTCAACCCGGGCCGCGCGCGGGTGGTGACCCGGGAGGTCCGCCACGCTCCGCGCGACGCACTGGCCGCCCTGGACTTGCGCGGCGGGGGCCAGTCCGCCGACCACGTTGACCTCCTGGGCAATGAGCACGTCCTCGAAGACATTATTGCGCTTGCGGCGGGCAAGGGCGGGGACTTGCAAGACCGGTGGGTGAGCGATGCGCGGGCCATCGCGGCCCGGGTGGTCCTGCCGACGGACCCGCCAAGGCAAGAGGGGACTGTGTAGCACATGCGCGCAAAAAATCAGTTTCTCTCTCTCTTCCTCTCCAAGCCCACTCCTTCGCTCTCTCTCTCTCTCTCTCTCTCTCTCTCTCTCTCTTCTCATCGCGTCTCCTCTCAATCCCATCCCAATCCCATCAAACATCCGCCCGCGGCACCCGGTGGATGGGCAGCCCCGACGACCCGCGCTCGATGATGTCCCGCGCGAGCGGCACCTCCCCCCCCACCGCAAACAGGGACACGCTCCCCCCGCCGCCCGCGCCCCGGCACACCCGCCCCGCCCGGCGAATGTACTCGGACGGGTCGCGCGGCCAGGAAAAGAGGATGACGTGCGAGGCGTGCGCGGTGTCGATGCCCCGGGAGGCGCGGTCGGTGGAGATGAGGATGAGGCGGGGTGGCGGGGCCCCCGTCGCCGAGGGCGGGGCGGGCGGGGCGGCCAGCGCGGCCAGGGCGGCCGTCCGGGCTTGCGGGGTGATGGCGGCGTGGTAGGCCAGCGGGGTGACAGTCCCGCCCATGCGCCGGGCCAGCAAGTTCTCCACGCGGCGGGCGGCCTCGACGGTGTGCACAAAGACGACGGCGTGGCCAGGGGTCGAGGAGGAGGAGGGCGGGGCCCCCCTTGGCCCGCTACCCCGGCCGGCCTGGGCCGCGGCCGCGGCCTCCGCCGCGTCCTCCTGGAGCAGGCGAATCAGGGCGGTCGCCTTGCGCTCAAAGGCGGCGTCCGGGTCGGCGGCGGCGGCGGCGCCGCCCGCCCGGTCATCCCCCGAACAGTCGACCAGGCGCTGGGTGACGCCCGGGGCCGGGCGGTGCAGTCCGGGGCCCAGCACGGGCGTCAGGCCCGGGAAGTTGAGCGCCCAGGCGTCGTACACGGGCTCAGGGACGGTCGCGGTGACGAGGACCAGGCGCGGGCGGGCGCCCGGGCGCCGCCCCGCGGCCTGCAGGATGGGGCGCACCTGTTCAACAAACGCCGCGGGCGGGCGGGCGGGGCCGGGCACGCCCCGCTCGCCCTCGCCGTCGCCGTCCACCTCCTCCTCTCCGCTCGCGTGCCGCGGGTCCGCCAGGGCGGCGGCGCCGCCGCTCCGCGCGCCCGCCAGCAGGACGTCCGCCTCATCCAGGACGAGCGAGACCAGGCCGCCCACGTCGAGGGCGCCGTCCGCCAGCGCAGCGGCCGCCCGCCCTGGCGTCGCGACCACGAGGTCGCACCCCTCCCGCAGCGCGTCCCGCTGGGTGCGCCAGGGGCGGCCCCCCGTCAGGCCGACGGAGCGGAAGGGCATGCCACCCCGGGACAGGGCCCGCGCGGTCGCCAGGACCTGGGCCGCCAGCTCGGACGTCGGGACGAGGCACAGCGCGGCGGGCGGGCGGGGCCCGGCCGAGGGGCGCCCCCCGCCCGCCTCCGCGTCCGCGATTGCCTGGACCAGGGGGACCAGGTAGGCCAGCGTCTTCCCTGACCCGGCATGGTCGGCAATCAGGACGGGCGGCGGGTGGGAGACGGCGGCCGGGGGCGCCGCCGCCCGTGCCGGCTGCGCCCCCCCCCCCCCCCGGGGCCGCGCCCCCAGCGCGGCCGCCTGGATGTGGGATGGCCGCTCCACGCCCAGGGAGGCCAGGGCGTTGGCCATGGCCTCCGAGACCCCTGCCTCGCCAAAGGAGCGTTCGGGTGCGAAGAAGGTGGCGGTCGCGCCGGCGGCCGGGCGGCGGGCGGTCGGGGTGGTGGTCGCGGATGGAGCGCCTGTGCCCCGGGCCTCCTTTTGCGTGCGCCGGGGTGGGGGCGCAGAGGGCGGCGGCGGCGGCGGTGGCGGCGGTGGAGGCGCCTCAGTAGCAGCTGCAGTTCTAACTGGTGCTGCGGGTCCGTCCGAGATGATGGTCACGTCGGGCGGGCCGCCCTCGCCAAAGGAGGCCGGCGGCGGCAGGGGTGGGGTCGGGGGTGGAGCGCTGGTGGCGGCGACGGCCCGGCTAGGTGGCGTGCGGCCGCGGACGCGGCCGCCCGTGCGGGCGGTGACCCCGGCCCCACCCGGCGCCTCGCCAGCGGGCTGGGTCGCCAGGGCGACCCTCTCTCCACCACCCTCGGCGGCGTCCCGCTTGAAGCGGAGGACCTTGGCGGCGGGGGGCGGGGTGTCGCCGTCGGAAGCCCCTGCAGCAGCGAATGGTGTCGTCGGCCCTCGTCCTCCTAGTGGGCGCGGTGGGAGGCGGGAAAGAGGACGGGACGGGAGGGCAACGGCTTGGCTACCCAGGTTGAAAGCCTGGCTAGCCAGCCGGTGTGTTGACGGCATCGGGGCCATCGTGCGTGCGTGTGTGGTGTGGTGGGAAAACAAGGAGAGAAATGAAGAGGAGAACCGATGTTCGCCTGCAGACGCGTTTTTTTTTTTTTACAAGGCGAGCGTGTCGCATCGCCGCTGGCTACTCGCACATCATGTCTGGCTTCCCGCCCGGCGGCGCCCGCACATGCTTCAAGTGCGGCCAGCCGGGCCACCAGGCGAGAGCGTGCCCGACGAATGGGGGAGGCGGCGGCGGCGGCGGCGGCGGCGGCGGCGGCGGCGGCGGCGGGCCGGCCGAACGAACCTGCTATGCGTGCGGCCAGCCAGGGCACACGGCCAATCGGTGCCCGACTGCCGGGGGCGGCGATGCCCAAGTGCGCAAGTGCTTCAAGTGCGGGCAGGCCGGGCACCAGGCGCGCGAATGCGGCGGCGGCGGCGCTGGTTTCCAGCAGCAGCGCCCGCCGCCGCCGCCGCCGCCCCACCTGGCCTTTGCCCCGCCGGCCGTGCCGCACCAGCAGCAGCACCAGCAGCACTTCCAGCAGCAGCAGCACTTTCAGCTGCAGCACCACATTCAGCAGCAGCGCCAATTTCAGCAGCAGCACCAACTGCCCGCTGCCGTCCCGGCCGCCGCTCCCTTTCCGGCCACCACCACCCCCTCCGCCCCGGCCACCAAGGTTGACCGCCGCGGCCCCGACCACTACAAGGTCAAGCCCTGCACCGCGGGCGCCCGGTGCGGGTACGGCCCACGCTGCACCTACGCGCACGGGGAGGCTGAGCTGCGCCTCCCGGGCGACCCGGGCGCGGCGCCGGCGGCCGCGGCGGCCGCGGCGGGCGCCGGGGTGCGGGTCGAGCGCGTGTGCTACCGCTTTGCCTCCACGGGCCACTGCGTGTACGGGCCCGCCTGCACCCTTGAGCACGTGCGGCCACCGGGTGGGGCCGTGGGGCAAGCGGCCCTGGCCGCGGCGGCGGCGGCGGTGCCGGTCCCGGAGGGCGTGGCGGTGGTGGGGTGGGCGCCGCCGCCGCTTGGAGAGAGGGAACGCGGCTCGCCCCCTCCTCCCGAGCTCGCGGCGGCCTCCGGGGCCGCCATGGCAGGCGCTATCGCGGGGGCGCTGGCCGGGACCGGCGGTGGCGGCCCGGCCGGCACGTCGCCCGCCGCCTCTCCCAGCGCCCTGCCGCCGGTGCTGGCAGTTTCAGGGGCCGCGGCTGGGGGCGCCGCCCGCCCGCCCGCCCCCGCCGCGGCCGGCACGCCCGCCGCGCTCGCGGCCGCCCGCGCCCGGGCCGCCTGTGCGCTCCTGGCCATCGGCGCCGGCCCTGCCGCCGCCAATGCCGCCGCCGCCGCCAATGCCGCGGCCGTGGCGGCGGGTGGCGTGCCCGCTGGCTCGCCCGCCGCGGCCCTGGTGGGCGCCGTTCGAGAGGGTACCCTCTTCACGGCGCCCAGCGCGTGGGCGGACGTGGGCGGGCCCGCCTGGCGCGTGGCGCCCCGCCCCTCCAGCGGCGGGTGGGGCAGGTAGAATGAGAGTGTGTGTAGAAAAAAAGCACGTGGTGATGCACTGTGTCTACAACAATTTTTTTCATATCATTCAGCCCACTGCGTCACGGGCGCCTCGCCTCGCCCCACCGCCCCCTCCGTCAGCTCCGTCAGGCTCGGGTGCAGCCGCGACTTGCGCGCCGACTGCACGTTGGGCGCCCCCGCCGCCCCGGGGGCCGGCGCGCCCGCCAGCGGCCACCGCGGCCGGACCTCCACCCAGCCGGGGACGCCATCGCCCTCGCAGCCGGGCAGGGGTGGGAGGGGCAGGGCGAGGCCCGCCCGCGCCCGCTCCACCCCCGCCCACGCCACCATGACCCCGTTGTCCGTGCACAGGGAGGGGCGGGGGACGACCAGGGGTAGGCCCAAGCGTGCGGCGACGGCCGCCAGGGCGGCCCTCAGGGCGGCGTTGGCGGCGACGCCCCCCGCGAGCACGAGCGCGGTCGGGGCGGGTGGCCCTCCCGGCGCGCGCGCGGCCGCGAGCGCGCCCTCCCCCGCGCTCGCCGCCCGGTCGGCCAGGTGCGCGACCGCGACCGCCTGGAAGGAGGCGGCCAGGTCATTGCGCACGCCCTCGTTCTCAGGGCTCGCCGGCCCGGGGGCGGCCCGCTCCGCCGCCAGGCGCACGGCTGTCTTGAGCCCGGCATAGCTGACATTGCCATTTCGCGCGCGCCGGGCGAGCGGCCGGGAAAAGGGGAACGCCCGCGGGTCGCCCCGGGCCGCGGCCGCCTCCACCGCCGCCCCACCCGACGGCACGCAGGCCAGGCCCAGTATGCGGGCCACCTTGTCAAAGGCCTCGCCCAGCGCGTCGTCCAGGGTGGTGCCCAGCTGGGCGTACGCGCCGACGCCGTCGACGCGGAGGATCAGGTTGTGCCCGCCCGACGCGAGCACGCACAGGAAGGGGAAGGGCGGCGGGGTGGGCGGCGACCCGCCCCCCCCCTCCAACGCGGCCGGCAGCCTCGCCAGCAGGGCGTGCGCTTCCAGGTGGTGGATGGGGATGAGCGGGACGCGGGCGGACGCGGCCAGGGACCGGGCGGCCCGGCCGCCGACTGCCAGGCACATAGACAGCCCGGGCCCGGCCGTCACGGCGACCGCCCCCAGCTCTGAGGCGTCCCGCACGCCGGCCTGGCTGAGGGCGGCCGCGATGGTGCTGCCTATTGCGTCCTCGTGGGCTTGCTGGGCGAGGCGGGGGACGACGCCGCCAAAGGGTGCGTGGAGGTCGGCCTAGAAAGAGAAGAAAAGAAACAGAAAAATGACGGCGGGTGCTGAGGGTCGAGAGGTCGCGGTCGAGGTCGCGGTCGAGAGCGAGAGCGAGCGTCTCTCTTTCTCAGGCCTCTCCTCTCTTTATACCTGCGTCACCAGGGCCTGGCCCATCACCACCCCA
>Ga0315278_10000788_pt1 | contig 27367 bp, 32 predicted proteins | sample YL17G06_0_MG_FD_203880 | JGI IMG/M metagenome (GOLD analysis project Ga0315278, IMG submission 203880) | Sediment microbial communities from Yellowstone Lake, YNP, Wyoming, USA - YL17G06_0 | ecosystem: Environmental > Aquatic > Freshwater > Lake > Sediment | place: USA: Wyoming | collected... | reverse complement strand
TAATGTATTTATAATAACCTCTTTAAATATCTATTATTCAGATAATTAACTCTATAATATAATGTATTTATAATAACCTCTTTAAATATCTATTATTCAGATAATTATGGACAAAATAAAAAATATAAAAAGACATGATTATTCTCGATGCCATGGCTGGAATTTTCGTGTCAGGTGTGATAATGTTTATTATTCAAAACTGTTTTCGGATGGTGTATATGGTGGATCAGATAACGCTCTTAAAGCGGCTGTATCTTACAAAAAAATGTTTTGTAAAGATCACACACCTCGTACAATTTATTATCATACTCGAAATAAAAAATCAAAAACGAATGCTATAGGGTTAAGTATTTGTTGTCAACAACATAACGGATACATAGCGGGAGTGGGATGGATAGCTAGTGTTATGTGTAATGGGAAACAAAAAAAATATTATTATTCAATACTTAAATGGGGATATAATGGTGCTTATCAACTTGCTAGAACAGATCGGATAAACTATACTAAAACAATATCAGTACCAGTAAAGGTTCCACCTCCTCCTAATTGGTTAATTACTTTTTTAAAAGAATATAAACGTTAAAATACTACAAATGTCGGTACCAGCATTAGTATCATTACTATTTTTCGATGTAACGTCACTTGACTATCAACTATATGATTGCAGTGATGAATTATTTAAACGAGCTCGTTTAGTTTTTAAAAATGGGTATCGATTAAGCATTGTTATAGGCCCTTTTTCATATGGTGGTAGAGATGGTTTGTTTGAAATAGCTATTATTACACCAGAAGGTAATATTGATGATTCAGCACTAGATGACGCTGATCAAAGTGGTAGTGGTGTTTTAGGGTATTGTGATGTTAATACTGTAAGATATTATATATCTAAAATTAGTGAGTTGTAATTTAATAATACAGTTGGTAATTATGAGTATTACATGATGTGGCTATTAATTGTAATAATCAACGCTACATACGTGACTGATGTACGTTTTCAAGAATTTACATCTAAAGCTAAATGCGACATAGCTGCTAACACGATTAAATCACAAGTTGAATCTGTTGTTGTTACTTGCATGGAGAAATAATATGATTGTAAAAGTTCAAATATCAATAATAACCTCTGGTAAGTATAGAAGTGCTTTAATTTATAGCAAAGATAGTTCACGTTGTAGTGAAATAGTCGCTTCAGAAGATTTATTAAAATTAATGGGAGATGAATTAAAGAAATACTTTTACGCTACTATTGAAAATGATAAATTTGTATTAGGGAATGAATGTACTCATCAACATTGGTAATGATATTATAATAGTTTATGACCACTAAAATGAACAATTATATAGCTGAATTATCTGATATATTAACTACGAATATGGCTAATTTTTTAGCTGTAACTTATAGAGTGCCTAGTGACTTGTTAGAAGATATATTTTTAAAATCTAACAGTATGGATCAACGCAACTTTAACGTAACTATGAGTTGTTTTATAATGTTTATGATAGAGTCAGAAATTACAGAAGACTATGAACAATTATCAGGTGAATACCTACAGAACCAATTTAGTAAATACTTTCAAGAATTCTTAGCATTTACTGTAATTAAAAAATATTCTAATGTATTAATGTTACATAGGAAAGACCAATGACTTTTCATGTTCCTGAACAATTTCGTGTTAAAACTGGCCCAATGCAATCAAATAAATCAGATGGAAACAATGGTCAGTTTTCAATTATACGACTAAAATTAAAAATTATTTTACATTGTCAAGCATCTGATGGGTATGGATGGGAGCACGTGTCTGTATCAACAAATACAAGATGTCCTCATTGGGATGAAATGTGCATAATTAAAGATTTATTTTGGGATGAAGAAGATTGTGTAGTACAATATCATCCACCGGCATCAAAATATATCAATAACCACCCGTATGTTTTACATATGTGGCGCCCTATTGATCAAGAAATTATTATACCTCCATCCTATTTAGTTTAATACCAAGTGTAACAAAATGTTAAAATTTATAATTGGATTTATAATTGGTGTTTTATTTACGTGGAAATATTGGCCTATTGTAAATAATTTAATACAAGTTATACGGAATATAGTATGTCGCGTATCGCAAGGGGATTGAGCACCCACTGACGTCGTGTCAGCAAAGCACATCCCTAATTGATTCAACACTTCCTGATAATTTCTTATCTTAAACTTGACTGATTTCCTAATATTCCAGGAGTCAAGTTATTGGTTGTGTTGCTTCAAGGCCGCAGCGCGCGGACCTATAAAATTTTTATGCCTTCGTTTCGGATATTAATAGCTGCGTTGATATCTCGGTCGTGATTTGTTTCACAAACTGGACAAATCCAACTTCGATCTTTTGTACCTATCAGTTCTGTGTTTTTATATCCACACGAATTACATATTTTGGAGCTCGCATAATATTGATCTACTTCAACTACTACGCGTCCGAACTTAACGGCCTTATATTTCAAACACCGATAAAATTCACCCCAGGACTGCACCTGAATCTTAGGTGCATAACTTCTATTTTTTTGCATCTGTTTTATTTTAAGTGTTTCGATGCAAATTAATTGATTTAATTTCACGATTTCTGTTGTTAATTCGTGAATAAAATTCTTTTTGATATTATTAATTTTATTTTGACATCTTCTCTTTCTATGTTTTAATTTCTTTTGGCGTTTAGAACCATTTTTAGCTTTCGAGAACTTAGAAGAAAGTTTCTTTAACTTTTTATCAAGTTGTTTAAGCTTTGATGGTAGATTACGCTTATCTCCATTTGAATCAACCACATAATTTTTTATTCCTAAATCTAGTCCAATTTGATTTGAATTTACTTCTAAAATATTACTTATATTTGATTCAAAACAAATTGAAATATAATACCCACCAATTAAGTTCTGAGAAATTGTAGCAGATAAAATACGTGCATCAACTGGTAGATCTCGATGCCACTTAATATTGATATATTTTCCTAATTTTGGGATTTTTAATTGTTTATTTTTAAGAAATACATCTCGATATCTAATTGATTTTTTCGAGTCTATGTTCTTAAATTTTGGCTTACCAATAAGTTCACCTTTTCTTTTTCTAGTGCGTGAATTATAAAAATTACTAAACGCCTGATCTAGATCACGTAATTTATTAGTGCTTGTAGTTCTCGCAGGTATTTTTAAGAATTCAAATCCAGTTGCATTTCGTAGTTGTGTGAATTCTTTTGATATTTCTTCATAACTAACATTTAATTTTCCATTTTTCCAACAACTTTTTTTCTGATCAAGTGCCCAATTCCAAACAAATCTTGCACAACCAAACTCATTTGCTAGTTGTGCTTTCTGGTCATTATCTGGAAAGAATCGATATTGATATGCAAGTGTAATCATATAAATATTATATATTAAAGTTGCTAAAGTTTCAACTATAATATATAATAGTAATAACTTTAATTACTTTAAGAGAATAGTGTTTATATGACAATTCTTGCTCAAAATCAATTGAATACTCAGCCAGCTGCACTGCTCATACTTCGGCAACAAAGCAGCCTGGGGGTCAGCAGACGTCGAGTCTACTTCCAATGAATATATTAAAATATGCCAAAAGTCTTATGAGTGTGGTATAGATTTTTCGGAATGTAACAAACATGCTAATAAACATTTACCTATGATGCCTCATGAAATTGCATACATTAATGAGAAATTAGAATGTATTTTCACTGGTAGGTCAATTATATCAGAGTAAATTCAAATATTTAGTTAAAATATATGTGTCCAGATGATATAGATACAGTATTATTTGCGAAAGATGTTATTATTTGAAATTCTAAAATCGCCTCATTTACTGGTATATTAGATATAACATTTAAATCAATTACTGTAGCGGTTGTATCATTAAATGTATCAGATGTTGCTATAACTAAACCATTTGTAATATCAAATAATCTAACATTTGCTGTTTTAGAACTCATTGAACTCCAACAGACTGCTTTAATGTATGATGGAGGTCCAAATATATTAGATCCTCGATATATAAAACGAGCAACCGATGTATATGATGTGCTAGTTGAAGATCGGTATAATTGTGATGTTGTTCCAAATATAGGAATATCAATAGATCGTTGTGTAAATATCGTTTGCACAGAATGTAAATTAATATTTAAATTACCTGATGTTAAAGCTTCGTCTACTGTAGCTACTTGTTGCCATTGATTAGTATCAGTTGGTTTTATATTTGTAATTCCACCACCAGATGCAACGTACAATACATCTCCTGCGTTGTAACTTATTGTATTTAATACACCTTTTAATATACCAACTGTACATATAATGCCAGCTGTATTTGGATTAATGTCTCCAACAACTATTCCAACAACTGGTAATTTTGACAGTATTGCGCTATCTGCCGGAGCAATATATGCTCTACCGGTTAATGAATCTGTACCAGTAGAATATACTGGAGTGCTAGCTAATATTATACTTGCTGTGTTATTTACAACACTATGAACAATTGCATTTTCGGTGCGGTCTGAGTATGTATTTCTAATATCGTTAGTTGATTTAGGAATATATTGATCAAGAGTATTTTGTGATATTTGAGTAGAATTCCACGCAATATTAGAATACACTGAAGGATCAGTTCCAGTTAATTGTACTGATGCAGTTGGGAAAAATTCTCCAATTATTTTTAAATAATTTGCCATTATGTTATTATCCTATTTTTTATTGTACTTATTAAATTTGTGGTACTCTTACATTAGAGCCAGTCACTCCATCACAATATGTTATAGCTGTACCTCCATAGTTCTGCATTCTTAAATTATTAACACTTGCACTACAATCATAAACATTAGTTGTAGGTAGCCCATTTATGCTTTCTTCAAATATATAATGTGCAACTAATCCTGATACAATATCATCTATACTACCATAACTGTTATATATTGTCAATATTTCATTAGCAGTTAATTGTCTATTATATAAACGTACATCATCAACTTTAACATTAGCTGTTTCATTCCCTGTAACAGGAATTACTTGTGGGTACCCATTAATAAAATTTTGAGTAAATTGTCCATCAACTTGTAATATATTTGTACTTGATGCTCGTAATACACCGTTTATATACATTAAATGAGTTTGATTTGTTCCAGTCCATGTATTACACGCATATACAACATGAAACCAAATATTAGCTGTGGGTGTATATGGCGTAATAGCTCCATTACCTGAAGTCGGACTCGTGCTAACTAAAACTACACCTCCCCATGTCCATAAAAACACGCCATCGCCATTCAATTTTGCTCCAATTTGTAATGCAGTGGTTGGAAGGGTACTAGCATCATATGTACCATCATACATTCCACAAATACTTGATGCTTGAGTTGCTGTCCATACATTAGCATCACCACTTATCCAACACATAAACGTTTGTGCTTGTCTAGCGGTTGTAAGCCCCGGTCCTGGAATATTACTAGAGTGCAAAAATGATAAATTAGCAACCGGATTCGCTCTTGTTAATTGTATTGCCATTAGGTAAACTCATACGTCATTTCAATCATCAACCAATTACCAGTTAAATTAGTACCACTTGTTACACTTGAAGTTCTAGTTATTTCAAGTTGGTATAATGTATTTGCTGTCATTCCTAATGAAGCAAGCGAGATCACTTGCGAATAATAATGATATAATGCATCATTCGGTATTGAAAATGTTGTTAATGCAAGAGGTGAAGACCATGATCCAACCGTAGCAGCATCTGGGATACTTTTTGAGTATAATCTAAGTTGTACAGATCTAACTGCACCACCCGCTGTTTGTGCTCGCCCTTTAAATTTTAGTGTTACATTATTAGCACCAGCTGGTATTGTAAAATAACAGCCGACCCCTTGCTCTGTGGTATCATTAAATTGCCTAACATTAAATGCACCATATGTAGGATCTGAAACCATAGGTGCTAATGCATTTATCACCCAACTTGCATTAATTGGATTATCCATACTACCTGGATAATATGTATAAGATTTTAATATTGCAGTACCACCAGGTATTGATATATTAACTGTCCCGCCAGAACCGGCTGTAGCGACAACTCCTGCACCTGTAAAATTTAAAATACTAAATGGTGTACCAATTACTGCAATACTTTCATCATATACATTAATATTTGTTCCAGATCCAGTTGGACCGGCAGCTCCAGCATTACCTTGAGCTCCTTGCGAGCCAGTTGCAGCTGTCAATCTTATTGCTCCAAATGTAACACCGGCTGGTCTAACTTCACCAGTTCTTGAATCAGATACTTGAAGCTGTAGAGTATCACCAGCAGTCAATATTGCAACAAATGAACACGACATATCTGGGTTATTACTATTAGCGAATGCTGAAACAGTTGTACCTCCGTTCAATACTGTATCAGTATTTTTCCTGACTCTAAATGTTATTGTTCTAGTTCCACCACCACCTACATTTGGAGCATTGTAATATATTAAATACGGACCAGTTTGTCCAACTGATATACTTACACCAGATACCCAATTTAAAATTGCTGAATTATTTAATACATCTGATATATTAAATATTATATCAGTTAATGTAGTTGTCATTGTAACTGGAGCAGTAGTACTAATTTGAATAGCTGCTTGATCACCAATAACTGCACCTGAATTACTTAATGTTAATGTTTCATTCCCAGCAGCAGATTTAACAATAGTTATACCAGTACCTGCTATTAATTTTGGTTGTAAATAATTAGCGGTAGTATCAGTTGCGGATATTTTAACATATTGATCAGAAGCTGAGGCAAATGTATTCCATGAAGATGCATTGCTCCACATTACTTGATTAGTTGTAGTATCATATCGCAATTGAGCAATACCAGCTGCTGGTTGTTGCGCAGTTGTTCCATTTGGTATAACAATAGAACCCGTACCCTGAATTGTAAGAGTGTTAGCGGTATCTAATGTTATAACTTCAATACTATGATCAAAATCCATACTTATTCCTATATGTTTTTAGAATAATGAAGTTTTAACTCCTTCATTATTCTACACTATTAATTTGTTACTTCAACAGTTATAACAGTTGCGACCCATCTGATGGTTTTAGCTGCTTCACCTGTTGCAGTTAATTTTAATGAACCGTTTGTTGTATCAGCAGATAGTGTAACATCCCATCCAGCATTAGTTTCACCAAGAATAACTTTTGAAGGATTTCCAACTAATGTTGTAGATGCAGATGAAGCATCTTTACGAATTACACCTTCATAACTATATCCACTTCCACCACCCACTGCATCTGTTCTACGAGCTGCGATTAATATTTTAAATGTCCATACCGAGTTATTAGATAAAATTAACCTTTGCGTTCCAGTTGCACCATCTAAGAACAATTCAAGTGGTGCAGCATTAGCTGTTATATTACGTAATATATACATTCCAGATTGTGCATCACCAGCACTTGTAAAATTACCGTTTGCGTAAGCTTTTGATCCATATATTGATGCGTTAGTACCAGTTCCAACTGCATATGTACTTGTACCAGATGCACTTGATCCACTTCCAATAGCTACCGCATTTGTACCAGCTGCTAACGGAGTAGTTGGTGAACTTGGATTTTCAATATATAATTTAACTGGTAAATCAGCATACGCTAATGCGCGGAATGATGGTTGACCTGTACTTCCATTAGGTGCAGCAAACACTTTATTAGTTGTTTGTGTTGCTAATGTAATAGTTAATGTACCAGTTGTTGTAACAGGTGAATTAGTTACAGAATAAATTGGTGATGTTGATGCATCAGTAAATCCAACACTCGTAACACCTGTATTATTAATTGAAATTGTACCGGCACCGTTTGTAATTGATACACCAGTACCAGCAGTTAATGTACTTAATGTAAAATTTGTACCATTACCAATATGCAATTGTCCGTTTGTTGGAATTGCAGTTGTTCCTGTACCACCATTAGCAATACCTAATGTACCACCTATAGTTATTGTACCTGATGATGTTATTGGACCACCTGAAGTTGTTAATCCTGTAGTACCACCAGAGACACCAACAGAAGTTACTGTACCAAATTGTGACCAAGTTGTTGCGTTACTCCACATTGGTGAATTAATAGTTGTATCGTATCTAACTAATCCTGCTCCTGCGGCAGGTTGTTGTGCAGATGTACCACTAACAATTGTCATAGAACCTGTACCTGGTAATACGACATTATTTGCAATAGCTAATACAGGAACACCTGCGACACCGTCACCATTTGAAACGGTGATTTGATTAGATGTACCTGTTATAGTACGAGTTGCTACTGTACCAGCACCTGTTCTTGCTACTATTCCAGTTGTTGCTAAAGCTGCATATGCATCCAAATCAGGGTCTGTTGTTAATGTGAGTGATCCAGTTGAAGCACTTACTGTAATAGATGCTTGAGATAATGCTGCAACCGCTAATGAAGTAACACCTGTATTGTTAATTGTAATTGTACCTGCTGTATTTGCAACACTTATTGCTGTACCCCCAGATACTGTTTTATATTCAAGAGCACCAGCAGCATTATTCATACCAATAACTTGATTAGACGTACCATAACCTGATAATCCAGATAATGCAAAATTACTACCAGTCAATGTTATTGGAGTTATTGCTGCATATGTACCTGCTCCAGAAAATTGAGTAAATATAAGATTATCTGTACCAAAAACAATTTGATCATTTGGAGTACCGGTTCCAACAAATGTTTCAACCCAACCAGTCTTACTTTGAGTTGAACCTTCTGTAACGAATATAAATGAACCTGCGTGTACTTCATTATTGATACTATTATCGAAATCAGTTGCACGGGTTAATACCCAGTTAGTAGAACCAGAACCTGCATTAGTTACTGTATACACGCCATTTTGTGTTTGAGTACCTTGATTTTTAATAAGCACACGAGTTCCAATAGCAATTGGTGGACTTACAGGATAACCATCAATGCTAAATGCTGCTTGTGTACCAGAATTTGTTAAAGTGGCATTAACTCCAGCAGATCCGTTATTGTAAGTAGCAGTTAGAGCAGTAGTAGAAGCTGCTTCAACTGCATTATGTATATTTAAACTTGATGCAGTTGCATCAACATATGCTTTTGATGTAGCATCAGAACTTCCTGCTGGAGTTGTTGGTAATCCAGTAATTGTACCACCACCTGACATTGTAATATTTGCACCCGATGTCATTGATCCTCCAGCTAATGGTAAATAAATACCACTTAAACTTGGAATATCAGCAGTTGCTAATACACGAAACGATGGTTGTCCTGTACTTCCATTAGGTGCTACAAATACTTTATTAGCTGTTTGTGTTGCTAATGTAACAGTTAATGTACCATTTGTTGTAATAGGTGAGCCAGATATTGTATAAATTGGTGCTGTTGACGCATCACTAAACGCAACTGAAGTAACCGTACCACCAGTTGATAATGTGTACCAATTAGTTGCATCACTCCATGTTAGTTCATTAATAGTTGAATCGTAACGCAATTGAGCAATACCAGCTGCTGGTTGTTGCGCAGTTGTTCCATTTGGTAAAACTAAAGCACCAGTTCCAGCAATTGTTAGTGAATTTGTTGCACCACCTAATGGAGGTGCAACAGAAGTATCGATTGTTAAAAGCGAGTCGATTTGACCGGTATCATGGTTTGAATTCATAGTAAGTAATCCTTAATAGTTAATATATGTATTTATTCATTGTGCTGTTTAATTTGTTATTTCAACCGTTTCAACGAGAGATAACCATCTTATAGTTGCACCTGTTTGTCCTTTGCATGTTATTTTTAATGATCCGTTTGTAGTATCGGCATATATTTGTATATTCCATTGAGTATTACTTCGAGCTATTGTATTAATAATAGTGTGACCTAATAGTACCACTGAACTAGCACCTGCAACACGATATATAACTCCTTCAAATGAAAACCCAGCATGCCCATCAGATGCATTAGTTTTATGTCCAGTTACAATACCTTTAAATGACCATGTTGAATCATCTGGTAATACTAACCTATCAGATCCACCAGTTCCATCAATAAACATTTCTGTTTCTAACGAATTAACTGTATGAGTTCGTAATAAATACTTACCTGTTTGTGCATCTCCTGTTGATCCAAATCTGCCGCTTGCTTGTACAACTCCACCGGGTAGTCGAGCTAATGATTGATTACCAATAGCAATAGCATTAACAGCTGTTGTATCAGTTTGTGCACCTGCACCTAATGTAAGTGAATTAATAGCAAGTGGGGTTGAAGCAGTAGGATTATTTATAAATTCATGATATAACTTAGGTGTGGCTACATTTATAGTTAACGTTTCACTACCCAGATCGTACGAATTAACTAACGTTATTCCAGTTCCTGCGAGTAATTTTGTTTGTAAATAATTTGAATAATTATCAGTTGCAGATATTCTTATAAATTGATCATTATTAGAGGCACCTAGTTGAATCCAATCAATATTATTTGGCCCAAATTTAACATATACTGCACCAGCTGTACTTGCGCTATATCGTAAATATAATGAACCTTGGGGAGCTTCAAACCCAACACCTATAGTTGGATCTATAATGCCAGATGTGATAAGATTAACATCATTGACAGAAATAATATCTGTTGTAAATCCGTAGTCAATGTTTCCCATGCTTAATCCTATGTTATAAGTTTTATTATATATTTATATTTAGTTAAATATATGGAACAATAAAAAAGGCGGAAGTACCACCTTTCTTATTAATTTGTAAAGTAAAACTTAGAATGCTGAATAACCGATACGCTTTACAACAATATCTAAATTGTTTGTTGCTTTAACACGTAATCTAATTGAACCGGCATTGATATCTGATGAAATAACTAATCCAGCAATAGCTGAGCCAATTTTTAACACACCATAACGTGTAAAATCAACAGTTGTGCCATTAGTTAACGCATGAATTTCAGATGCTTGTCTATTTGCAGGAGTACTAGTTTCACGTACTTGAATTAGCCATTTAACTTCAGTTGCAGCTGATGTATCAATCGTGTCAACAGTAACAGGTGTCACAGTAACATTGACATTAGTTAAGTTGATTGTATCCCCTTGTGCATACAAACTACCAACCGCAATGTCCAATTTTTCAATACTTGCAGCAGTACTTTCACCGTCAATAACAACATTGTTTTGTGTATATGATTTATCACCAATTGCATTATTTAGTTCATTTAACGCATCTGTTACAGTTAATGCACCACCAGCTTGTGTTAAATTATCAGATAACGCATATAGTGTACCAACATTATCTGCCACATCATTTGTAATCTCACCATCACCATTAACAGCATCTAATGCACCAATTGCTGTTTCTAACGTAGAACTTTGTGTAATTACATTTGTTGATGAATAAGTAGGATTTTCTGCTCCAGGGCCAGTTTTACCAATATAATCACGTATAAAACTTAACTCAGCCTGTGAAGCTGCACCCCCAAATTGCACCCAATTCGTTCCATCAAATACCCATTGGGTCTCAGCTTTTGAACCAACTTGAACTAATACTGCATCACCATCAGATTCCTGGTTTACATCTTCTGTCCAAGTTGTACCATCCCAAATATATACGTTATTTTCACCAGCCGCTGTAACATTTGCAAATAAAACTCTATCTCCTGCATTTAACGGAACACTATCAATTGTTCCACTAGTTGGAAACGCTGCAACATTAGCATATACTGTTGTATCTATAACTCGAACTGGTGCTCTCCAACTAAGACCTTGTGCAACAGCATCTACATAATCTTTACTTGCTGACTGACGCCAATCAGCTGCGCTGTTGTTTACTGTAGTCCATTTATAAAACAACTGCAAATGATTAGTTTCCGCACCTGTCATTAAATAAATACTACCGCGTGGTGCAGCGTCTTGTTCCCCACTATCTCCACCAGGTACACCAGCACCTTGCAAAATATTAGCATTACTGCTTAAATCTTCCGCTTGAAGGTCAATCCCTCCAACTAATCTAAATAAATCTAACATATATTTTCTCCTTGGTTAATTTATACTAATATTTATATACTGATGGTATTTTTTTTTGAAAAATAAAAATAACTATTTTCATCTCCATTTACAGGTGTTACATTCCATACATCCCGTACAGCTGTTGTAAATAATTTACCTATCTTTTTAAACATTGTATTAGGGCAAACAAATATCATAGATGTTGGATTTATTAATGTTTCGAAATGTTGTGTTACTTCAACAATAGTAGCAAATTCTGTTAACCCACTATCTTTTGATATAGTCCACCCAGTTTCATGTGTTGATTCATCGTGCATATCAACAACTATTTTCCATGTATCTTCGGGTATCGTAATTTTTGTTTGATTAGTAAATAATTCTTTAATATTATTATTAAAATTGTCAGGGGACTTACTAAATATAATTGTGTATAGACTAGCTCCTACATTATAAAATGTAGTAATTTGATTATTTTTTTGATGCCATGATATATTACTTAAATTTATTGCCATTGTTTATTACCTCAATTGTTGTATAATATTTTTTATATTAATGTATTAATTCTAACTGTATTCACGTGTAATGTTGAACCACTATTATTTGTAAGTATCAATTCAACATTTGGTCCATTTAATATTACATTAATTAAAACATGAATTCTATCACCTACATCTCCAAAAATATTATGCATTACACTTATACCATTTCTATGAATTGCTGAAACTTCTAAGAATCTAGCTTTATTATTTGTTACGTCAATTATAGTTACTAACCATTTCATTGAATAAGCTAATGTATAACTTATTGTATCAATAATATCACCACCGGTATCATTATCTAATATAATCACATTAGGTGTACTAACAATTGGACCTGTAGTTTGTGGGTATATTTGAGTGGTTAAGACGAATGCCATAATTTTATTCCAGTGAACACGATTTAATTCATTATTTATAATTATATTTAGGGTAAATATTAAATAACAATTTTAAAAAATCTATAAATAATAACATTATGATACAAATAAACAAACAATTGGAGTCATTATAGATGATTATAAGCTCGTTTTTTACTAGCAACGGATTGCCTACTACTGGGTTGACTCCTACCATCAAAGTATGGAAGCTAGACGTTGCATCAAACACATTAATAGTTAACAATGACTCAGTCGAAGAAGTAGGAGACGGGTTTTATAAGTATAACTTTACAGCATATGATGATACAAAAAATTATACAGCGATAGTTGACGCTGGAATAGGGATGACTAGTTGGGGTAGATACAGTGTTGCTGCTTTACCATCTGCAACTGATGCATTATTTACAATTGATAATACCAACATTCAACAAATTGTTGATGGGGTATGGGATGCAACAGCTGGTGATTATACATCTCTTGGAACATTTGGGTTACTTGTTAATGAAACCAACGCAGATGCTAAACAAGCTCATATTAATACAAATACATGTCTAACTTTATTAGATATTTTAGTGAAATATGAACATAATAGAACAAAAGTTGATAAAGTTGCAATGACACTAACTGTATATCAAAATGATGGCGTAACTCCACTTACTGTTTTTGATCTTAAAGATTCAACAGGTGCACCAAGTGTAACTGAGGTTTGTGAAAGATTACCTAGACCTTAATTATGTTCGATTCAATGAACGGCATTATTACTGGTGGATTAGGAGTTGGACTACCAGCTTGTTGTAATTTAATAACTATGAGATTTCATCTTGGTAAAAGATGTCATATAGATGTTATTCCACCGGTTATACCTCCGGTACATATACAAGAACCAGGTGGTGGGTCATATCCAATGGCTCCAGGATCAGCCAAAAATATTTTCCAGCCGGTTGGACAACCTAGAATTCCAATTGGAGCGAATCCACCGTTTTATGTACCAGTTAGTGATAAATTGGGTGATAAAGCCGGGCAGTTTAAATTTACTGTTGTATGGGATAATAAAGAGGTTATAAAAGATTATGTATTACCTAATAGATCTGGGCGCATAGTTATTAATTTATTACAAATAACTGATGTTACCAGAGATAAAATAAAAATAATGAGTACTAACATCAGGAAAATTACTAACAATATTAAATTAATTTTCCATAAATACACTAAAATAAAGTAAAGGAACTATTATGGGTGACAATGTTTTAAGTTTAAACAAACACAAAGAAAATGTTTATTCTTTCAAAATAACTGCGGAAGGTATAAGTACAGCTGAACTTACTGTATACTTTTATATAAACACTTCTAATATGCGTTTAATGTTTAAGTGTAATAAAGTGGAAAATGATGAGTATACATGTACTATTCCCATTTTAGAATTTATTAAGAAAACCGCGTATAATTGTGGTTTATTTGTTCAAACAAATGATGGGTATTTTTTCGAACCATTTAAAGGTTCAATCAATGTAACAAGTGGAGTAACAGTAACTGGTCAACCTAGTGGTAACATCGCTAAAGAGATTAAAAATGCTGTTAGTTCTGAACCTTCACAAGCTACTAAAAAACCAGCAGAACTTAATACAACAATTATTCCTAAATTAACTCCGGTTCCTAAACCAGCTACAGAAACTAAACCAACCCCGGAAACTAAACCAGTTACTGATACCAAACCGGAAACTAGATCAACTCCATTTGTTAAAGATCTTGATATCGATAAAATTATTTCACAAATGGATAAGATTGAAGATAAAATTGAAAAAATAGATACAACAACTATTAAATCTAAAAAAGATCTTGATATTGAACGAATTTTATCTCAAATGGATAAAATTGAAGGTGAAATTGACAAAGTTGAAAAGAAAGAAGATAAAAAGGAAGATAAGGAAGTAAAACCGGAGCCTAAAAAAGAAGAAAAACCTGTAAAAGAAATGACTGTAGCTAATAAAAATGAACAATCAGTATCAGCAATTTTAACAGAGTTAGGAATTACTGTTAAAAAACCAAAAGGTATAAGAATGCCTGCTAGTATTAAATCAAAAATGAAATAAGATGCGGGGTTTGCAGAATTCACAAAATTTTAAACTTAAACAATTCATAACCAAATTTATACAATATTATAATTGTAAATTGAGTATAAAATCAACACATTTCTCGTATCTTATCAATAACTTACATATTTATTTTTTTTAAAATAACATTTTAAAAATAAAAAAAATAATATTAATTATTTTTTAGATATATAATATTATTGATTATGCGAATAATTAATTACGTGGGGATACAAAAACATTAACAAACTAACAACTTATATAGGATTTACAAATATGAAAACACAAATTAGCTATACTCATACTAAATATGGGAAATGGGGAATAGCTATAATATTAATATTAAGCATAGGCTTTCCAATAACTGGATTAACAATTCCACCTTCTAATCCGTCGCAATTCGATGTTACAGGAACTATACAGTCAGCTACATTAGATCCAACATGTTCTACAAATGTTACATGTGGGGGAACAATTGTAGTTAATAATCAATTAATAATAGTACCCAAAAATACCATACTACAAATGCCAGCGACTGCTATTACTTGGCAACAATTATATACAAAAGCTCCAAGTCCATATGGACCTACACAAACTGGATTAGCATTATCTGATAACCCATCACCTCGTGTTACTTTTGAAGCTCATATTGTTGGTAATCGAAATAATGATCAATATATTGCAGGTCTTATATTTTTATCCCAATCATCATTACAATCAGGACAAGGGTTTATTAATTTTATAAATTATACTACTGGAGAGTTACAAGTTGGTGGTACTATAGGAGATTCAGCAACTGGTGAACGTGTTAAAATAAATGATCCAATTGGAAGATTTGGTCGTATTTGGACACCTGATTCTCGTTTTACAATTGATGAAGATAATCCAACAATTCGAAGTGAAACTGGATATCCCATGTGTATTCCCCGTGCTGCACCCGGTGTCCCAGAAACAGATACATTATGTCCACAAACTAACAGACCATTAGATGCGGCTTCTCCATCTGGCTTTGCAATGATATTTACGATGCCTGCATTAGTAAATGTCAATATAAATACACCAAATCCATCGGTAATGACTCCATTTGAGATTGGTGATTATGTTTCATATTCTGGCATATTATTAAATAATGGAGCTAATGATTATATTGCTGCTTATCAGGTAATTGCTAATGTTGGATTATTTACAACACCTGGAACAGATCCTGCATATGTGGCTACTGATGTTATGTTATTAGGAGTTGGTGGAATAACAGTAGCAGGGGGAATTGAAGCTACTGCACGTACAAGATTTGAAGGATTTACAACAGATCCAAGTAGAAATATATTATTATACGCGGTTGATGTCGATCCATGTACTGGAGCAAATCTTAATTCTTTAAGAAGTTGGGGTTCTATGAATGTAGATCAAGGTCCTCCTACTGGTGCAGTTCGTGGTAGGTGGAGATTTCGTCCACCTTCAACAGTATTAACATCACCCCCTGCTGGAACATTTCTTCCTGCTACACGTGAAATGATAGCCGCTCTTGAAACATCACCAGGTTCAGGAATACCATCAATACCATTTGTAACTTTGAATAATTTATCGGCTGGAAAATATCAAGCACCTATTTTTGAGTTTTTATTTCCTGAAAATGCAAATGTAGGTACACCTATAGTACCTAATAATTTTGAAGATATGCCGTTCTTGGCATTTGGATCTGGTCCATTAAACGGAGTAGGTACTATAGTATCTCAATTGGATCCATGGCCACTTGGATTTACGGTGGCTCCTACACCTAAAAATTGCACTATAAGTACTGTTACTGCTAATGCAGGGGCTGTGCAAACAGTAATTTCAGGTGCAGCAGTTACTTTAGCAGGATCTGCAATAGATACAGCTAACGCACCACCGTTTACATTTACGTGGACACAAGCTACATCTGATACGGTGAAAGTAGTATTAACACAAAATACATCAACTGGAGTTGCAACATTTACTGCGCCAACTATTAACTTTGGTCAAGCAGCAGTTGTATTACATTTTAGTCTTATTGCTACAAATAATAATGGTGTAACTTCAGCTCCATCTAACACAACTGTAACAGTTAACCCTGTGGCAGCTGATGTAGTTGGTATTAGCTTAGTTGAATATCGTACAACTAAACTACGATTAACTATTAATGCTAGTTCATCTGCACCTACTGCAATATTAACAGCTACAATGTTTGATGGAAGCGGTGTAGCTCAAGGGTCTGCTACAATGACACTTGCAGGTGGAATATATACTGCAGTATTTGTTGGTGTTGCACAACCAGCTACAGTCAAAGTAACTTCTGACCATGGTGGTATAGCATCATCTCCAATCACTAAATTGAGAACTTAATGATATAACAATAAAAAGGGGATTAAATCCCCTTTTTATTGTTTAAAATAATTTATTAACTTTTAGAAATTTTAATACCTTTATCAATCTTAGTACCAATCATAACCACTTTTTTAGTCTTATAAACACATGTAGCTCCAATCGGTGCACCTTTTAATGTTTGTTCAATTTCAACTTTAATTTCCTGAGCTGATGATTTATCTGTTTCAATTGTATATATTGGTGATTCATTTAATTCTTTTAATTTCATCGTATAACTCTCATTATTCTTAATTTATCACGTAACGCTAAAATGTGTTTGCAAGATCCTAATACATCCATTGGGTTAACAGACGGTCTATTTGTCTTAGCAATATATTGTGGTGGCGGGTTTCCTACCAAACTTTTATTCTTAAAATGTTGTTGTGCAAATCTAAATCTGAAATCTGCACATGTACAATCGACTTTGACTTGATCTTGCATTATTAATATTGGTGTAATATTGTGATCTTCATTATCGGTTCCATGTACAACAACAGTTCGTTGATCAGGTTCTTCTTGAAATTGTACATTATCAAATACCATACTTGTATTATAATTATGTCCGTTACTTTGAGTTTCAGCAAGTACTTGTAATGTGGTAGAGGGTATATATGGTATAAATTTTATATTTTGTACATTTACTGTATTAACTATATGTTGTCTTTTTTGAGTAGCTGGAAACCCTCTTGTATTATTAGCATCAATTTGTGGTAATGTTATTTCATTTAAGTAGTCTTTTAATGGTTTCATATGTATTCCCTAAAGTATACATATATTTATAATTAAGCTTATATTAGTTCAAAGTCACCATAAACATCTTCACACATTTCTTTAACCTGGTCATTATCAAATATTACTGTTGTACGGTAACCCATTGTTTTACCTTATATTATATGAATTACATCAAATTCATTATATGATGGGTATTGTATATTTGCATATTGTTTTTTAACTATATTCATATCAACAATTTTATCAGTTCGTGCATTTTGTCGCTGTTCTAAGATTTTTAATGATGATGTTAAATAAACTGCATGTGTAACTATATCGTTGTTTCGAGCCACATCGAGAAAAAATCTACGATGTTTTGTAAATAGGTTAGTACCATCAATGATAATCATTTTTACAGAACTTTTTACTAAATTTACGTACTCTCTTTGCCATCTACCATTGAATTTTGGATCAGATAATGCAGCTTCATGTACATAGTCATATTGCTCATTTGGGTTCATAATTAATAAATCAGAATACCAATCAAGTCTAAGTTTATCCAAAGAAAATACAGCAATTACATCAGGTGTACAGTCGTTAACTAATTTATTTGTTATAGTAGATTTACCTACTCCAGATGGTCCAATAATCATATGTACATGTCTATCACCGATTATAACATCAGGTGAACCTTCATAGTTTGTATATGCATTCAACCATGTTTGTTGTCTAATACCTTGTGCTTCTGCGTTGTCGTTTATACGACCTCTACCATCAGCAAGTAACACATTAGTAAATGTATTTTCACCTATTGATTTTCCTGTTTTGTAAATACATTCAAGTTTATATTTATTTTTAATATCATACGGTAGATGATGTTCTATCATCCAACCAATATTATAAATACTTTGAAAATTAAAACAGGGGAAAAAATAAATCAATATTCCATAATGTTCAACTGCCCAATTTTCCCAAATTCTAGCTGAAATAAGCTCGTGACCTGGATAACTATGATAGTGTCCTCGTTCTTCTGAAAATTTATTTACTTCAGCTGCTGGTTTACCAACATCATGAAATAAACACGCAAATGCACCTTCTAAATCACACAACTTCCATTTATGTGTAGTTAAGTCAAAATATTCATTTAATACCATATATGTATGTACTAATACATTTGCTTCACGATGATGCATACTACCTTCTATAGTACATTTCATTTTATAAAATATATCGCTACTTTGCATAAGATGATATGCAAGTAATTTAAATTTATTATTCATTATTCATTATTCTCTTTAATTAATGATTAATTATAATATATAATTACATATTAATCAACCTAAAAATGGGTAATCACCCCATGGATCAAAAGAATTTGGATCATTTACGTCATGAAATTTTCCAATTTTATAATGCGCATATTTCGACTCATAAAAACCACCTCCAATTACCATAGGAGTAGGTGCATCATCTATAGTAGGTTTACTACTTGAATCGAACTCATTAATCAAACCTGTGTTATACAACACTTCATACACATTATCCTCATACTGCACTAATTCATCCAATATACGCACAACAATTAACATAGATGCAATACAATCATCTGTTGCACCTCTACGAGCACCATAACTACCAGCTTGCCTAACAAAATCTTTCATTTCAATGATAGCATGTTTAGATTTAACTTTTATTCTACCACCTTCAAATAAATTCTTAAAATTTATACAAGCTTTTGATTTCGATTTACCGCTAGTATTCATACCGGCTCGGTTTTTACCTTCTTCTGATATAAATTCTCCATATTCAGGAGAATCATCATCTGTTTGGTAAATACCTATAAACCCTTCTCCAACACCATTATTTTCAACACTAAAATATATATTTGTAATTTTAGCAAATATCATTTTCTTAATCATATACTTAAATGTGGTATAAACAATAGCTGATGAAGTTGTATTTGATCTAAATTCAGCTACTTGTTCTAAATCTGGAAATGAAAAAACACTCATAACTGTATAATCATTTTCAGAACCAGTAGCAGGGTCTATACCAATAATATACGATTTATTAGGGTCAAGTGTATCGAACCAAACAATTCCTCTTGCATCTGGTTCAGGAGGTTGTTCAATTGGATATGTAGCTAAGTATAATGAATTAATTAATAGTGGATCTGAGGAAATAAATTGACAATTGTGACTTAATATTCCATTTGCAAAAAATGTATGTGATGGTATTTCGATAATATCATACACTTCTGTTAATTCATCAAGCTCAATATCAATTACTGTTTTATTTTTAATTCCAGACAAAATAATACCTGGTGTAATATTTTTGACAAATATTTCTGTATTATCCTCCAAGAAAAATATATGTGAATCAGTGGCTTTTATATTTGTATTATCATTAAATGTAAGTTTATAGGTTTGAGATACTCCCATATATGCAACACCCGCAAATGTTTCGTATCCATTTGGTGTTTTTATTTTCCAATTATTAATATTGTGATTTAGTTTCATATTTACATCCTTTTGATAAATTTTCTCTCCATGGTAACATTTGTAAATTTTCTACTGCTGCAATTTCATGTAGGACAATATTATTTAAAAATCCGGATATATTATTTCAAAAAAATCTTGATAACTTTCAAATCCGTTAGCTCTAAGATGTCTTAAAAATCCACCATTTGCTCTACAATATGTATTATTATCAATTGGTGAAATAACATACGGTTGTGCTAATTGTTCATGTATATTCATTTTCTGCAAGCTCCATGTATAAATCTTTAATAGAAATATCTCGAACATTTCCGAGATCATCAATTATATTTATCATAGTTTCACTTTGCAAGCATTCATATTCCTGGGACCATTTAGTAATCCCAATTTTACCAATTTGTTCTTGCTTAAATGCTTCATCTCTACCAGGTGGTTCATCCCATTGAATTTCAACTGGTGTAAAACCATTAATACCTGCAAGTGCACCTCTCCATAATTGTGCGTAAAGATTGTGATCTCCATTTGGAGTAGACGCAATAAGAGCTTTACCTCCTGTTGCTAATGTAGGTGAAATTGCAGTCCAAAATAATTCAGCAACATTTGGGTCCACGTGGCCGAATTCATCCCCGAAAAGAAGAGATATTGCTAATCCTCGACCTGATTGTGTAGTTGTCGCTTCTGAATCGATTTTTGAGCCATTACTAAACCATTTTGAATGCATATTCCAATGTTCTGAATCAATGGATGGTTTTAACCAATGCGGTAAATGTTCATACATGAATTCAATACGAGTTATCATTTCCATTGAACCAGCATTTCTATTTGATACAATTAATATATGTTTATTATCATGAAATATAGCAAACCAAAGTAAAAATGCACTCGCTGTTGTCGATTTCCCTGTTTGTCGAGGTGATTTCACTATAACATTAGAAGCAGTATGATAATTATGAATAAGATTACGTTGATATCCATGTAATTTAAATGATACTACTCCCAATACTGGATGTACAATCTTACAATAATTATCAATAAAATAAATAGGGTCAGTTGCACAACGAACTAATTCATGCATCTGTTCTGCGGTATATTCATCTAATACACCTGATTTTTTTAAATATGGGTTTCTCTTTGCCATTTATAATTTCCTTTTATATTTCACCTGGGCTTAAATACTCCCTGTGCACTTGATCTCCATTATCAGCTTAAGGATTTGCTACCGTTTCATCATTATTCTTAATAACTCATCTCGATCCATTATTAAATTATTATTTGTAATATTTGTATCAGTTGATTTAACAGTTTTTATTTTTTCTTTTTGTTGTTTTAGATTTGCTTTTTCTTTGGCTGCAGCGAGAGCTGTATTTAAAAACCCATTTGCAACTTCCATATTACGAGCTTGACATCGAGGATCTGCTCCCATACTAACTGTACTTGCTTGTGCTGCATACGCTAATAACGCTGTGTTGTATATATTTTCATATTGGTTTTCAATTTCAACATCTTTTTCATCGTATAACTTTTCATCAACTATTTCAGATTCAACTTGCATAACATCAATAATAGTTGTACCAGTTTCAATCCCAAATACCTTCTCTAATGGATGTTCTATTACTTGCTCAACAGTAGTTGTATGTATCATGATAACTCGCTTAACACGTTGTTTTTATGTACTATTTATATTTAAAAAATAAGGGGGAAATATATTAAAAAAAGAGTTGCACTTTGGAGCGTTATGATATAAAATCCTTTGTGACACGAAGGGGGAAAGATCTATACTATATAATATTAATATTATATTAATATAGTATTACTGTTGGCTTTTCTACAAAAATGTACTTATCCAAACATTTGTTTTTCAGTTAATAACCGAAAAGTTAATCCATGTTTTTTACAAAATAATGTACAAGATAACCATTTCGCTTTATTAATCGCGAATTGAATATCTTCATATATTTTTGAACGCCTATTGTGAGATTTTGATACAATAGTTTGTTTATGAGGTTTAACTTCAATAATTTCTTTATGTAATACATTATTTTTATCAATATATTCTACATAATAATCGGGATAATATTTGTGAATCTGTTTATCAGTTGGTTTAAGATATGGTATTGCAATAGGTTCAGAAGCCCATTTTAAAACTTTTGGATTATTATCTAAAAATAGATGTAGATTTAATTCCCAACTTGATCGAAATATGATTTTAGTTGAATCGCCTATGTATTTTTCTTTATTCTTAGGTGTATAATACCCTTGAGTAAATCCAGCCACAATTTTATTATCCGTAATTCATTGCGCCAACATCCTGCATATCTCTCATAAATGAATTTGCAGATGCTTTCGGTGCAGAAGTTGGAATAACGGCACCGGCTGCCATTTCTGATAACGATGGCATTATTTTAGGTGATGTACTACTTATATAATTTGTATTATTAATTATATTATTAGCAGAAGTTGACATTGTTGCAACTTGTGCATTTGCTAATCCTGCATCAATAACATTACCTGGTATAATACCAGAAGCTGCAGGCATAAATTTAGCATCAGTAATTTGAGGAATATTGGTACCTGGTGCTACAAATCTTGTACCCTCACTGATAATTCTAAAAGAATTATTACCTGATTGATTTGGAGATGCAGAATCTAAATATGTCAAATCTTTTATCGGTTTAGACTCAAATACTCCACCTTTAGAATCATTTGTACCTAAATCAACTGGATGTTGATTTTCCATAAGATCGAGTAATCCAAGTGGTTGTCCAGGTACTTTTGCTTTAACACCAACTTGTACATCAAAACCGTCATAAGCCATATTAATATTTATTGAACTACCTTCAGTACCTGCACTCATATCCCAATCACCTAAAGTAACTTCAAGTATTTTTGGTTTATGAAATGTATAAACATCCATTGTTGCATTAAAATTATATAAATGACTTACTGTTATGGTATTAATAACATTAAAATTGTCGTGTCGTGTTTGTAATCCATAAGAACTAGATGCACGTAAATAATTCATACTATTTGACTCATAACTATCTGCATTTGTTGTATTAAATATCGGGCTAACTTTTCTCAGATATCCTACTACGAATTTCATCGCTTCACTTTGTATATCGTCATGTATTTCAAAATTAAATGGTTTATAAACTGTTCTTTTTGGAACCATAGATCGAAAATTATAAAAATTAACTTCATCATGCTCAATTGTAATTGTAGGGCGTTCAAATTTCTTAATTAAAAATGTAAAACTGTTGTTTATAGTTTTATATTCATCTACAAATTGAATATTAACAATATATAAAAATTTGAATTTTGGGGTATAATTTGCTTTACCATAATCTAACACAGATGCATAAGATTTTTCACTTACAATACTACTTCCAGCTGCCGCATTTGTACCGATTGCGCCTAGACCTTGTCCTTGTCCTGGACCTAATGCACCAAGAACTGCGTTAGATACAAAATTTGGTACACCTAAATTATTAAGTGACCCACTCGTTAATGATGTTAACGTATTTGTCAATCCATTCATACCACTAGCAATACTACCAGTAATACCAGGATCATTACTTAATATTTTATTAACATTATAATTACCAAACCCAGGTAAATTATTTAATGTTAAATTTCCATCAATAATATGTTCAAATACTGTAGCTGCTGAATATAAACCAGATTGTACTACATTTTGTAATATTCCACCAACATAAGGTATATTTTGTAAATTTACCCCAATACTATTCATAATACTATTAGTACCTTGAGACATAGCCATTCCAAGCCCTTGTCTTACAGCTTGATTATACGTACCTATAGTTTGAGAAACACCAGTATTTACTACACCTTGAAGCCCAGCTTGGGTCGCTGCACCCGTGGCATCAAAGACACCACCGAGTAGAGACGACCCATAAGACGTTACAGTATCACTTATAGCCATAAACTTTAAATACTACCGCCACCTAATGCATTACCTTGACCAGTTGTATATGCCATAATATCTTGATGCGCATGATCAAATCTTACTGAAAGATCGATAGTCACTTTTTCACCATCTGAATAATCTAAATCTGTAAAATTAGCACTTTTAATCCAACAACCCTCAAGATGCCATACTTCAAGTATATTAATACCACCGTCAAGCATTTCAATTCTCGTTCCGAATTTATATTTTGATGCTTCAGGAGCTGTAGCTAACCAAGGTCCTGAACCAGGTGCAATTAATAATTGTTGCTTTTCAAGTTGATCTCTAACAACACTTGTTGCACCGCTGGTAACATCATCTTCAACAGTCATCGTACATTCAGACCACTTATGTTTAGTTGCAATAAATGCAATTGTGTTATAACGATGTATTTCAACTTCATCAAAATCTAATTGTGGTCTTGACACTTTAACTGCTTGCATTGTAAGGTCACGTGAATCTGCCAATCCACCACCAATTTGTACAAAGGTTACACGCCATCTGTTTTTCAACTTAGGTTGTAATATACCTCTGTAGTTTGATGCAATACCCATATCTGTAATTGTAGCCATATATAATATCCTCTGTATATAGTATTAATACTGTTTTAAGATATTTATACAAAATGATGGAAATGTATGGATTTTTTAATAAATTAGATTTGATTTTAAAAGCGAATCATTATATAATCATCATTCGAACGCGGAGCGGAGCCCCAAGTTGCTTTGTGACGACCAACGGGAGTAGTGCAACTGGCTGGGCATCCAATTGATTTGAATTGCGCAAGTTCAAAAGCAGTGGATAAATATTATAGGAGCAGCCACAATATATTCTATGATTAATATTTCACACAAAATTTATCCAACAAAGAAACAAGAAGAAGTACTTAATGACTTCTTGTGGAGTGCTATTGGGATTGAGAATTGGGTAATTAATCAAATCAAGTACGAGCTTGATGAGAATTGGTTTGCATATATGTTTATGTCTGACCTACAACTACGAAGTATATTATCTAAAAAAATAATAGGACATAGCAAGAAATGTGGAATTCCAAGTGCTCTAATTAATTGTTGTATTCAAGCGGTGTTGACCAGTTTTAAGAAACACGGGATTCACAAATTGCATTATAAAAATTGTAGACAAAAGAAGTCTTTTTATTTTGCAGGTGATATAAAATTTGATAAATCAGGTAGATTAAAAATTCCTGGATTAAAGACAACTCTGAAGATTAGTGAACCAGGTAAATTCACGGGCAAATTAAAAAAATGCACATTAATCAAGAAATTTGATTGTTGGTATGTGAGTTGCTGTTATGACCAAAACAGAGACAAAATAGAAATAACAGATGGAAAAGAAGCAGGAATTGATCCTGGATTAAAAACAAGTTTAACATTAAGCGATGGAGTACAGATTGATTTTCCAAAATTTTATCAAGACGCAGAGAAAAAAATTGGTAATTTGCAGAGAAAATCAAAGAACTCGAAAAAATTAAAATATCTACAAAGAAAAATAACAAATCAAAGAATTGATCACCACCATAAATTGACAACTGGAATAGCTAAAATATATGCAAAAATATATTGGTCAGATGATAATTTTAAGGGATTAATTCAAAAATATGGAAAGCAGTATGCCAATTTAGCACTTGGTAAAATACGAGAACTACTAAAGCACAAATTAGCGTCAAGAATTGATGGATTTGGAGAATTAGTTCTGGTAAGTAACAGAAATTCCACCAAGACCTGTTCAAATTGCGGAGACCTAACTGGTCCGAGTGGATTTGACGGGCTTGCAGTAAGACAGTGGAGTTGTAGTTGTGGAGCTACGCATGATCGCGACATAAATGCCGCGATTAATACTCTATTGTTGGGCAAAGGCATTGCCTCTGAGAAAAGAAATCACATAACTCGCACTGTCGAAGAACTTGACTGTTGTGCATGAGCACAGCGAATCAAGAACAACAGTGCGCAATGAATGCCGGGTTAACATTATTGATAATACATAATGGGTGGATAATATGACAGCAGAAGAACAAATACAAGCAGAACAAAAACGTACATATGATAATATGAGTTACGCTGAGCGTAAAATCGTTACTCGCACTGTCGAAGAACTTGACTGTTGTGCATGAGCACAGCGAATCAAGAACAACAGTGCGCAATGAATGCTGGTATGAATCAAATCAGTTGTTAAATTTATTTTTAAATAAGTTATAGTTATGATTACTTGGGATGCAGCAAAAAAACTAGCTGCAATAAAAGTGCCACTACCTCCACCAATGCCAGATATAATACCAGTATACTATGCGTATAAAGGTGATAATTGGACACAGTTTGATGATTATAAAAAAGCTAGATTGTGTTCTAATTTAATCATTCCACGCTGTGCAAATCAACTTGAACGAGACACAGTCAGAAAATGTCAAGAGTTGTTTAATAATGAAACGATGAATGTATGGCTAGATCATTTAAAAAAAGAATACAATATGCTTATAATGTATGGTATATTTGATACTGTGTATCATAAAGCTTATGAACAAGGGCATTCATATGGTATGGATGGAGTTGCATCTCAAATGGATGCATTAAATGTTTTTCTAATGGACGATGTACTACCAAAATACACATTATACATAAAACAATGTATGTTCCCACAAAATTAAGCGCCTGTTAAAGGCGCTTAATTCTATACAATATTATATAGTTATTAACCAGCATTATTACCAGTTAATTTAGCTCCAGTATTAACTATTCTAATAGGTACATAAATAAA
>Ga0315278_10000786_pt1 | contig 27433 bp, 25 predicted proteins | sample YL17G06_0_MG_FD_203880 | JGI IMG/M metagenome (GOLD analysis project Ga0315278, IMG submission 203880) | Sediment microbial communities from Yellowstone Lake, YNP, Wyoming, USA - YL17G06_0 | ecosystem: Environmental > Aquatic > Freshwater > Lake > Sediment | place: USA: Wyoming | collected... | reverse complement strand
GAAGAGAAGATTTCCTGTACCTTTGCAGGGCGCATCGTTGCTCTGCGGCGATTCGGCAAGGCTGGCTTCGCGGTGCTGCAAGACGGATCAGACCGGCTGCAAGTCTATCTCAAGAAAGATCATCTGTCAGAGCAGGCCTACCTCGTCACCGAGCAGCTCGATCTGGGCGATTGGATCGGCGTAACCGGCATCCTCTTTCGCACGAAAACCAATGAATTCACCGTCGAGGTCACACAGCTGACCTTCCTGAGCAAAGCCCTCAGACCGCTTCCTGAAAAGTGGCACGGGTTGACGGATGTGGAAACCCGCTATCGGCAGCGCTATGTTGACTTGATCGCCAATCCCGAGATCCATGGCATTTTCGCCACACGCAGCAGAATCATCGCCGGCATTCGTTCCTTCTTGATCGAACGAGGCTTCCTTGAAGTCGAAACGCCGATGATGCATCCGATTCCAGGCGGCGCGGCAGCGAAACCATTTGTCACGCACCACAATGCCCTCGGCGTCGATCTGTATCTCCGCATTGCGCCGGAACTCTATTTGAAACGATTGATCGTAGGTGGCTTTCCCCGCGTATTCGAAATCAATCGCAACTTCCGGAACGAAGGCATCTCGACGATTCATAACCCGGAATTCACGATGCTGGAGTTCTACGTCGCCTATGCCGACTATCAGGACTTGATCATCTTGACGGAGGAGCTCGTCTCCTCGTTGGCACAACAGGTCCTCGGCAAGACGGTCATTGACTATCAGGGCAAGGAGATCACGCTCACGCCTCCGTGGCGCCGCTGGTCGTATCATCAGTCGATTCTGGAAGTGAACAACCTCGCCCCTTCCGTCCTTCAGGATAAGGACAAAGCAATTGCGGCGGCTAAAGAGCTGGGCATCACGGTCGATTCAAAATGGCCGCTCTTCAATATCGTGAACGAAATCTTTGAGGAAACGGTGGAGCCCAATCTGCAGCAGCCGACATTCATTACGGAATACCCTGTTGAAATTTCCCCGCTCGCACGGCGCAAAGATTCGAACCCGGCCTTGACCGATCGCTTCGAGCTCTACATTGCCGGCCGAGAAATCGCGAATGCCTTTTCAGAGTTGAACGATCCACTGGATCAACGGGAACGGTTCGAAGGGCAAGCGGCGCAGCGGGCTGCGGGCGACGAAGAGGCGCATCTGGTCGATGAAGACTTCCTGAGAGCCTTGGAGTACGGCATGCCACCGACCGCGGGCGAAGGCATCGGCATCGACCGGCTGATCATGCTCTTTACCAACCAATGTTCGATCCGCGACGTGGTCCTCTTCCCGCAACTGAGACCGGAGAAATAACGGTGGCACTCCCCTACGAAGTTTTTGTCGGGTTGCGCTATCTGCGCGCGAAGCGCAGGAATCGGACGATTTCATTGAACACCGTGGTCTCCATTGCCGGGATCACACTGGGTGTGGCAGCCCTGATTGGGACGGTCGGCATCATGACCGGCTTCAAAGAGGACATACAAGCCAAGATTCTTGGGACGACGGCCCATATCATCGTGCAGGATCGGATGAAGGATGCCATGAGCGAGTACGATCCCGTCACTAAGCAGGTCGAAACCGTGCCAGGTGTCGTGGCGGCAACCCCGTTTGTACTCAAGCAGGTCTTGCTCACGACCCAAACCGGCGTGCAAGGCATCGTGATCCGCGGCATCGATCCACAACGCGAGGGTACGGTGACCGAACTGGCCAAGAATCTCTCGGCGGGACAGTTAGCCGACCTCGGCCGACCGGTCAAGGTGAAGCAGCCACCGGCAGATGACCCGACCGGCCCGGCGGTCGAAACAGAAAAACCAGGCATCATCCTGGGCAAGGAATTAGCGCTGAGACTCGGCGTCTTTGTCAGCGACACGGTCAATGTGGTGTCCCCTGTCGGCCCAATCAGCGCGATCGGCATGGTGCCGAAGATCAGAACCTTCGCGGTGGTCGCCCTGTTTCAATCCGGTATGTACGAGTATGATTCCTCATTGGCCTATATCGATCTCGCGGAGGCGCAGAAATTTTTCAACATGGGGCAGACCGTGACGGGCATTGAAATCAAAGTCACGGACGTCTTACGCGCAGCCGAGACGGCTCGCTCCGTTGAACAGTCGCTCGGCTTAGCCTATGGGGCGCGCGACTGGATGCAGATGAATCGTAATCTTTTCTCGGCCCTCAAGCTCGAAAAGACGATGATGTTTCTGCTATTGGTGCTGATCACGATCGTGGCGTCCTTCAATATCGTGAGCACCCTCACCATGATTGTCACGGAGAAACAAAAGGAAATTGCGATCCTCAAGGCCATGGGCGCGACGCGGAAAAGCATTCGCCATATTTTCATGCTGAACGGATTGATCATCGGCCTGTCTGGGACCGCCATCGGTATTCCGCTTGGCTACGCGTTTCTCTGGCTGATCCAGACATTTTGGACCTTCGACCCCACGGTCTATTACATCTCGAGAATCCCCGTCCATGTGCAAGCGATGGATGTCCTTCTTGTGGCGGGATCCGCAATTGTGATCAGCTTTGCCGCCACGGTCTACCCTTCGCTCCAGGCAGCCAAGCTTGAACCGGTGGCCGCGCTGCGCTACGAATGACAATGCCAATCCTTCTGACATTTCTCTTTCATTCTGGAGCTTTGGCATGATCACCGTCACCGATCTGTACAAATCGTTCCCAATGGGCGGGCAGACCCTCACTGTGCTAAAGGGCGTCAATCTACAGATTCAGCGGGGCGAGTTGATTGCCATTGTCGGAGCCTCGGGAGCTGGAAAGAGCACGCTGCTCCATATTATCGGGACGCTCGATCGTCCCACGACAGGGACGGTCCACTTTGACGGCCAGAATATGTTTCAACTGTCAGAGGGAGAACAGGCGGAGTTTCGGAATCGGCGTATCGGGTTTGTCTTTCAATTTCATCACCTCCTGCCGGAGTTCACCGCACTTGAGAATGCCTGCATGCCAGCCCTAATCCAGCGACGACAACAGATAGAGATTGAAGCAGAAGCCATCGCGCTGTTGCAGGAAGTCGGACTGGGAGCTCGATTGCATCACAAGCCTGGTGAGTTGTCCGGCGGTGAACAACAGCGCGTGGCTGTCGCGCGAGCTCTCTTGCAGAAGCCTGATCTCGTGCTGGCTGATGAACCGACCGGAAATCTGGATACACATACGGGCGACGCGCTCTTTGCCATGATGCGTGAACTGAACAAAGCCCGCGGGACGACCTTCGTGATCGTCACCCATAACGATAAGCTGTCGGCCCAAGCCGACCGGATCGTGTATATGCAGGATGGTCAGATCGTATAGCAGGATGCTGAAAATGTCCGACAGCTCCACGGACCGCGACGCGGGAAGCGCGGGACATGCGAGAAAAGCGCGACGTGGACAGATTGGGTTCCCTCCCCTCGTCCCGCCAGGTCCGCTCGGCTCTCCGTTATAGTATTCTTCTCTTGTCCCACACGTGCAGACCTTGGAAATTCTAGCCTACCAAAATTGTTTCTTTCGTAGCCTGCTAGCTCTTGACGAGCCTCCATTCGTTCAATAAACTCAAAAATGATCTACGAGCAATCATGGGACTGACGTCATGATGCAAGCACGGACCTCGATTCAGGTTCTTATATGTTTCCTTCTGTCTCTGCTGGCGACGCCGGCAGTCGCCGTAGAGTTTGCCATCGTTGGCCCCCGTGCGGCCGGGATGGGTGGTGCCGGAGTGGCCGTGACCAGCGACGCGTACGCCACCTATTGGAACCCCGCCGGTTTAGCCATGACCCAGACGGTCGACATTCGGTTTCAGGTTTCCGCACAAGCAGTCAATAGGGGTGAGTTCCTGCAAACATTACAAGACATTGAGAGTTTTAACTCAAGCGATCCTGCGCAAGCCCAAGCACTAGCAAATAGCATCAACAGTGGGGGCTCACTCTCCGCTGTGGCAACAGGAGGCCTGTATTTCAAAGGCCATATCGGTGAGCATGCATTTGGCTTCAATGTTTCAAACGTTGCGAATGCCGGAAGCTTTGTGTCGCAGAAATTTACAGCTCCCGGCGCCAATATTTCAGGACAACTAGCCCTTCAAGGTCTTGAGCAAAGGCAAGCGGCTTTTTCATATGCGTATGCGTTCGCAGACAAGACATTTTCCATCGGCGTGACCGGCAGGGTCATTCAGGGGGCAGCCTATACCGGAACAGCCACGGTGACGGGCGGGCAGGATGTGACCTTATCGGACAACTTTGGCAAGGCGAAGACCTCCACTGCATTTGGCATTGATGTAGGGGCGATGTACCGCCCCTCCTCGTGGCTCCGGTTCGGAGTCGTCGCGAAGGACCTGAACCAGCCAGAGTTCGATGCGCCGGATGGGAGTACGTTTAAGCTCAATCCACAAGTTCGAGGTGGAGTGGCGCTGAATCCCTGGTCGACCATGATCATGACCGCTGATATGGATATTACGTCCAATCAGACGTTCGTTCCCGGCATAAAGAGTCAAACCTTGAGCCTCGGTATGGAGCAGACAGTTCTGTCGGAGTTTCTCTCCTTCCGGGTTGGGACATACAAGAACGTGCAGGATGCGAAATCTATCTTTACGCCGACGGCCGGAATCGGGATGAGAATATATGCCTTCCGTTTGGATCTTGCCGGCGGCTACGATTTTAATGAAGGTGGCGCGATTGCCTCTGGCGCCCTCTCTCTAACATTTTAAATGGTATACTGAGCGCATGCTCATGCTTCACCACCTACGCCGTGTCATTCCCCTCTGCCTTCTTCATCTTCTAATCGCAGGTTGCGCTGGCGACTTACAAGAAGTGTGGGAAGGACCAGGGGCGAGAATGTTCAGGCCTCAAGCCATTGCTGTGCTCCCTCCCATGGCGAGCCAATACGACAGTGCACGCGAGGATATCCAAGAAGTCTTGTCAGTCGCCCTGAATAAGATCGCCAATATCGAGCGTGTGATCTCTCCTGAAAACGTGACGGATATCTTCCAGGGTTCGAAAGAAGCGTTCGATGCGCTGGTGTTCTACTTCTCACGTCTGGAAATGACGGGGCAGTCTGACAAGGACTCCGCTATGAAATTGGGCAAGGCGCTGAACGTGGACTCGTTCTTAGTCGTACGGGTGAACTCCTGGGAATACATGCGCAAGGAAGGCGATAATGTCGGACGAGTGGGCCTGAGCCTCCGCCTTGTCGATGCCACCACAGGCACCACCGTGTGGAAGGCGCGACATGAACGTTCGAGCAGCTACATGTTCAATCGGCCGAATTTAAAAGATATCGCGAAAGAGCTGGCAGCTGAGATGATTAAGTCCATGCCTCCTCAACCCAAACGATAGTCCCACCCTCTCCCAGCACGTCTCCGTGCAGTTTCAGAAACCGATAATGGGAAAACTCTCGTCTGAACGAGAAGTGATCTTGCCTGTTTGGTATGAGGAGAGTGTTGAGCCAGACACCTAACTGGTTTTTGGCTGAGCCGCTCGAATGGCGGTTTTCATTGAGCGGACAAACTCGGCCACCTGCTTCACCATATCCGGTTTCTGCTGGTGTGCGGCCATCTGCTTGACGATAGCGCTCCCGACGATCACCCCATCGGCAATGGCTGCGACGTTGGCAGCGTCCTCCGGCGTCGCAACCCCGAAACCGACCGCCACCGGAACGTGGGTGACTTTCCTGATTTTCTCGACGTTCTTCCCCACATCGGCCACGTTGAGCAGTTTCGCGCCTGTGATCCCGGTCAGGGACACGTAGTAGACAAAGCCCTGCGACTGGCGCGCCACAAATTTCCGTCGTTCCGCCGTGCTTGTGGGGGCGAGAAAAAAAATCAGTTGCAGTCCGGATGCGGAGGCCGGCCCTTTGAGCGGGCCCACCTCATCCGGCGGCATGTCCGGCACGATCAACCCGTCGACACCGGCCTGGGCCGCTTCATGGCAGAACCGTTCAGGACCAAACGCGTGGATATTGTTGTAGTATGCCATCAAGACCAGTGGAATCTGGGTCCTGGCCCTCAGGCGTTTCACCAAGAGAAGGATCGTTCGAAGCGATGTCCCGCTGCGCAAGGCTCGTTCTGCCGCCTGTTGGATCACGGGACCATCCGCGATGGGATCGGAAAACGGGACACCCAATTCAATGATATCGGCCCCTGCCTTTTCCAACTCCACGACAAGTTGTTCGGTCTCTTGTAGTGAGGGGTCTCCTGCCATCACATAGGCAATGAGGGCCTTCTCTCCTCCCTGCCGAAGCTGTGCGAAGGTACTGTCCAGCCTCGATGTCACAGCGTGATCCCTCGCATGTTGGCCACCTGTTGGACATCCTTATCTCCCCGACCGGAGAGATTCACGACCAGAATATGGTTCTTCTTCATCGTGGGCGCCACCTTCACCGTGTGGGCAATGGCATGAGCGCTTTCGAGGGCTGGCATGATCCCCTCTTCTCTGGCCAGCAGATCGAATGCGGCCATGGCTTCATCATCGGTCACCGAGGTGTATTCGGCTCGGCCTTGATCCCGCAAATAACTGTGTTCGGGGCCGACCGCGGCGTAATCCAATCCGGCTGAAACCGAATGGGTCAGATTTATTTGTCCGTCGTCATCCTGGAGTATATAGGTCATGGTACCTTGCAAGACGCCAGGCTTTCCTCCCTCAAAACGCGCGGCGTGCTTTCCGCTCGTGACCCCCAGGCCGCCCGCTTCGACGCCGATCATGTTCACTTTTTTGTCCTTAATGAAAGCATAAAAGAGTCCCATGGCATTGCTGCCACCGCCGACGCAGGCAATGAGGCAATCCGGCAGCCGACCTTCAGCCGCCAGGATCTGTCGCCGGGTTTCGCGCCCGATGATGGCTTGGAAGTCCCGGATCATCATCGGATAGGGATGGGCCCCGAGAACTGAACCGAGAATGTAATGAGTCGTGCGGACATTCGTCGTCCAATCCCTCATGGCTTCGCTGATGGCGTCCTTGAGCGTGCGGCTTCCGGCGTCAACCCCCGTGACGGTCGAGCCGAGTAATCTCATCCTGAAAACGTTCAGCGCCTGGCGCTGCATGTCTTCGGTCCCCATATAAATTTCACATTGCAGCCCGAACATCGCCGCAACGGTCGCCGTCGCCACCCCATGTTGTCCGGCCCCGGTTTCAGCGATGATGCGCGGCTTCTTCATCCGCTGGGCCAAAAGCCCCTGCCCGATCGCGTTATTGATCTTATGGGCCCCGGTATGACAAAGGTCTTCGCGCTTCAAATAGATCTTTGCTCCACCCAACCGCTTCGTGAGTCGTTGTGCAAAGTAGAGGGAGGTGGGTCGGCCGACGTAGTGCTTTAAAAGATAGGCAAGTTCTGATTGGAAGCGCCGGTCTTTTTTCGCACGGGCATATTCCTGCTCCAGTTCAAGCAACGCAGGCATGAGTGTTTCAGGGACATAGCGTCCGCCATACGCACCGAAGCGACCTTGTTTGTTGGGAACAGAACCCATCACTATCCTCGTGCTCGTTTAGAATGGATGAAGTATAAACGGGCTTATGTCAAGGAGACAACCCTGACGGCTCGAATGAATGCACGAATTTTCTCGTGATCCTTCTTACCCGGTGCCCGCTCAACGCCACTACTCACATCCAGGCCGTAAGGTTGTACCGCCTGGATGGCCTTCTCGACATTGTCCTGGGTGAGCCCCCCGGCCAGGAGAATGCTCGCAGCCTTGGCTGCTTCTGCGGCGAGTTGCCAATCAATCACCTGTCCAGTACCTCCATAGGTCTGATCGGAAAAGGCGTCCAGTACGAACCCTCGGACGCCGGCCCGCCCCTGAAACTCTGCCAAGGCGAGAAGCGCGCTCCGATCTTTCACGCGCAGCGCCTTGAGGACCGGACGACCTAACTCTTGGCAATAGGTTGCCGATTCGTTTCCGTGCAACTGTGCAAGCGCGAGTCCACAGTCGTCCATCAGATTCCGGACTACTTGTTGGTCTTCGTTGACGAACACCCCCACCGGCGTCACCAAAGGAGGCAGGCTCTTAATGATCTGCCGGGCCAGCATTGGCTCGATATACCGGGGACTCATCCGATAGAAGACGAATCCTAAGGCATCGGCCCCGACGTCGACCGCCGCAATTGCGTCCTCGGCATTGGTGATGCCACAAATTTTGACTTTTGGTGTATAGGGCATCTTATGCATGTAATGGAGCCGGAATTCCTCGCAACTCACGGATCTTATCCCCGATGTCATCGGCACGAATGAGTGATTCTCCGACGAGCATGGCATGAATGCCGGCTTCGACCAACCTCAGCACGTCGGCGCGCTGGTGGATGCCGCTTTCGCTGACGATGAGCTTCTCCGCCGGAATCCGTTTCGCCAAACGTAGCGTGATGCCGAGATCAGTCGTAAAGGTCCTGAGATCACGGTTGTTGATGCCGATCAACCGCGCCTCCGGGAGTCGCTCCAATACCGTATCGAGTTCGCGCTCGTTATGTGTTTCGATAAGCACATCCAAGCCTAACTCACGGGCGAGGGCGTAGAAGTCGATCAACTGCTGCCGTTCGAGCGCCGCAACAATCAAGAGAACTGCATCGGCCCCATAGGCGCGCGCTTCGTAAAACTGGATCTCCTCAACCATGAACTCTTTGTTCAAGACAGGCAGGGGCACCGATTGTTTGATCTCACGCAGGTAATCAAGGCTCCCCTGGAAAAAATCTTTATCGGTCAAGACGGACAGAGCCGAGGCTCCATGGGCATGATAGGCCTTGGCAATCTCAAGATAGTTAAATCGCTCGGCAAAATCCGGGCGAAGGAGGCCCAAGCTTGGCGAGGCCTTTTTGACTTCGGCGATCAGCGAAGGACTGCTGGCCGTTTTCGTGGCTTCGAGGGTCACAGCGAAGCCGAGTGGACCAGGCACGTCCTGAATCCTCTTCTTCAGCTCAGAGAGGTATCCACGGCTTTGTTTGTGCCGGAGCTCCGCTTTCTTGTGTTCCAGAATGCGAGAGAGAATCACCTCGGCATTATCCCTTATTCGTAAATGCAATGAGGCGGGCCAGCTTCTCGGCTGCGGCACCGAAGTCGATGGCTTGGCCTGCCAAGCGGAATCCATCTTGAAGGCTTGTCGCCTTGCGCCCTGCGACAAGGGCTGGAGCGGCATTCAAACAAACGATGTCTCGTTTCGGTCCTTTACGGCCCAGGAGAATATCACGAGTGATTGTGGCATTCTCTTGCGGCGTCCCTCCGGCTAGCTGTTTAGCTGAGACCAGCGCCAATCCAAACTCCGCTGGGTCCAGAAGATAGTTCGAAAGAACGCCCCCTTTGGCCTCTGAAATCTGCGTTTTTGCGGTAAGGGTGATCTCATCGAGTCCGTCCATCCCATGGACGACAAAGCAATGTTGCGATCCCAGATGCATGAGCACGTTTCCCAATAGGGAGGTCAATCTCCCCTCATAGACGCCGAGCACTTGAATGGTGGCTCCTGCCGGATTGGTCAGCGGGCCCAAGAGGTTCAGCATCGTCCGGATGCTCATCTCCTGTCTTGGACCGGCACAATGTTTCATGGCTCCATGATAGAGCGGGGCGAAGAGAAAACCGATCCCCACCTCATTGATACAATCGGCCACCTGTTCGGTCGGCAAGTCGATCTTAACGCCGAGTGCTGAGAGAACGTCCGCGCTTCCTGAGTTGGATGACACAGAACGGTTGCCGTGTTTTGCCACGGTCAGACCTGCTCCTGCGACGACGAGCGCCGTTGTAGTGGAAATATTGAACGTGTGGGCCCCATCCCCGCCTGTGCCACAGGTATCCACGACCAGGGGATCTCGGACTGCGATGCGGACGGCTTTGGCCCGCATGGTTCGCACGGAGCCGGCGATTTCCTCGACGGTTTCTCCCTTCAGACGGAGCCCCATCAAGTAGGCGGCAATTTGGGCTGGAGTCGCTGCGCCCTCCATGATCTCCAGCATCACCGATTCGGCTTCTTGTTCGGTGAGGGAGGAGCGGTCGGCGAGTTTAGCAATCGCGTCTTTGATCATGGTTGGGAGACCAAGCTGGCAACGCTACAGTTTAAGGAAGTTACGAAGGAGGTCCTTCCCCACCGTGGTGAGGATCGATTCCGGATGAAACTGCACCCCCTCGATGCCCAATGGCAGATGGCGTAATCCCATGATTTCCCCCTCGGCCGTCTCGGCGGAGATCTCAAAGCAGGAAGGGAGGGTGTCTCGCTTCACGATCAGAGAATGGTAGCGGGTGGCGTCAAATGGATTGGGAAGCTGATGGAAGATCGTTTTCCCGTCGTGCCGGATCTTCGATGTTTTGCCATGCATCAACCGTTCGGCTCGGACGACTTCGCCGCCAAACGCCACGGCCAGAGACTGATGGCCGAGGCAGACGCCTAAGAGCGGGAGACGCCCGCCGAAATGCCGGATCGCCTCGACCGACACGCCCGCTTCCATCGGTGTGCAGGGTCCAGGTGAAATGACAATGCGGCTTGGTTTCAGCGATTCAATCTGCTCGATCGTAATCCTATTGTTGCGGTATACCCGAACGTCCTCACCCAACTCACCGAAGTATTGCACGAGGTTATAGGTGAAGGAATCATAGTTGTCGATCATCAGTAGCATGGCATTACTCGCACTTTGCGCCGATTATTCCAGCCCCTGCTCGGCTAATTCGACCGCCTTCATCATGGCCTGAGCCTTATTGCAGGTCTCTTCATATTCGTGTTCCGGATTCGAATCAGCGACGATGCCTGCCCCTGCTTGAATGAAGGCCTGGTGCTTTTTTACCACGACCGTGCGAATGTTGATGCACATGTCCATGTTGCCGGAGAAACTGAAGTATCCCACCGCGCCAGCATAGGGACCGCGCCTCGTGGGCTCGAGTTCGTCGATGATCTGCATTGCTCGAATCTTCGGCGCACCAGAGACCGTGCCGGCAGGGAAGCAGGCCCGCAATACGTCGTACGAGGTTTTCGACGGATCCAATTGCCCCGTCACGTTCGAGACGATATGCATCACATGCGAATATCGCTCGACGTGCATGAGCGAGTCCACAGTGACCGAGCCTGGTTTCGCCACGCGGCCGACATCGTTCCGCCCCAGATCGACCAGCATCACATGCTCAGCCCGTTCCTTTTCATCCGCCAATAGCCGCCGTTCCATCTGTTGATCTTCTTCTGGAGTGACGCCTCGACGGCGCGTGCCAGCAATGGGACGGACGGAAATGACACCGTTTTCGCAACGAACGAGCGTCTCGGGAGAGGAGCCGACCAATTGCACCCCCGCGATGCGCAGGTAATACATATAGGGAGAGGGGTTCACCACTCGCAAGGCGCGATAGAGTTGCAAAGGCGGCGCCTGCACGTTGGTCTCCCATCGCTGGGACACCACGGCTTGTACGATGTCGCCGGCCCGAATGTATTCCTTCGTCCGCACGACCATCTTCTCAAAGTCTGCCTTGCTCATGTTCGACGTAAAGGTCACTGGCCTTCGTCGGCGATGCGGACGTGTTCGGCGGAACGGACGTTTGAGTCTCATGATCATGCGTTCGATCCGTTCCGTTGCCGATCGGTAGGCGGCCTTGATGCCACGTTCCCCCTTTGCCGTGACATGGGCGGTGGCTACAACTTTGATCTTCTGAGCGACATTGTCGAAGATCAACATCGTATCGGTGAGCAGAAAGGCAAAGTCCGGCAGATTGAGTGGGTCCTTCTGCCGGGCAGCCAAGTCCTCAAACGTGCGCACCATGTCATAGCTCAGATATCCGACCGCACCCCCGACGAATGGGGGGAGGTCTGGGACGGTCACCGGGCGAAACCCCTCCATCATCTCCCGCAGACGTTCAAGAGGGTTCCCACGGCTGGGAATGCGCTTCTTGCGTGCGCCTTGCGCGACAAGAAGATCGCCCCGATCTTCATAGACGACAACGGGGGAACCACTGCCAAGAAAGGAATAGCGGGACCATTTCTCACCACCCTCAATGGACTCCAAGAGGTAGGCTGAGGGGCCATGATCGATTTTGGCAAAGGCAGAGACGGGGGTCTCATAGTCCGCGAGAATCTCTCGATAGAGCGGAACGAGATTGCCCTCTCCGGCATACTGCCGAAATTGGTCGAGACTGAGCGAGTATTGCGGCGGCGCCACGGTATCGTCCTGTTATTCTTGGCCCACGATGAGCTTCTGTCCGACCTCGATAATGTCGTCCGGTAGCTTGTTCCACTTTCTGACCTTGTCGACCGTGACGCCATACTTCCGGCTGATCCGATAGAGTGTTTCGCCAGGTTTCACGACATGAACGGTGGGCGATCGCATGCTTCCTAGCAAAGATTCTGTTGGCTCGGGAACGGCTGGAAACTCCGGAGCGACTCCGAGGGCCGATGGACTGAGCTCCACGGTATCCGGCGTCGGTTCAACCGGCAGTGCCTTACGCATCGGTGTGACCGCGCGCTTCATATCGGCTTTGGCCTTGCGTTCCAGCAGCGCCGATTCCTTCATGGCCTCGGTTTCTTCTTGCACGCGGGCCATTTGTTCCCGAACGGCTTGCAGTTGCGCTGTCAATTCCCGATTCCTGGCCTCATACTCCATCAATTCTTTTTTGCTCCGCTTCACTTCGTTATCAAGCTCGCCGGTTCGCTTCTCTTCTTGGGCCAGAAGGCGTTGGAAATTTAGGCTACGCGTCTTTTCGGTCTCGTATTTTTCTGCCATGACACATCCGCTGAATAAAAGCCCTACGCAAACGATGGTTACGATTCTATAGCTGGATCTGAGCATCAACATGTTCACGCAATTCTTCCCTTTCATGGATACCTCCTCTGATGGTCGTGAGGGAGCTCCCTCTCGCAGCAAGGAGCGGACATCGGGTGCCGATCAATGGAAAAACGACTCAAATCGACACGCTAGAATAATGTCTAACGCTCTGAAAGTCAAAGCGAATATGGCACCTTCGTCGTTTGACCAACTCCCTACCCCTATGGTACGGTTGGATTGATTGCGTTCTCCTCCTATTCGTCACCTGTCTATATGGCTTCAACCTGTTCCTCTCAAACGGCGCAAACGATAACCCTCTAGGGTGTGACGCTGCATCTTTCGCATCCTTAGATTCGCAGCTATGCCTCGCGCTTTATTCGATACATTTCTGCCCTCGCAGTTGGATTGACCATTATGGCTCACGCTGACATCATTGCCCATTTGACCGCCCTGAGAAACGAAATCCGTCGCCATGACAACCTATACTACGTCAAGGATAAGCCGGAGATTTCAGACACAGAGTACGATCGCCTCTTCCGCGAGCTGATCGAGCTGGAGCGACGGCATCCGGAATTCGTCACGCCCGATTCCCCGACGCAACGGGTCGGCGCGCCGCCACTTGAGGAGTTAATCAAGGTTCCTCACGAACAGCCGATGCTCAGTCTGGACTCGATTGTAGATCAGAGCGAGGTCCAGGCATTCGACCAACGGATGAAACGCGAACTGGAAACCCCGTCCGTTGAGTACAGCGTGGAACCAAAATTCGATGGGTTATCAGTCGAACTGGTCTACGACCGGGGAACCTTTTCCCGTGGAGCAACCAGAGGCGACGGAATGACCGGAGAGGATGTAACTATCAATCTTCGCACGATTCGTTCCCTGCCGCTGCAGTTGCAAGTGCAATCAGCCCTCCCTGATCATCTTGTCGTGCGGGGCGAAGTGTATATGCGCCTCGATGATTTCCAAGCTTTGAATCGCCGCATCACAGAACGAGGCGACGACGCCTTTGCCAATCCACGCAATGCCGCCTCTGGCTCGCTCCGACAGCTGGACTCCACAATTACTGCGACCCGTCCGTTGGTCGTGACCTGTTATGAAATTATGGCCCTATCCACACCCGCCCCACTAACACATTGGGATGAACTGGAGCAGATGGCCGGGTGGGGGCTCCCTGTGCCGACGCTTCGACGACTTTGTGCGACGATCGATGACGTGATGGCCTTTCGCCGCGAAACGGAATCGATCAGGGATCAGCTGCCCTATGAAATTGATGGCGTGGTAGTGAAGGTGAATCGCCGAGACTGGCAGGGTCGACTGGGCATGAAATCTCGCAGCCCACGCTGGGCCATCGCCTACAAATTTACCCCGCGCAAGGAAATCACCATCGTGCAGGATATCGTCGTCTCCGTCGGGAGAACCGGAACCCTCACACCCGTTGCACTCTTGAAACCGGTGGAGGTCGGTGGCGTCACCATCAGCCGCGCCACATTGCATAACGCCGATGAAGTCGCGCGGAAAGACATTCGGATCGGCGACACCGTTAAGGTGGAACGGGCCGGCGATGTGATTCCCGCAATTGCAGAGCGTCTCCCAGTTTATGGTGAGCAACGCAGAGCCCCCTTTCGCATGCCGGATCACTGCCCGGTCTGTGGGTCGAAGGTTGGTCGCGAAGGCGCCTATTTCTACTGTACCGGACAATCGGTGTGTGGCGCTCAATTGAAAGGGGCTATCGAACATTTTTCTTCCAAGCATGCACTCAATATTGAGGGCTTAGGGAAAAAGACGGTGGCGCAGCTGGTTGATCACGGGCTGGTACAATCACTCGCCGACCTCTATCGCCTGACCAAAGACGAACTCGTCCGACTTGAGGGATTTGCCGATCGTTCCGCCACACTCCTCTTGGAATCGATTGCGGGCAGTAAAACCGTTTCACTGGATCGATTTCTGATGGGACTCGGGATACGACAAGTCGGACAACATATCGCCAAAGTCCTGGCCCGTGAGTTTGGGTCGCTCAATGAGATCATGTCGGCGAATCGGGAACGACTTCAGCAGATTCGGGAGATAGGTCCTGAGATTTCAGATAGCCTGGTGGCCTATTGCTCAGAACCGCGCAACCGGGAGGTCATCGCGCAGCTCCAGAAATCAGGAGTACAAGTCGCACCAGGCATGGCAACGGGTGATCGAAGGAAATCCCCGCTCGCAGGAAAGACGTTCGTGTTCACGGGTGGGCTGGATCGCTTCACGCGAGATGAGGTGCAGCGAGCTGTCGAAACAGCAGGAGCGCGCGTGACCTCAAGCGTGAGCAACAAAACATCGTATGTAGTGGTTGGACGAGATCCTGGATCCAAACTGGACCAAGCCCGCACCCTAGGGGTGACGATTCTGACGGAACAGGAGTTTGCCGCCCTGATCGGGAAAGACGAAACTGGGCTTAGCTGACAAGGTCGAGGTTCGGTGCTTCGACGTGAGCCGGTGATTTCTCTTCACGAAAGATTTGGACACTGCGGATGGATCGAGGCTCGGCTTCATGGATGAGAATCCGGCAGTTGGCGATACGCACTTCTTCTCCCACTTTGGGAATTCGACCAATTTCCTGTTGAATGAGGCCCCCGATCGTCACCGCTTCATCACCGAGGTCGACTTTCAAGAAATCGTTGATCTTGCGCACTTCGGTTCTGCCGTGAACAAGGATATGGTTCTTCCCTAACCGTTTGATGAGCTCTTCCGTGATATCGGTTTCGTCCATGATCTCCCCGACCACTTCTTCGAGAAGATCTTCAAGCGTCACGATCCCCATCACGCCTCCGAACTCGTTGACCACGACGGCCATATGCCGTTTCTCCTGCTGGAACTGCTTCATGAGGTCGTCCGCCGTCTTGCCAGATGGAACGAAGAGGGGGGGATAGGCAATGTCCTTGAGCTTAGCTTCATTCCGCCCCTTGGCGAGTTCTGTTAATGCCCTCGTCTTGTAGAGAATACCCGTGATGTTATCGAGCGTCCCGTCATACACCGGGATCCGGGAGTATTTCGAGTTATAGAGGAGTTCTTGAGCATCTTTCAGGCGCAGGTCACCATCCAATGAAAAGACATAGAGACGAGGGGTCATCGCGTCTTCAGCCGTGATGTCTTTGAGCTGGAAGACATTTTTGATCATTTGCACCTTCTCAAACTCAATCGTCCCGGTCTTCCCCCCCTCATCCAACATGATTTTCAGCTCTTCCTCAGTCACGAGAGGAAGCGTCAGGCCTTTCCCTCCAGTCAGTTTGTAGATCAGCGGCACCATCACAAACAAGAAGGGTTTCAGAAGCAACTGAACCCAATAGACGGGGTAGGCCATGTTCAGAGTAACCGGAACCGCAAACTTGGCGGCTAACGTTTTGGGGATCACATCAACGGCGACCAAAAGGACAAAGGTCAGAAGGCCGACCATGACGGCAATCGCCTCGTCAAAGAAATTGCGGCCTCCATAGATGCTCAGAGTCAGAAAGGTGGCATACATCGGCGTCGCCACACCGACCAGGCGGTCGCCGACCAGAATGGTCGATAGGAGTTTTTGGGGGTCACTCCGAAGATGGAGGGCCAACTTCGCTCGAGCATTGCCTGTATGGGCGAGCGCCCTCAGCTTCGTTTCGTTAACCGCAAAGAAGCCGATTTCGGCCGTAGATATCACGGCTGAAATAACAATAAGAACTAAGAGGATTAACACATCCATGGATTGCAATCGATCAGAGGGGACCGACCCTCTCGGTCGGCCAGGAATACCTGAAGGCCCATGGGCTATTCCCTATTACCTTGGGCCGGCATTGAGAGTTTTGGTAGAATAGCGTGACTTGATAGGAGCCTATCGGATATGTATCCATTGGACAATATATGTATCATAGGACAGAATGGTGAGCAAGCAAGCGATTAAATTCAATCCCAATATCATATAGTTGCATTGCATATCCTCAGAATCACTCATGAATTTGACGGGCTGAGCGGGGGGGATGAAGGAGGACTTAGAGATCGTCTCGAAACACAAAGGTCTGGAGCCCAAGGGATGATTCGAGATGAGAGGCGGCGACTTCTGCCTGGGCTTCCGTGGAAAACTGACCGATCTGAACTCGATATCGCTTTCCTTCTGGCAGATCGACAACTTGGACCCTGCCGCCAGAATAGATATGTTTTGCTCGCTCTAAGAGGTTGAGGGCATTCTGCTGATCGGAAAATGCCCCGACTTGTACCCGCAAGACCCCCATATCGGCAGTCCGCCCTTGATACCCCACCACTCGTAATTCAATCTGGTCTGTTCCAGCCCCAGTCATCCCGAGCGCTTGCGCCCCGGCGAGTGAGAGATCGAGCACCCGTCCTCTGGCGAACGGACCTCGATCGTTAATGCGGACGGTCACCTGTCGACCGGTACTCATCGATCGAACCATCGCAATTGAGCCGAGTGGCAAGGTCCGATGAGCGGCCGTCAGTTGATGCATATCATACCGTTCACCATTTGCGGTCTTGTTCCCGTGAAATCCAGGTCCATACCATGAGGCAACACCTCGCTCGACGAACCCGACAGGATAGCCTGGGAAATAGGTTGGTTTAGGTGTGCCACCGCAGGCGGTCACGGTACCGGCCATGATGGTAACGAGAAAATAGACCAGCCAGCGAGACCAGCAGGCGTGAGGTCCGCGAGACATGACTAGAACTCATCGAGCGATTGATCCCGCAAGATGGTGAGCGCTTTTGCTGTGTGTGAGACAGTCAGGACCACGATCGCGCGTTTCCCCTCGCGAGATGGAGTGCAATAGCCGCATTTAATATTGATGCGAGCCTTGGTCAGCAGATCCGCCACTTCCCTCAGAGCCCCTGGTTTGTTTTTGAGGCTCAATAGTAAGGCGGTTTCCTCTACAAACTTGATCTTCGCAGCTTTCAACGCCGCACGGGCTCCCTCCAGATCCGCAACCAACAGTCTCAGCTTTCCCGTTCCGGTAACTTCTGGAGCAGAAAAGGCCTTGATGTTAACCTTCGCATCGCCAAGGACCTGGGCTACTTGAGCCAAGACGCCGGGTCTGCTCTTTCCGCTAATAACCAATTGTGTCGTTGTAGGCATGGGGTTACTCCGTAGAATAGGGGCACATGATGATGACGAATTCCTTACCGGGCCTCAAAGGTCAACACACTCCTTTCAGACCCGGAGGGAATCGATTCTATCGAGACCAAGATCTGTATCGATGATTGATGAGCCAAGCAACGTGCAGACCTTCCAGCTCTCCTGCTCCTTGCCTTGAAGTGTGATGAGTGCCGGATGGTCATAGCCCATGACTTCCACGGAAATGGCTTGACCAGAAGGAAGAAACGCAACCACATCCAGTTGTTAATGCTCTGCAAGATCACGCTGCATCTCTACAAGACGTGTTTTGAGCCGATCGACAAACTGTTCATCCAGGAACTCCTCGTCTAGGCCTCGGGGCTCGATCGCGGGAACACTAATTTGAGGAAGAAGCCTCAAGAAGATTAATTTGTCTCCTTCGATAGGAAATTAGCCATAGAACCGATCAAAATCGTTGAACTGGCTGCCGGTTAGAGCACCTGACATAGATCCTTCACAAACGTGTACTCGTAAATACAGCTAAAGTGGACAGAGGCGTTGTCTGCCAGCTTCTGTGCTGACGCTTTGAAGCCACGTGGCACAAACAAATAGAATGGAATACCGCGAACCATCGCCTGCTTCCATTTCGACAGGGTCTTAGCATCCCCAATCGAGTCGGCGGTTTCCACCTCAGCCATCCATTCCATCGTATTGCCGGCGGAACTTACCTGCCACCCGGCGATATCGCACTGTTGCTGAGGATCAGCCCAGGGATCTTGCTCAAGACTGGTGTGGATCGTGACCTTACAATGAAAGGCCTTGGCCCATCGCTGCGCGACCAGACTGACTACCTGATCATGAATTGTTTCGATGCCTTGCTCTCGAAGAGTCGTGCTCATAGAATCCTCGTGCTTACGAACAACCGCTCGTGGTGCCACAGGTTTCACACTTGAGACAGGTCCCGTTCCGCACCATGGTGAATTGCTTACACTCGGAGCAGGGATCTCCCTCATAGCCCTTTTGGCGCGCCATTTGGATGGCAGTCAATGTCAGTGTTTCACGCTTTAGTTCGACGGTATGGGTTACGCTACTGTGTCCATTTCCGTGGCCACTGCTCTTATGACGAGGCAACGCCCCGCGTCGTGCGGGAAACATTTCTGTACTAATTGAGGACGAAGCCAGCGTTTCGGGAGTAGCTTCCTCATCGACGCATTCAGGATCTTGTTCGTCCATCTTAACGGAGTCCATTCGAAGATCCTCTTCCTGGACCTGTGCCAAGTCATAGCGGTCGAGATAGGTCACGGCAAGCTCTCGGAAGATGTAATCGATGATCGACGTGGACATTTTGATACGATCGTTCAATTTGACCGGCCCGTTCGGCTCAAAGCGGGTAAACACGAAGGCTTCGACGAACTCCTCCAGCGGCACGCCATGTTGGAGGCCGAGTGAAATGGCAATAGCGAAACAATTCATGAGGCTGCGGAATGCGGCCCCTTCTTTGTGCATATCGAGGAAGATTTCGCCGCAAGTACCGTCCTCATACTCACCCGTGCGTAAATAAAGCTTGTGCCCTCCGACGACGGCTTTCTGTGTGTACCCATTGCGTCTGGTCGGGAGCGGTCGGCGTTTTGCTAAATACCGTACCAACACTCGTTCTGTGACCCTTTCTGCAATCGACAATATTTCGGAGGAAGCTTCGACCGTCTTGCCACTGTCTGTTGAGGCCGACAAAGGCTGGCTCAACTTCGAGCCGTCACGATACAGGGCCACGGCCTTGACCATGCTCTTCCAGGCAAAGAGATAGGATGACTTGACCTCTTCCAGTGTCGCATCAGCCGGCATGTTGATCGTTTTGCTGATGGCGCCGCTGATGAATGGTTGTGCCGCTGCCATCATGCGGATATGCGCATCGACGGCGATATACCGCTGACCGATCCTGCCGCAACGGTTGGCACAATCGAAGATCGGAAGGTGTTCGGCTTTGAGATGTGGGGCTCCTTCCACCGTCATGGTGCCGCAACAATAGTCATTAGCCGCAGCAATTTCCTCTTGTGTGAATCCCAGTGCCCTCAGCATATTGAAGTTGGATTCAATCAATTGCGCGTCGGTCAATCCCAACTTCTCCCGGCAGAAATCCTCACCCAGCGCATACTTATTAAAAGTAAATTGAATCTCGAAGGCCTGAGCCAACCCGCCTTCCATTCGCGCGAGTGCGGCGTCGTCGAACCCCTTCTGTCTCAGGGTCTCATGGTTGATAAATGGTGCGGTCTGCAAGGTTTGCCGGCCAACGCAGTAGTTCACGATGTCCTGAATCTGAGACTCGGTATATTCCAATGTTCTAAGGGCAGCGGGTATGCTTTGATTGATGATCTTGAAATAGCCTCCGCCGGCTAGTTTCTTGAATTTCACCAGCGCGAAATCCGGTTCGATGCCGGTCGTGTCGCAATCCATCACGAGTCCGATCGTCCCCGTAGGGGCGATTACCGTGACCTGCGCATTGCGATACCCGTATGCCGTCCCCAATTCGAGGGCACGGTCCCAAGCGCGACGTGCGGCTACGAGCAACTCGGGCGGACAATGCTCCGGCTGGATCCCTATCGGTGTAATCGTCAGATCTTCATATTCTTCCGGAGCAGCATTGTACGAGGCGCGCCGGTGATTACGGATGACGCGCAACATAGCTTCGCGGTTTTTGGCATAGCCCGGGAAAGGCCACAGCTCTGCAGCCATTTCAGCCGACGTGCTGTAGGCCTCGCCGGTCATGATGGCGGTCAACGCGCCGCAGATCGCCAGGGCTTTGGGAGAATCGTAGGGAATGCCTTGCCGCATCAACACCGTACCCATGTTGGCATAGCCAAGCCCCAGCGTTCTGAACTGATAACTCTTCTCGGCGATGGAGCGGCTGGGAAATGAAGCCATGAGTACACTGATCTCCAGCACAATTGTCCATAGGCGTACGGCGTGGCGGAAATTCTCCAACTCGAATTGGGCGTCGGTCGAAAAGAATTGGCCGAGGTTGAGCGAGGCCAAATTGCACGCCGTATCGTCGAGGAACATATATTCCGAGCAAGGATTGGAAGCGTTGATACGGCCATCCTCCGGACAGGTATGCCATTCGTTGATGGTGGTGTCGTATTGCGTGCCGGGATCCGCGCAAATCCAGGCGGCCCAAGCGATCTGATCCCACAGGTCCCGTGCCTTGAGTGTCTTGCAGACTTTGCCATCAATCCGGCGCTTGAGTTGCCAATCGCCATCTGCCTCCAACGCCGCAAAAAATTCATTGGGAATGCGCACACTGTTGTTTGAATTCTGGCCCGACACCGTCTGGTAGGCCTTGCCGTCCCAATTCGTGTCGTACTCATGAAACGCAAAATGCGTGAACCCTTGCTGCGCATAGGAAAACATCCGCTGGACGTAAGCTTCCGGAACCGCATCGCGCCGGGCGGCGGCCAGGGCTTCTTTGAGGATCGGATTCTGCTTGGCATCGATCTCAACTTTCATCTGACCGGCGCCATCGACGATGTGGCAGGCCTTGAGGACGGCATTGAGACGCTGGGCGCAGATTTTTGAGCCGGTTACCATGGCGGCGACTTTTTGCTCTTCTACCACCTTCCAGTTGATAAATTCTTCGATGTCGGGATGATCCAAATCGAGACAGACCATTTTGGCGGCCCGCCTGGTCGTACCGCCAGACTTAATGGCCCCTGCGGCTCGATCGCCGATGCGCAGGAAGGACATCAATCCGGACGAGCGACCGCCGCCGGACAATGGTTCGGCATCGCCGCGAAGCTTGGAAAAGTTGGTGCCGGTACCTGATCCGTATTTGAACAGGCGCGCCTCTCGCACCCAGAGATCCATGATGCCGCCCTCGCTGACCAAGTCGTCGTCAACGGATTGAATGAAGCAGGCGTGTGGTTGCGGATGCTCAAATGCGTTGGTGGCTTTGACGACTTCACGGGTCTTGGGATCGACGTAGTAATGCCCTTGCGCAGGCCCTGAGAGTCCATAGGCATAATGAAGCCCCGTATTAAACCACTGGGGAGAATTAGGCGCGACCATCTGATACGCGAGCATGTAACAGAGCTCATCATGGAAAGCATCGGTATCTTCCGGGGTCTTGAAATATCCGAAGTTTTTCCCCCACGAGGTCCAACAACCTGCGAGCCGCTCAAACACTTGTCGGGAGTCACGCTCTCCACCCAACTGCGGATTGCCGTCCGGCCCGACGATCGGATTCCCCTGCTCATCTCGCTGCGGCACCCCGGCTTTCCGAAAATATTTCTGAGCGAGAATGTCGATCGCAAGCTGGGACCAGGGTTCAGGAATATCGATGTTTTCCAACTTAAACACCGTCGATCCGTCAGGATTACGAATTTCCGAGGATCGCTTTACGAACTTTAGGCCTTCATAGGGACTTTGTCCGCGACGTGTAAATCGGCGTTCTATTCTCACGATTTCCCCTCCCCCAGTCTACGTAGTTGGCGTGGGACTGCTCTCTATCCCTAACAGGAACAATCAGGCGTTAATATCGACAGGTCTGATGAATTCTGAGCACCCTAACTTTGGTGTCTCGACGCTCGATCCACCCGAGGAGTAGCTACATATAGCTATCCAGGCTAATTGTCAATACCAAATGTAGTGGGTAGCTGGGGAAACAGAGGAAATCCTGTGGATAACCGCAAATGATTGAGGAGCGCAGTTTATCGGGAATTTAGACTGACTTATCCACAGAGTTTTGATCGAGAATAGACCTCGATTTGGCGTGCAATGAATTCCCTCTCGGAAATAATACTACAATACAATGCGGCCGAGGGTCAAAATGGCTTCATCCACTCCCTCAACCGGAATGAACTGGTTGTAGATTCCAATGACCACAACCCGAGTACCCAGGACGGTGGTTTCAAACCGACTGAGAATTCCCCAATTTTGACGACTAGTGTGAGGACGGACCATGCTATTGAGCAATTCCTGGCTATGCCTGCGAAAGATATTTCTGACTACCGTACCTTCCCGTTCGGGGGTGGACTTATCCATACGATCCATGACCTTGGTGAGCTCGGCTTGTATGAAGCTCAGATATTGATCCGTGGTGGGATTCGTGAGTGCCAGAACGACACTCACGGCTAATGCCGTCACAACGAGGCTCAACCGCAGGAGACTCATTCAGGTTCTCACATTGATTGGAGCTGAATCACTACCGCAACAGACTACACTGAAAGGGAGCTGCGGCTTCTTTCTTTGACAAACAACAGCCGCATGATTAGCCTACGCTCGACAGGTCTGTTGCGGAAATTATGCTGCTCATATTGCCTATATCAGGAGGATCATCATGTTTGTCTGGAGCAAACGCCTTATCGTGACCTTGTTGGGATTATTTGTACTCATGCTGGGAATCTTTCTCCTCAATGCAGCCCCGGACAGCACAAGTGGCCTCAAGATTCATACGACACGCTGGATGGCCCTCAACTATGTCGGTTTGATTGCGTGGGTCTTTGTCTGGATGATCGATCAAGCCCGCATGCGGGGGAGAAATTTCTGGGTCTGGCTCGTCCCCTTCGTCCTGGCACCCCTTCCAACGTTAATGCTGTTCGTCTTATTTCTCCAGCGCCGCGTACAGTCGTCATAGATCGGCTCAGCCGTCTCTGACTTGCGCGTCGCGACCGGCTTCTTGATGCAACTGTGCCCGGAGAGCCCACACTAGCCAGATACCGGGCAGGGCGACCAGAAACGACCAGAAGAAAAATTGTGCCCATCCGACCAGTTCGACCAAGTCGGCCGACGGACGACCAGAGAACACTCGACCGAGCGCCTCCAGAGAAGAGAGCAATGCGAACTGGGTTGCCGTGTATCGATGATCGCATAACGACATAATCAATGCGACAAAGGCTGCGGTGCCCATGCCACCGGTCACATTCTCGACGAGAATCGATGTGGTGAGCGCCGCGTAACTCTTTCCCATCCACGCGAGCCACATAAATCCCAGATTGGAGACCGCTTGCAAGAGGCCAAAGAGCAGTAACGACCTGACCATCCCGAGCTTGGCCATGGCGACCCCCCCTGCCAATGCGCCGATGAGGGTGGCCCCGAGCCCAAGGCCCTTCACATACCCAACCTCGCTGATGGAAAAGCCGATCCCTCCAATGAGAAATGCGGTTTGAAGCGAGGCCGCGACGGCGTCTCCAATTTTGTAGAAGACAATGAGGGCGAGGAGACCAACCACTCCTGGGCGGGCGAAGAGTTCTCTCAGCGGTCCACCAACCGCTTCGGCCAGACTGGCTGGCGGAACACTTGGCTCCGATGGTTCCGGGCTCGCAAAAATCGTGACGACTCCTGTCGCCATTAACCCAGCAAGCAGCAAATAGGTATTTTGCCAACCAATATGGCCAGCTAACAGGAGGGCGCCGGCACTCGCCAGCAACAGCGCAAATCGATAGCCATTCACCCAGACGGCTGCGCCGAAACCCCGTTCCGGCCGTAGCAACAGATCGGTCCGATAGGCATCGAAGACGATGTCGAGTGAGGCAGAGAGAAAGGCCACCACGAGGGCCAGAAGCCCGAGTATCTCCGGACGGTCACCGGGGCCCGTCACGGCCATGGCCGTCAATCCGAGGGCGACACCGAGCTGCATCACCAGCATCCATCCGCGCCGGCGTCCCAGCCAGGGAGGAACCAGGCGATCCATCAGCGGAGCCCACAAGAATTTCAGTGCGTACGGAAGACCGACGAGCGTAAAGATGCCGATGGTTTTCAGGTCGAGCCCGACAACGGTCAGCCAGGCCTGCAACGTTCCCGCTGTGAGCGCCAATGGCAACCCCGAGGCAAAACCCAAGGGCAACATGATGCCGATGCGTCGGTTCGCAAGAGTCTGCTTGAGCGACGAGGTCTTCATCGAGCCGTTTCAGTGTGCATGAAGGAGTACCATAGCATCGAAACGGAGGGGAGACTCAGGACATTCTGAAATCGATCGACCGGGAGAAGGAATGGATCGAATAAACGGTGCAGCATCACCCCTGCACCGTTGCGCACTAAAACTCAGCAAGGTTGCCCATTGAAGCTGCAGGGCTTATAACGGGAAATATCAAACTCCATATTTTCTTGATAGACTCGTTCATTGCCATTCACGCCATCCTGTTCCGGGTCGTTATACATGGTGTGGTTCCACCAGTAGAACAAGGGATAGGCCTCAGTCTGGTACACGGGATTTCCATAGTTGCTCCGGGCATATTCGTGGACCAACCGGCCAGTCACATAATCGACGTGGCCATCGCCATGGAGTGAATACAACATCAAGAAGAGCCGAGCCTCGTGATCGTAATGTTCGTCAATCCTTGTCGCGAGATCCGGTTCGACCGGGAGAACTTCCTTCGTCCAGCCTCCGGACACTGGGAGGAGGAAGAGAAAAAACGTGAAAATGGAAGCCGACAACGGCGAAGGTGTCACAACAGACTCACGATAAATGGGCAGGCAACAACGGAGAAGATCCTACCATGGCCTCCTGAGGCCTTCAACCGAGGACAGGCACCACTAACGCCCTCGCCGAAGATCCTTGCTCATGTCACAAGGATCTCCCTATAATGGCGCCGCTATGATGAAACCTACCGATACGATGAAGACCACATCCACGCCGACTCACGTGCACCTTGAGACCTTTGGCTGTCAAATGAACGAGTACGACTCGGAACTCGTTCGCTCGCTCATGAAGCAGGACGGATTTGTATTTACCGACGAACGGGAGCGTGCAGACGTTATTCTGATGAATACCTGTGCGATTCGCGAGAATGCCCACAATAAAGTCTATAAACACTTATCTGAGCTCAAGAATATCAAGCGGCAACGTCCGTTGGTCGTGGGCGTCTTAGGTTGTATGGCGCAAAATCTGAAAGAGGAGCTGACGGACATTCAGCCGCTAGTCGATGTGCTCGCCGGCCCTGACGCATATCGCCAGCTACCAATGTTGATTCGCAACGCGATGCTCTCGCAAGAAGAGGGGTTGGATCAGAAGGGACTCGCGGTTGACCTCTCGGAATATGAAACCTATCACGATGTGATACCAGACCGACACGACGGGGTGAATGCCTGGATTGCCGTCATGCGAGGCTGCGACAACTTCTGCAGTTTCTGCGTGGTCCCCTATACTCGAGGGCGTGAACGCTCCCGTGACGCGGAAGGCATTATCCAGGAAGCTTGCCGAAGCGCCGAGCAGGGATTCAAACAGATCACGCTCCTCGGACAAAATGTCAACTCGTACCGATTCGGCGACTGGGATTTTGCACGGTTAATCACGGCCGTCGCGGACGTGCCCGGCATCGAACGCGTGCGATTCACGTCCCCGCACCCCAAAGATTTTCCGCTTTCATTGTTAGAAGCCGTCGTGTCCCATCCCCGTATCTGCAAGCAAATCCATTTGCCGCTTCAATCCGGCAGCGACCGCATCCTCGGCTTAATGAATCGCACCTATACCATTAACGAGTATCGCGCCTTGGTCGACCGTATCCGAAGCCTGCGGTCTGACATCGTCCTCAGCACCGATATCATTGGCGGTTTCTGCGGGGAAAGCGATGAAGACTTTGCCGAGACGTACCGGCTTGTCGAGGAAATACGCTTTCACTCGGCTTTTATCTTCAAGTATTCTGAGAGAAAGAACACCATCTCCGCGCGTAAATATTCGGATGATGTTTCCGAGGCGATAAAGACCGAACGGGTGACGCAACTCTTCGACCTCCAACGGAACATTTCCTACGGGCGGAACCGGGAATATCTCAAGACCACCATCCCCATCCTGGTCGAAGGGGATGCCAAACGATCAGCCACACAGGGCATGGGAAAATCCGATGGCAACATCACTGTCATCTGGGACAAGCGCGCGATACCCTCTCAGCCGGGAGATATGCTCTCCCTTGCCATCTACGATGCGTCGTCCACGACGTTGTATGCAGAACGTGAACTTGGTCGTCAATAGTGGACGTCATGAGTTGCCATCTTATGGCGCCGCCTGACGGGCCCACTGTTGGGCAAATGTCGCCGGGGGGAGATTCCCCAGCCACGAATGCCGGCGCTGGCGGTTGTAGAAGATCTCGATGTACTCCGTGATCTCGCGCCGGACCTGCTCCCGCGTCTAATAGCGCTGATGGTGCACGAGTTCATTCTTCAGCGTGCCCCAAAAGCTTTCTATCGGCGCATTGTCGTAGCCGTTGCCCTTTCGACTCATGGGCACTGTCATGCCGAACTGGCGCAACCGATCCTGATAGTCCTGGGCACAATACTGGGACCCGCGACCCGAGTGATGGATGAGCCCTGGGCCTGGGCGTTTGGCCCCGACGGCACTCACCAGCGCCTGGCACACCAAGTCCGTCGTCATCCGGGCACCCATCGCATGACCGACCACCTCACACGTGTAGAGATCCTTCACTCCGGCCAGATACAACCACCCTTCAGCGGTCGGCACGTAGATGATGTCGGTGACCCAGGTCTCGTTCGGGCGCCTGGCGTCGAACGTGTGCGCCAGAAGGTTGTCCGCCACGGGAAGACGATGATTCGACCGTGGTGGTCGTGATCCGACGTACCTGCGTACAGCGCAGTCCCAGCTTCTTGCGCAGGCGTTTGATGCGTGAAACTCCAACCGTCACGCCCTCCTCCCGCAGTTCATCGTGCAGCCGCTCCGCTC